>Ga0181592_10003585_pt1 | contig 12856 bp, 10 predicted proteins | sample 071ome_20_FD_133755 | JGI IMG/M metagenome (GOLD analysis project Ga0181592, IMG submission 133755) | Coastal salt marsh microbial communities from the Groves Creek Marsh, Skidaway Island, Georgia - 071412BT metaG (megahit assembly) | ecosystem: Environmental > Aquatic > Marine > Intertidal...
ATGCTTGTAACATTTCGTTTGATCAGTGTTTTTTATGGGTTTGATTAGTGTTTCTAATGCTTGTAACATTTCGTTTGATTAGTGTTTCTTATGGGTCTAATAAGCGGTGCTGATGCTTTGTTTGATTAGTTTTTCCTATGGGTCTAATAAGCGGTGCTGATGTTAAGCATTGCAACAATCGACGCCGTTGGCGCTGCCGTACCTATAGATTGACGGAGTCGTCAATCACCACACCCGACATGTCCAACAACACCACCGCTGCCGCTCACTACGCCGCTTCCCTCTCTCAGACCGTTGATGCGATCGACGCGATCGCTGACCTCGTCTTTGACACAGAGTCTTTCGACGTGCGGATCGACCGCCGCATCGCTGAAGCGAAAATTGCCAAGCGTGCCGCCGATGATGCCGCACAGTATCTGGCACAAATCCGCGCTGAGATCCTGTCGCTGATGATCGACAGCAACCTTGCGACCTTTGAAAGCGAGGCAGGCAAGGTCACCGTCTGCAAGGGCAAGCGGACGGTCTCAGTGACCGATAAAGCGCTCGCCGCTGAGATTGCCCTGATTAAAGAGCGCGGCGTCCGCACAGGGCGCTGCACAGAAAAGCAGGGCGCGGACTACGTCATCATCAAATGACGCTTAACGGGAGGCGGAATCGCCTCCCTATTTCATACAAACCACACCACACTTTCCTGCCATGATGACACTTTCTCTCTGTGATGAGCGTATAGTTTATGAAGCAATCTTCCGCCATGTTGAGCACTTAGCGGAACAGAATTGGGGCAGTTCCGATTCTATTCTGGCAGCAAAAGTCGCCGTCGATTGTTTCCCTAAACTCGGGTACCCTGTGCCCCATTGGATAACTGTTCTGGCACAATCTTGATCAGTTAGTTACACTTTCACCCTACACTTTCCTGCCATGATGATTGCCACCGCCTTTATTGACAAGTGCTCAAATGAACTTTGGGAGGAGATTTATTGGTTGGAGAATCAACCAATCACAGTTGAGAATGCTACACTCTACGATGAGATTCTGGCAGAATTGCGCACCCGAGAGCGTCGCCGCCAGTATCTAATTGACAACTTCTGAGTTACACTTAGGGAGGCACAATCGCCTCCCTTCCTTTACACCTTTCACCACACTTTCCTGAAATGTCTACACTTTGCACTCGCAAGATTGAATGGGAGAATGGCACACAGTGGTTAAACTTCCCTGAGTTAGGTTCAATCTACACTCAAACTATGCTTGTCTTTGATGAGTATGAAGGCAAGTACAAAGTCTCTTTCAGAGTAGGCGACGGCAGGAGATTAGGTCTCCTATTTGTAGAAGTGGAGTCCTACGATTGCGACGGTTACGCTTACACTCGGCACTATTGTTTAGGGCAATTCTATACAAACGAAGGTGCAATCAAGTTCGCTCAGTTTGCATTTGATCACTTTTGTTTAGAGTTTAATTGGAAGGTTTGTCCCTCTTTTGAGTGCGTTGATTACATCGACGGCGACCCATGTACGCTCGCTGGTGATGAGATAGTGAGCGAACTTATCTGAGGTTAATTACACTTAGGGGCAGCGATTGCTGCCCTTATTTCATACTATTTCAATTTCGTAACATTAGCAGTGCTGATCAGTGCCTTATGCGTGATAAGCAGTCCTTATGCCCCCCTACCCCCCCTGTGTTAAAATCAATGGGTCCCTCTAGTCTACAAAGTGTTACGAACGCCCATAAGATACAAGACTCAAAGGATTCTCCCACAAGATTCAAAACTGATATATAATTCAAAAAGTAATTTACATGAAATGCAAAAAAATCCGGACAAAAATTTTGTGACCGTAGGGGTCGATCCAGCAACAGACGAATATTATGTTACAATACCTGAGTGGATCATCAATGATTTTGGATGGTATGAAGGTACTGAGGTTGAGTGGGTCATTGATGGTGACGAATTGTTATTAAAAGAGGTTCAAGATGAATGAAGTAATGGGCACTATGTATCACATTTATTTAAAAGATAAATGTTTACATTATGGATTAACAGAAGAAGAATTTTCAAAGGCTTGGGAGACTGCCAAGGGTATGGTAGGACTCATGAAAACTGAGTACACCATTGAGGATCTGAGTTATGAGGAACTCAAATACTCAAGGACGGCAACAATCGACTCATCTCACTAATTGACGAATCACTATATAAGTGGTATGATACTGAAGTAAAAATCATTCGATTATGGCAAAAGGATTCACTGTAAAAGCAAACCCACCAAAACCATCAGTAAAAGAAGAAGAGTGGGATTATGCATTAGCAAAAGAAATGATTAAAGGAAAGACAGTAGTATTCTGTCTACCAGGTAGGAGCGTTTCATATACTTATTTGAAGCACTTTGTTCAATTATGTTTTGATTTGGTACAAGCAGGTGCAAGTATTCAGATTAGTCAAGACTATAGTTCCATGGTGAACTTTGCACGTTGTAAGTGTCTCGGAGCAAATGTTTTAAGGGGACCCGATCAAATTCCCTGGGACGGACGTTTGCAGTATGACTATCAGTTATGGATTGACAGTGACATTGTATTTACTTCAGAGAAGTTTTGGCAATTAGTATTAATGGATAAGGATATTGCCGCTGGTTGGTATGCAACAGAGGATGGATCAACAACATCCGTTGCACACTGGTTAGAGGAAGACGATTTCCGTGGTAATGGTGGTGTGATGAATCACGAAACGGTTGAGAGTATTTCAAAGCGTCGTAAACCATTCACAGTTGATTACACAGGATTCGGATGGCTCTTAATCAAAAACGGAGTCTTTGAGCACTCTGAGATGAAGTATCCATGGTTTGCACCAAAGATGCAAGTCTTTGAGAGTGGCGAAGTACAAGACATGTGTGGCGAAGATGTCTCATTCTGTCTTGATGCCAAGGAAGCAGGTTTTGAGATTTGGTGTGATCCTCGCGTTCGTGTCGGACATGAAAAAACTCGCGTTCTCTGAGACTTATGGAAATATATCCAGATACAGATCGATATAAAATCCTTGTAAAGGGTAAAACCAAATATAATGACTTGACAACGGATGAATTTTTCGATAAAATTCAAGACATGGCAGACAACTTCTATGCCAATAAGGGTCCTGGTCCCGATCAAGTATCCTTTCAGTACAACTCTCAAGGTTCTTATGGGGAATCAATTTCGATAGGATCTACATATCCTCAAAGACCCACAAACACAATTACTATAAGCACATAGGAGATTTATCATGGCAATGCGAAAAGGTGGCGGATACGTCGAAGGAAAGCCCAAGAAGTCTCGTCAGGGAAGAGGCCAGCATACTAAGTACGCTGCGTCTTCTCGTAACAAAGCACGTAAAAAGTATCGTGGACAAGGTAAGTAATTAACTTTTAGACAGTATTCAACCCCCAACATTCAATTAATGTTCATTAGGTAATACGCAAGTTAATATACAATCAATATTCAATCGCTAATGTTTAATTAACATTCATAAGCTAATATTTGAAAGGAGGTAGCAATACCTCCTTTTTTAATGGAAAATAAATATCGAATAGGGATAGGAACCCCTCAAAAAGTTCTGTTTTAAATAAAACAGGAGCACTATGGGCAATTTAAAAGTCGATAGAAACAAGGACTACATGTACCAAATGTGGGGAACTACGAGTTTAATTACTGATTATTGGTCTATGCCTACCCAATCAAATGATCCGGAAGACTTTACAATGGAAGAACTTGAAAAAATGAAAAATACTGATAAATAATTGAAAAAAGTCATTTACAATGGCGATTAAAAGAATATCAAGATCATTCAAAGACATTAGTTTATCATTTGATAGACATCCAATCACTGGGGATATCCTTACTCTCACAAATGAAAGAGCAATTACGCGATCAATTCGCAATATTGTCGAAACTATCCCCAGTGAGCGATTTTTTAACACTGACTTTGGATCAGATGTGAGATCTTCTTTATTCAATAATATGGACTACGGAATTATTGGTATTATTCAAGATCAAATTTTACAAGCGATTCGAAATTATGAACCAAGAGTTGAAAATGTTGATGTTGATATAAATCCCCTATTCGATGACAATTCTCTTGATGTCACTGTTATTTTTGATATCATTGGACAAGATTTTCCAACACAACAATTCACATTCGTTCTAGAAGCAACGAGATAAAATGCCATTTACAAATTATACAAACTTAGATTTTGATCAAATAAAGACAGAAATTAAGAATTACCTCAGGGCAAATTCAAATTTCACAGATTTTGACTTTGAGGGGTCAAATTTATCAATTTTAATTGATATTTTGGCATATAACACCTATATTTCATCATTTAACTCCAATTTGGCAGTTAATGAGGTGTTTTTAGACTCTGCAACAGTCAGAGAAAATGTAGTATCTCTTGCAAAAAATATTGGATATCTCCCCAGATCCAAAGCAGCAGCAAAAGCAACGGTTTCATTTGATATTTCTGTTAACAATTCAGTATCATCAGTCAAATTACAACCAGAATTGGTCTGTGTAGGAAGAGTAGATGACTCATCTTACATATTTTCCATCTCTGAAGAGATTGAAAGGTCTGCAGTTAATGGAGTAGCATCGTTTTCTAACATAGAAATATATCAAGGAAGGTATTTAAGGCAACAATTTACCGTAGATGCTTCACTAGATCAACGTTTTATCATCCCAAATGCGAATGTTGATACAAGTACAATACGTGTTTATGTCAAAAATATTGGTCAAAGTGATCCAGGTGAGCAATATTCCCTTGTAAATAACCTTTTAAACATAAATTCACTATCGAAAATATACTTGATTCAAGAAGTTAAGGATGAAAAGTATGAAATTATCTTTGGTGACGGAATTTTTGGCAAAAAATTGGAAAATAATTCAGTTGTTACGATAGATTATGTCGTAACTGATGGCAGAGATGGTAATGGAGCATCTAATTTTGATTTTGTTGGCAGTTTGAAAGATGGAAATGGAAATAATATTACCCCAATAACAACACCATCTGTAACAACCGTTCTATCTGCCCGTAATGGGGCAGAAATAGAGTCAGTTGACTCTATTAGATACTATGCACCTAGAATTTATTCCTCGCAGTACAGAGCAGTTACAGCAAGAGACTATGAAGCATTAATTAAAACAGAAATTTATCCAAATGCGGAAATTGTAAATGTAATTGGTGGTGAAGAATTAGATCCTCCAGAGTTTGGGACCGTAAAAATTGCAATAAAACCAAAAAATGGACTTTATATTTCTGATTTTGATAAGCAACAAATTTTATCAAAACTATCTCAGTATACAATTTTAGGAATAAATCAAAAAATTACTGATATTAAGGTTCTTTACGTTGAGTTAGACTCATCAATTTACTATGATTCCTCAAAATCTTCTACTCCAGAGGACATAAGAACAAAAGTTATGTCAACATTGACCAATTTTAGTAATTCGATTAATTCTTCAAAACTAGGTGGAAGATTTAGATATAGTAAAGCTGTAAAATTAATTGATGACAGTGATAAAAATATCACCTCAAATATTACAAAAATTTTGATAAGACGTAATATTAATGCATTGATAAATCAATTTGCAGAATATGAACTCTGTTATGGAAATCAATTTTATGTAAATCCAGATGGAAAAAATATAAAATCTACAGGATTTAAAATCTCCTCAGGATTATTTCCAAATGCAATTGATGCTACAAAATTTGTATATCTTACTGATATCCCAAATGAAGATAAAAAGACTGGAAATTTAGCAATTATTCAACCATCAACTGATCCAACCAAAAATGCATTAACAATTGTGAAATCTGCGGGCGTAGTTGATTATGTTACGGGAGAAATTAGATTGAATTTGGTAAATATAACATCCACAGAACTTCCAAATAATGTTATTGAAATTCAGGCTGTACCAAATTCCAATGACATTATAGCATTAAAAGATTTGTATGTGTCCTTAGACATTCAAAAAAGTAAAATAAATATGTTAAAGGATGTTATTACGTCTGGTGAAAATACATCTGGAATTTTATTTACAGATAGTTATTACAGATCAAGTTACTCTAATGGTAATCTAACAAGGAAAGTAATATGATACAGAAGGGTTTTGAGAGCAAAATTCAAATTCAGGACATTATTGAAAATCAAATACCTGAATTTGTCACTTCAGATAATCCAAAATTTACTGAATTTTTAAGGCAATATTACGTAAGTCTTGAAAATCAGGGATCTACTTATGATATCATAGATAATTTAAGTGATTATGTAAAATTAGATAATTTTAGACCCGAAATTGTAAGTGGATCTATTATTTTAAATAGCGATATTTCCTCCACTGATACCGATATTACCGTAAGTAATACAAAAGGATTTCCTGAGAAGTATGGTCTGATTAAAATAGGCGATGAAATTATTACATATAAATCTAAAAACTCAACTCAGTTTTTGGATTGTGTAAGAGGATTTAGTGGTGTTGATAAGTATGGAAAGACATTATCATTTTTAGATACTAATGCTAATTCTCATACTAGTGGTTCAAGTGTCGAAAACTTAAGTGTATTATTTTTAAAAGAATTTTACAATAAAATAAAGTTCACTTTACTTCCAGAGTTAGAATCAACATCTTTACATAAGGATGTTAATCTAAATTTATTTTTAGCTAACTCTAGTAGTTTTTATAGATCCAAAGGTAGTAATGAATCTATAATAATGCTTTTTAAAGCATTATATAATATTGAACCAATAGTTGTTGACTTAGAAAAGTATCTAGTAAAATCATCTTCTGCAAACTATCTAAGAAGAAATGAGGTAATTTTCCAAACGGTATTTAATTCTTCTAATCTAGATCCTTTAAAATTAATTGGACAACAGATTTTTAAAAATGATAATTTAAGTTCATCAGCTCCAGTATCCGAAATTGAAACTTTAACCAGAGAAGGAAGATCATATTTCAAATTTTTATTCTTTATTGGCAATGACGAAAACACTTCAAGTCCTGTCGATAATTTTAACGTAACTCCATCATCAAAACTTGTAACCTCAATACAGGCATCTAATAATCAAACAACAATCACTTTAGACTCTACTGTTTCATTTAAAGACAGTGGCAGTGTTTTTTATGTGGATAGCAATGGTAATAAAATAGTAATTTTTTATAGAGAAAAGACTCTTAATCAACTATTAGGTTGCTACACTAGTGGATATGAGTATATAAATGTAAATATACCAAAATCTTCAATCGTTTACGATAACGACTTATATTTTGGATATGAAAATGGAGATACTGAGAAGAAAGTAGAATTAATATTAGTATCAAATTCAACATCTGTAAATGTAAATTATACTGATAAAAAATATTCTTTTGCAAAAGATGAGATTGGGTATGTAACATCTGTTGGAAATCCTTTAGACACAAATGAATTAAATAATTTATCTAAGATTGAGAGAATTTCAAAGTCTTTATATTATAATACATCAATTAGGTATCAAGTTTCATCTTTTAGTGGAAGAACCTTGATTTTAAAATCAAGGATTGATGATCCCTCTGTTCTTAGAGTAGGTGATGCTGTAGAATTTTTAGAACGAAATACTGAAATTAATGCTAGAGAAATAAATCAGAATATTTCATCAACAATTGAAGAATTGACTTCTGCAGTTATTTTAAGAATATTGGGTCTATCGGATGGAACTTATCAAGTAGAAATAGATCAATCTACTTCCAAATTAAGTAGCAATAAAACTTATGATATTCGTAGATTGGTAAAAACCCCATTAAGTAATAATATTCCTTTTGAATATGAAAATTTAACAACAGATATTATAAACACATACACTGATGATGACAATTCTCTTTATATTGCATCAAATTCATTACCATCATATTTGATAGATAACAACATATTTGAATATCAAATAGAATCGATAAGTGATTATCTTGAAAATAAATTTAAATGGTCTTCAATTTTACTATCTACCTCAACTGTAAATGGTCGTGTTGTTTATCCATCTTTAATTAGTGGTGATATCATATACTATGATTACACAGGGTCTCCAATAGATGGATTAAGAAGAGGAATTTATTATATTGAAATAGATGCAAATTCTAAAAATAAATTTAAACTTTACAACTCAAGAACTTCAATAGGTAGTTCTAATTATGTTTTAATTAATAGTGATACAATTCCAACTGGAACACATACTATTACATTATATGCACAAAAATCTGATTCCAAAAAACTATCATCTAAAAAATTATTTAAAAAAGTATTTAATGATAGCACCGAAATAAATGGAAATTATGAAATTGGTACCAAACCTGTAGGAATTTTGGCTAACGGAGTTGAGATTGTTAGTCCAAACTCTTCAGATGGAATTTATTATGGACCTATTGAATCTGTTACGGTTATCAGTTCCGGAAAAAATTATGATATTTTAAATCCTCCACAATTAAGATTCGAATCTGGCAATGCCAAGATAGAACCTGTTCTACATGGAAATATATCAGAAGTTGTAGTTGATCAGCAATTATTTGATATTAAAGAACCAGTTAATTTAACCGTGTCTGGTGGAAATTCAAAAAATGTAGTTTTAAAGCCAATTGTATTGTTAGATAGTAGGTCTGTCACTTTTAATGCTAGAGGTGTAGACCAAGGTGGAGGTTTAGATCCTTCTGCGGATACAATAAGTTTCATAGATGATCATCATTTTTATAATGGTCAAAAAGTGTATTATGATATTAATGATATCAATAATGCACCAATTGGAATTGGATCTTTTGATACTGAAGGACCATCATACACTAGTCTATCAAACAACTCTTCATTTTTTGTTGATGTAGTAAACTCTCGGACAGTAAGATTATATCCATCAAAATTTGATTATAGTGCAGGAATTAATACAGTCGGATTAGGTACTGAAGGAAATACCGGTATCCATAAATTTAGAACAGAACCACAAAAGAAACTGAAAAAAGTTGTAGTAGAAAATCAGGGAAGTGGTTTCACCTATAGGAAATTGCCAGTATCACAATCCGGAATTTCAACCACTCATAATCTTGTAACTTTTAAAAACCACGGATTTGAAAGTGGTGAATTAGTATCTTACACCTATGAAACAAGTCCTATAGAAGGACTATCAAATCAAAATCAATATTATATACTTAAATATAATAACGATTCATTCCGCTTGTGTAATGCTGGAATTGGTGGAACTATTAAAACAAATTATGATCAAGAAAATTATGTTAAATTTAATTCTACTGGTTCTGGATATCAGTATTTTAAGTATCCAGATATTGAAATAAATGTAACATACCAAAGTATAGTCGATAATTCTCAAAACACAATTGTTGCTACTCCAAAAATTTATGGTGGTATAATAGACACATATGTCTACGAAAAAGGTTCTGATTATGGATCAACAATTTTAAATGTTGAGAAAAAACCAAAAGTCAATGTTTTATCTGGAAAAGATGGATTGATAAAAGTTATAACTGAAAGTGGAAAAATAATAAGAGCATTAGTTTTATACTCAGGATCCGATTATTATTCAGTCCCCGATCTAGAAATAACTGATCCAACTGGTAGTGGAGCAATTTTAAGGGCGGAAATATTAAATGGAAAACTTTCTGGAGTACAAATTATTGACCAAGGAATAAATTATAGTAAAGACCTAACCGAAGTTACTATAAAAAATAGGGGAAATGGTGCAATTTTTTCTGCAAATATTAGAAAATTGTCTGTAGATAATTCTTTCAAGTATGGAAAACAATATCAATCTAACAGAGAACCATCATATGATATTATAGAAACTTCTGAAGGGAAACTAACATATTCAATTATTGGATATAGACAAGAATTATCAAACTTTTTTAATATAACACCTTCAAATCATTCTCCAATTATTGGTGTTGCATATGATGGAAATCCAATATATGGACCTTATGGATTTTCGGATCCAAATAATTCTCAGTCAAGTTTTAAATTAATGGAGAGTGGGTATTCTTTAGATCCAAATAGTGTGACGAATAGACCATCTCTATCTCTTTTCCAATCTGGTTACTTTACGGAAGATTATAAATTCACTAATACTGGAGATCTTGATGAATTTAACGGTCGTTTCTGCAAAACACCAGAATTTCCTAACGGAACCTACGCTTACTTTGCAACTACAAAAACTACTGGTTCAGAGATTATAGCTAAATATCCTTATTTTATTAAAAACTATAGAAATAGACCAGTAACAGAAAATATTGATGGATCATTAAATCAATCTTCAAGTGTTATTGGTTTAAAGAGAAATACTACACCATACATGGAATCTAATACAGATTCTAAATACGATTTCTTTGTTACACCAAAATCTACAGTTACAAACACTATACAGGTGGATAGTGTAACAAGAGGATCTGTAGATAATATTAAAATTGAAAATGGCGGGTCTAATTTTAAAGTTGGGGATAATCTTAATTTTAAATCTACCGATTCTGGATATGGTTTAGATGTAAAAGTTACTAAAGTTTTAGGAAAAAATATTACAGACCTATCAACTGAATATAAATTCTACCAATCAAAATTATATAAGATAGGAGATTATGAATATGAGATAAAGATATTGCCATCTCATGAAATTTTAAACAACTCAAAGGTTAGTATATCTGGACTTAATACATCTTTTCAGTTTTTAAAAAACTTGCATGTTGCCAATGTAAAAGAATTTTCTACTAACTTGACAGAATCTTTGTCCTTAGGATCAAATTCTGTAGGTGTTGTAACTGACATTGTAGTTGACAACTTACCTTCACAAATATCTATTGGTGGATCTATTAGAGTAGATAATGGATCTGTTGAAAATTATTATGAAGTTTTAAATTTTTATGAAAAGTATAGTACAATTAGATGTTTAAAGATAATTGGTAGCGACCAAAACATAGAATCTGGTTCTAAAGTAACTATATTACCAACAAGGTTTACAATTAATACAAAAACTAAATCTGAAAGTACACCATCAAAAGAAAATAATTTAATATATTTCAATCCATCTGAAGTTGTTGCAATTTCTACTTTCAGTGGAGCAACCGTCCCATTATCATTTAAAATAGGTTCTTCTAGTGTAAATGTAGAAATTCCGTCAAAATCAATTTATATCCCCAATCATAATTTAAACAATGGGCAAAAGGTAACTTTCAATAGATCTAACACTAATGTGGGAGCATTTATTGTAAGAGATTCGGAATATAGATCTTTTTCCATTTTTGAGTCTGGACAAACTCAAAGAAATTTGTGGATTATTAAAAAGTCTGATGATGTGATCGGAATTGCAACAAGATCGGTAGATGTATATGGAACAGATGGTCTTGCTTTTTATGATGAGATAATTACAGTATATAGTGATACATATAAAGATTATTATATTGATCCTGGTTATTCCGAAACTACATGTCAGATAGATCAAATAATATCTACAGTGTCTGTATCAACTTCACATTTATTATCAAATGATGATGAAGTTGAATTAAATGCAAAATCCAATACTACTGTAGGATTTGGGCAAACTGATTTCATAAAATTAAGATATTTAAGTAGTATTGATGATATTTCAGTCAAAGATTATGTTTTTTCCCCTACTGATGTAGATTTGACGGAAAATAAAATTAATATCGTAAATCACCAACTGAACAGTGGTGATGCAGTTTATTATATTTCAACATCAGTTATTGGAGGAATAACGACTGGAATCTACTATGTAAATAGGGAAGATCCCCATAATATAAAATTATCTGAAACATATAAAAATTCCACCTCAAATACACCAATTACTTTAGATCTTACATCATTACCATTTTACGGAACTGAACCACAAAACTTATATTTAATAAGTCCTAAAATAGACGTTCCTAGAAATTCAGATCTAAAATTTGATGTTAGCGATAGTTCTCTAGATGGATATAATTTAGATTTTTATGAAGACCAAAACTTTAGTAAAAAATATATATCTTCTGGATCAGATTTGAACTTTGCAGTTTCGGTTGGTGTAGGCACAGTGACCTTAAAGTATAGTGATAATACACCAAGTGAACTATATTATGCTATAAGTGATTCGGAAAAAGTAATAAAATCTAAAGTCAGTTACTCACATCCAAATAAAATAAATTATGTTGATAGTGTTTATAATAATAAATTTACTATATTTAATTCTTTAGATACGAAGTTTTCATTTTATTTGGATCAGGTACCAGAAGCACTAAATTACACACAAAGTAATACCGATACATTAGAATACTATACATCGTCTCCTACAGCAACAGGATCTATCATCTCTACTAATATAATAAATGGTGGATATCTGTACACTAATACTCCAAATTATAGTGGTAGTAATAGTTTAAATGGGAGTTCGGAAATTATTATTGCAGAATCTAATTCTATTGGAAAATTAAATTCAACTCTATTTAAAAATACTGGGTTTGAATATTCTTCTGATACAACATTATCTCCAAAAATAGAATTTTCAAAGCAGATTGATATTATTGATAGTCAATATGTTACTAACGTTGAAGTGGTATCTGGTGGGTATGGTTTTTATTATGAACCAAATCTGGTAATTGTAGAATCTAATAGTGGAAAATTAGTTAATAATGGTTCAGTATCTGCTACACTAAGTGATGGATCACAGGGCACAAAATCAATTGTTTCAGTAGAAATAAACACGCCAATAACTGGATTACCAAATACACCAGTAGAAATTCGTAGTATTAACAATACAAACTCGATAAGAATTGACAAAGTAACATCTTCCACTTCTGGCATTTTAACTTGCACTTTAAGTACTCCAACTATTG
>Ga0181592_10003609_pt1 | contig 12826 bp, 1 predicted proteins | sample 071ome_20_FD_133755 | JGI IMG/M metagenome (GOLD analysis project Ga0181592, IMG submission 133755) | Coastal salt marsh microbial communities from the Groves Creek Marsh, Skidaway Island, Georgia - 071412BT metaG (megahit assembly) | ecosystem: Environmental > Aquatic > Marine > Intertidal zone...
ACGTAAACATCAGATACACCACCAACAACACCAGCAGCAGCCCAAACACTCACATTTGCTTGAGCTGTTGCACTACCAGTTCCGTAAGCACCGATGCCAATATTGCCTACGGCATTTTGGATGCTGACGCCTTGCTCTAAATTAATAATATTGTCGCTGTTAACGTCCACATCGGACTCAGCCCCAGCGCCTTGCATGGCTCCGCCAATTTCTAATTTAGATTCGTCATAAACGTAAAAATCACTGGTAGCGTCAATTTCAATCTGATGCTCGTATTCGGTATCGAACCATGCAAGGTCTGAAATTTTGATCACTGCATTTTTGCCAACGATCACTTTCGCATTTAGGTTTTTAATATTTTGATTTGATAGGCCCGCACTGCCGTTTAAGGCACCACCACCGGCACCATAGATAGAGCTTTCGAAAGAACCGAAATAAGGGCTTTGAATTTGATAGGCTTGGTTAATAGCATCCAAATCGAAATCGAACGCTTCAAAACTCACATTGTTACCAAGATCCACAACAACATTGGTATCCACCGTGCCATAGGACGTCGCTCCTGAGCCGCCCACTACTGAAACCGTAGTTGAATCAGTACCGGCGAAAAATTCCGTTTCGTTACTGGCGCTAATATAAACGCCACCCGCTTCAACGGGTAAAGAACGATAACCGCTTGCCCAATCAGCAATGGTCACTTCAGCAGCCAGCTTGCTATCACTCTTATCACCCGCCTCAGAGAACGACTCGGCGGCACTACCGGCGTAGTAGCCGCCACCACCGGCCGTAGTGAACGCTTGATTCTGATTAAAACTGCTGGCGTCTAAAATTAAGTCGCCAGTACGACCTAAACTTGCTATGGGGTCATTCCCCCACTCGACGCGAGTAGAGGTAAAGGATTTCGCTAAACCCGTTTGGTAACCGCCCGCGACCAAGCCGACGAAATAGCCATCGGCATCGGCGATTTGCACACCCGTGTTGCGAGCATAAACAGAGAAGTCTCCGTTAGGGATATAAACACCATCGCCAATTTTCGCGACGGATTCTGCGTTATTGGTAGAACGTGCTTCAGAGCCCGCAAGGCCGGCAATCAAACCGCCCGATGCAGCAAAGGCCGCCGCGTAAGCCGTTTCATATCCGTCTTCACCTGACCCTGTTTCTGAACGCACGGTTACGTTACCGTCGCCAGTAAAGATGGTGCCGTTAGACACTTCGGCCGTTGCAACGGTATCTGTGATCGCATACGCAAACGAACCACCCATGCTGGCACCACCTGCAACGGTGACACCGTAAGCACTAGAATACAGCTCTGGTGCAGATTGAGCCGTTACCGTCACGCCACTGTCGCCTGTACCAATGGTGCCAGAGATCGTGGCATTCACATTTGAATCATCGTGTGCGTCGGTCACCACACCTTGCACACCCGCCAGCAAACCGCCCGCCAACGCAAAGTTGGTGCTCTTCACCATACCTTGGTTCAAAGCAGACAAACTGATGGTGTCGAAACCATCCACTAATTTACCGGTTTCCCCAATCCACGCATCTACGTCAGCCTCTTTTTTCGCGTAACCGACACTGATGCCGATGGCACCCGCGCCCACGTTCGCGTTGATCGATCCGTCGGTGACGGAATTCGGTTTACCGGCGTCAACGTCGCCTAAACGAATTTCAGAAGCATCTTCGGCGGCAACAGAAAGATCACCGCTGTCGTCACCTTGAATGCCATTTACACCCGCCACCACTCGGTTTTCACTGCGGCCGTCCATGTAGTTCACGACAACCGATGTTCCGCCTAAACCGACGACCATGCTCTTCATTTCGATGGCTGCATCGTCGTCACTCACATCGTCAACGGACGCACTGATGGTGACATTATTGGCCGTCACGTTTGAATCTACGGTGGCTAAGTTCATTTCGTAGGAACGAGTGATACCAATAACCCCGGCGATCCCCACCGAACTCACTTGAGCTGCACCCAAACCTTGATAAGTATGTTGATAGGTCTGCGCGTTCACATTGAGTGTATCAACATCAATAAGTCCGCCACTGATACGCGCTGCCGTAACACTCTCACCGTCGATCGACAACGACTTTCCAGATTCGGTCGTCGTGGTGGTTGATGGCACGCCGCTGTTCGCGTTGATGGTAGACCCGCTTTCTGTTTCAAGCGCAGTGATATCATCTGAAGATAAATGACGATTATAAGACGCAGTGTCTTCTGCCATGATGCTGTTTGCCAATGTGCGGCTATCTTCGAACTCAGCGTCTGCATCTGTACCGTCATCTGCGGTTGCATCACCCTGACCGTACATGGCCACACCGATGCTGATGGCTGCCGCTGCGTTCGAGCTGGCAGCGCCCGCCACACTGTACATATCCGAGGTATGCAGTGCCGTGGCATCCAGTGTTAGCGTGTCCGCTGCTACATCGCTGCCCACCACTTCTGAATAAACCTGAGAGCGGCCTAAGACAACGTTTGCAACCGCGCCGACGCCGACAGAGGCGCCTGCGCCGATTCCAAGCGCCCACTGGGTAGCATTTTGAACTTCTTGCGCTTCCACGTTTACGGTACCGGTATTTGAACCCGCACTGTCACGAATGTCCGTCGTTAAGTTTGAACTATCCAATAAACCATGAATGGCCGCACGGGTCTCCCCACGGAACTCTGTGGTGTTAATCATGGCGGCGACACCCGTGCCACCACCAATGCCTGCACCAAACACGTAGCTGTTCACATTTTCTAAACGATCCGCATCCACGGTCACGTTATCTGCATTCACAGTGGTTGTATCAGTATCGCTTGCGTCATCTAAATCGTTTCCGATCAACGCAACACTATCACCACCGATAATGTTCACAGCAAGGCCAACACCGACACCAACAGTTGTACCAATGCCCATGGCACCCGCTGCAACATTGGCTTCTTGCCTGCGATCGCCAACAACATTAACTGCCGCGGCATTAATGGTTCCGCCATGCAACCAAGCTTTTGTTGCGCCAAACTGCTCCGTAATAACGATTGAACCGGCACCACCCACGCCCACATCGGCACTGGCACTCGCAGCCACGCCTGCCGACACTGCCTGCGCAACCTTGGTGCTGTTCGCATCAACGGTGAGCGTGTCTGCATTAACATTTGAATTAGAAATGGTGGCTTCACTGCCACGTTTTTGAGTATTGGTCGAGAAGCCCGCTACACCCGCTACCGAGCCACCGCTGCCGCCAGAAATCGCTACCCCTGCAGAAACAGCTAAGCCTGCTTCGTGTGCACCAGAGCGCACCAATACATCGGCACCGCTTTCGTTGGTAACACCGTTATTAATGGTGGCATTATCGATGTAGGCTTTCGTGTCATTGTGTGTCGCATTGGTCGCAACGTTGCCGTTTAAGGCAACGTGTTGGCCACCAGCACCACCCACAGTGATTGCTCTTTGTTTTGTTTGACTGGTCGCATTGACCACTAAGCCAGATGCGCTTTCAGACCCGGTAGCCACACTTAAGGTATCGAAACCTGTGGTTAGATCGCTCATGGAAACAGAATCTGGATCATCGCCATCGCCCGCGCTCGATAGATCCGGCAAATCGCTCGCGTTCGCTAAGTCGCCATCGTCCACCGACATGGCGGTGCCTTTACCTTTTGCGATTACTTCTGCATCTTCTATGTAGGCTTCGGTTTTCCCATACTCCACAGCGGTAGACACGGCAACCGCACCTGCCCCCGTATCGAGACCCACGCCCACGGCACCACTGCCAACCAAGTTGACACTCTTAGCGTCGGCATTCACTTTGACGTTGTTGTACGCTTCCACTTTTGCATCATCAGCAATACGCGCGGTGACATCACCGTCAATCACACCTGTGCCCACTGAACCTGCAAACGAACCCTGCTTCGATGCTGATACACCTGCATCAATGGTTAACAACCAATTATCGCGAGCCGCATCGACATACACGTTTTGTGCTTTAAGGAAAGTTGAGCCACGTGTGCTGTCATCCCCTAAAATTTCTGCGGTGACATCGCTGTCCACTCGGTTGGTGGCGACCGCCACACCAATGGCCGATCCATTGGTTGAACCGGCAACCTGCCAGGCGGTGGCCACACTGTCGGTATAATCGTATCCCTGAACAATGATGTTGCCGCCATCGGCAGAGGTTGCAGAGTCAGTTCGATTTGTACCGACATCTTTTAGACCTGCATGCACTTTTTGGTCGACGTTATTAACACCGATGGCACCCGCAAAGGCTAAGCCACCCGAGCTACCAAAAGACAACCCAGCCGCCACAGCATTACCCACCATGAGGTTGCCATCATTCGATGAACCGCTGGCTGCTTTAACCGTCAGATTATCGTCGACGTTAAGCGTGGTATTCGCAATGCGCGCATAGGTGCTGTGTTCGTCTGTCCCCACCAAGTTCAAAGCCACAGCCAATCCACCTGCGTTGGCACTGCCTTCTTGGCCACCAGTGGCAATGGCAATCGCGCCCGCAACGTTGACTAAATCAAAATCATTTTGTGCAGTGACCGCCACTGTATCGGCCGTAATGCTGCCGCTGTCAGCGCCATCCCAGTCACCAATCTCTGCGTGCACTTTGTTATTCACACGGTTAACGGCAACTGAGCCCACACCTGAAAGGCTGCCTGTCCCCACACCCAAACCTATGGATACGGTGTATAGCAATGCCTCGTCTCTCGCGTTGACTCCCACAGAGCCACCGGCAGCATCAACCTCACTGTTAAGGATTTGTGCAATTTTTTCTGTTTTAACATCCGCATGAGCATAAGAGATGCCCACGTTTTTCTTACCCGCTTGCACCACGCCGGCTACAGCAATAATGCGCTCACCTTCACTGCTATAGTTGTAGGTGCTGCTTTCACCATCGTCGGTTGTGTGAACATTCGTATTATCAATGGCAGAACCGCCACTAAAATCAAAATCGTCGTTTACGTTGCTGTTGGATAGATCTGCCAGTTCTGAATCCCAACTGCTATTTTCATCACCGCTTGCATCAACCGCCACGGCGCCCGCGTTATTAATGTCGGCATACTGAATCAGTGCTTTCGTTTCGCTGCTAATACTGCCAACTGCAAAACTCCCCATGAAATTAATGGAGGTGTCGGTGGCACCATTCGCATCCGTCACACCAATGCCCGCGGCTCCAAGACCAATACGGCTGCGATTGCCGGCACTGACAGTAATGCTGTCAAAATCATCAATCGTAGAAAGATCGCCACTGCTGCCTTTAATAACCGCTTCAACCGCTTTACCGGAATACACATCTTCTTGATAACCTGTACTCAACGCATTGTTATCGTCTGGGTTTAAATAACCCGCCATGTCTTCTGGGTCACCAATATCGGCAAACGTAATGGCCAAACCAAAACCTTGCTTACCACCGGCATATAATGAACCGCCGCCCGCACCGATATCGGTTTTGTTATACGCATTTACATTCAGTTCATCGTTACTGCCGCCCGCCGCACTGATATCCGTGCCATCCACACGGGCAGACGTGCCGTCACGCACAGTAACACCCGAAGCGGATATGGCCACGGTAGAACTGTTTGTGGTTTCTGCTGCTTGCTTCGTTAAAGACAGCGCTAACCCGATGGAGGTCAGTTCGCCCGCACGCAACGCCTGAACATTGACTTGCTCCGCATCGTCAACCGAACTGTTTTGCAACCAAGCAAGGGAATCGTTAAAGCTAATTTGATACGCCACTGCACCCGCAATGGTGGAGCTTTGTGGTGCCGACTGTGCGCCAGAAAGTGTTACAGCCGCAGAACCGGCAGCGCTTACAGAAATAATATTGGCAATCGATTGAAGATCTAAATCAACAGACTCTGTATCGTGAGCTTTAATCGTTGCACCATCCACCAGCGCTTTCGCATCTAAGTTACTAAATGCAACCGTAAAACTACCGGCAGCGGCCAAATCTTTATCATTTACCTGAGCCGCACTGTCACCTGAATTGTCGGAGTTTTGAGAATCGTTTGAACCATCACTCGATGCACTTGAGGCAGAGGCATCACCGCTACCAGAAGACGCTTCGGTATAGTTAGCCGCGAGCTTACTGCTCAAGCCATTGAATGAATTTTCAAACTTGTCACCTAAACCTGGCTCATCACTTGGCTCAGTCACAAGGGCGCCGGCTACCGCCAATGCACCGTTTGTACCGCTGGATTTTGCACGTACCACCACATTACGGGCCGTAATGGAGGCTTCTGATGGTGTTGGCGTCGATGGTGAAGACGGGGTCGGTTGCGAGTTCGCCTTAAACGACACCTTATCGTATTCAGAACTGTTATCACCGATGAATGCTTTTGTATCCCCTTGGGTTAAATTCACACCAACCGATACGCCCACGGAACTGTTATCAGACCAGTTCACGGCACCCGCTGCAGCCCAGTTACCCATTTGATGATCCGCAATCACAGAAAGATCATCTGCCACTACATGAGCCGCATTACTTAATGATGCGTGAGTCAGGGTTTCGCTATTTAGAATGGCCACAGCACCGTTAAAACCAAACCCTTTACCCATGCCAGAAGATGGGGTGATTACAAAATGACGTTCATCGGTTTCAGCAGTGATGTTCACATCACCCGCCGCATCGATTGTTGCTTCACCCACACCCGCGACAACAGAGCCGGTTTCTTGAATGTAGTTAATACCTACACCCACAGCCTTACCTTCTTCGTTGGTACCATTACCGTTTGGCAGCAAACCAAGAGAGCCAATGTTACCTGCAACGTGGGCGCTCTCAATTAAGTTATACGCTTGGACTTCGACATTGCCCGTTAGGCTGTAGCTATAAGTGATATCTTTAAACGCTTCGAAATCAGAAAACAAACCAGGCGCTGCACTGTTGGCTTTTACTTCGTGACTCACGGACCAATCGCCAGTGCCCGTGGTCTTGATGTATGCACCGTCGGCAATCCAAGCCTTGGTGTCCATGTCATTGACAGCAATATTTAGGGTACCGCCATAAGCTTCTTTGTCTGCGGATGCACCCGAGTTAGCAAACGTCGTTAGAATGTTATTTTGAATGCCACCCATGGCATTAAATTTCGAGACGATATCGCCAAACGATTCCCAACGGTCGTAGGTCGAGACGATAGGCAATGTTTGCTCTGCCAGTACCGCGACATTTGCAGCCTCAATGCGTGTATTTTTGCCAATCTCAGCAACCGCATCACTGTCGTTGATCGCAAGGTTAAGTGACAATGCAAGGGACGTTTCAGAACGAGGGGTTTGGTTGCCACCATTGGTATTTTTACTTGGAGACGCGATGGCTGTTTCGGCAGAAGTACGATAACCGCCCTGATCTCCACCTACAGCACCACGATCACTGCCGCCTGCCACGGCATCGTTGTCTGTACCGAGCGCGGTACTGGATAACACCACCACGTCGCCATCCGAATAAATTTGCGGACCGTCGGTTGGAGCTGAATCATTGGCGCCGACGAAGGCATAGGCTTCGTGATCGGATAAGTTCAAACTGAACGACAAGCCACCTTTGAACTTCACTTCTTCTGGCGATTGGCCGGAGCTGTTGTACTTACGTAATTTACTGGTGGTGCCATTTTGCACTGTGGTCAGTGCATTAACCGCTTGGGAACCGATGGTACGCATCAACAAGCTGCTGCCTACCGTCACACCAGAATGCACTCGTTGTTCAACGGTGCGATCAAACGCACCCACCAAAACATCCCCAGCTTTGTTGTCTGATGCACCGATGTCTGCGCCCATTTCTGCTGTGGCATTAGTATCAATATCAGCGATCGCTACCGCCATACCAAAGCGCGTGTCTTTTAATCCCATCGCCGTGGCACTAACGTAGAAACGGTTTAAGTTTTCCGCCAGAACAGAAACACTGTCACCAAAAATCGTCGCGCCACTTTCAACCACTGCGGTTGAATCAATGTTGGCTTCGCCGTAGGCAGCCGCCAACACGGCGTTATTGGCTTTTTCTGCATTCAGCACAAACGCAGAAGAAGCGTTATAAGCTTCATTGTGAGCGGTTACACTTAAGTCACCGCCCGCACTAATGGTGGCACCGGAATACACTTTTGATGTACTGGTAGCATCACTCACACCATAAATGCCCGCCATAGAAATGGAGGTCACATCACCCAGTGCTGCCACAGACATGGCTTCTGTCATGGCGTGAGATTCGGTGCGCAACGTCACATTGCCCGCAGTTTGAATATTGGCCCCACTGTTCACATACAGTTCAGCATCCGCATCCGACTCCATGTAGGCAAAGTCGACACCTAAATATTGCGCCACGGATTTAATGGCAATGGTGCCGCCAATATTAGAATAATATGAAGACGCCGCTTTACTGGTGGCAATGGCAGAAAATTCACCGGCATACACGGTGCCAGATAGGTTAATCAGAGTATCGCTATCGGCTTTTGCAAAGCCTACTTCGTTGTTACTGTTAGCGGTGAGCGTAATGTCACCCGCATTGACTAAATTGGTTTGCCCTTTTACTCGAGCGTCTAACACACTGCCAGAGGCCAAATCGATCTCTGGTGCATTAATGGTAATCGTACCGCCCACTCCACCATTGCCTTCGGCAATGACAGAACCTTTAACAGTGGCTTTACTATCTGCCTTGATGTCAACGTCATGGGCTGTAACAGTCACACCGGTATCAATGGTCAGGTTGTCGTAATCGAAGTACAAACTACCAGCAAACGTTTTATCTGAGCCCAGCGTAAAAGTACCGCCACTCAGCGTCAAACTAGAGGCAGAGACCTTTGCAAAGTCGAGCGTCGAGTCCACTCCATTTTTCAGGGTAACCATACCCGCAACCGCATTTTCAACGGCCGTAATGCTACCTTCAATGTCGAATGTTGTGGCATCCAATTCTAGATTGTAGGCCGTTAGTGAAGTGCTTCCCGCGACAGAAAGTGTACTGGCCTCAATAAACAAATCGCCAGCAATTGAAAAATCATTTGTGTCGACCCAAACCATGTCAGATGCCGACGCCGAATTCACTTCCGATGCGTTCGAATCATTAGAGAAGATAATATTCTGACTGCTAACGAGCGCCAATTCATCAAATTGTAAATTGGCTAGGTCAGCGTAATCTGCAGACTCTTTTAAAGTAATACGCCCAAATGAGGTTGCATCGCTATCGCCACCGTCGGCGATGACGGAACCATCTAACACATTCGCAGCGGAATCTAAGGTGAGGTTTGCTGCGGTTAAACTATTGCCTTCCGTCAACGTGATGGCAGAGGCGCTGAGTGTTAAGTCACCGTCAAAGTCCAGCGCTCCAATGAGTTTAAAATCATCCGCAGCGGCATTTACGTAAGCGGTTTCGCTCGCATCGTCTGCAAAGATCATAGCGTTGGATGTCGCCAAACTTAACGCGGCCGCACTTAGCTTAGAAAAATCAATATCAAGAGTGGTTGCGTCCAAAGCAATGGATGATGTCGCCGTGGTTTGACCCGCTAAAGAAATATCGTTCGTCGCAACGAATTCAAAATTAGAACCGCTCAGCGTCGCTCCTGAGGTACCGACAATATTTGCTGCATTCAAAGACAGGTCGAAACCAAAGTTAAATCCAGCGCCATCACTCCATACAAAATCGGAAGACGTTGCGCCAGCACCCGTGGCATTAGCCGCGCTATCAGATAGATAAATATCACTCGTGGTAGAAACTTTCACCAAGCCGGCAGTAATGCGTGACAGAAAATCGTATTGCGCATCCCCATCAAGGTGAACAGAACCATATTCGCTAATAGAACTTGAACCCTGCACATCACCAAAAGATTCAGTGTAGGCAGATAAAGAACCCGATAACGTTAAATCAGATGTGTGCAGTGCAACATCATGGGTTCGAACAGCATTGTTAGCCGTGACAACGATCGCATCGGCGGTGACATCAAGTTCGCCTTCCACCTTAAGATTACCCACGATCACCTGATCGCTGGCCGTCGCACTGGTAGTTTCTGTATCGCCTTGGTTGGCGATTAAAACTTCGGCACCGGTGTTATCCACCGTTACGGTGGGCGCATTAATGGTGATGTCACCGTTTTCCACGACCGTAGAGATTACAGCCCCGTCATCGTCTTTGGTAATGGTGCGAGCAATGGCTTCAATGTCACCGCCCAGAGCGACAGAATTGCTGGCAGAAATGGTTAAACTATCCGCTCTCACATCACCGGATAAATCTAGGTTTGCCACATTGGCAAAATGCACCTGTCCTGATGTACCGCTGTCTGCATCACGAGTATCTAACATAGCCGTCGACTGAACCGTCACTTCATCGGCCGAGATGACAATGCCACCATCGGCGTAGATGTCACCGGCGATATCAACGCCATCACCGGATTGGCCTTCGGCAACAATCTGGAAGACGCCATTATCATGAATTAATGCAGTAGGCGCAGACAAATCACCGACATTAACTGCGCTGAGATCCACGTAGTTTGCGACCGCAGAGTTGCCTACGATCACCTGACCACCATCCGCAACAATCACCTGGTCAGCCGCCAGCGTCACACCGGAAGCCGCCGTGATTTTACCTTGAATACTAATGAGACCTGACGCTGAAACCGAATATTGCCCTGCTTCCAATTTTTCCAGCGGCGTCAGAGCATCTGATGCCGCGCCAGAAGCCAAATCAAAGCCCGAGTTCACCCACTCATCGATATCCGCTTGAGAGGGCGTACGAATTTCTAGACTGCCCACGTTTACCACGCCATTTGGCCCAACTAAGAAACCCTGCGAGCTGGCAAACACCACATTGCCGCCCAAGGTTCCATCTTGATAGCTGTTTAAGATGCCGTGAATTTCAGGACTAGAATCACGGACTACGTTGACCAATTTATCTGCGTCTGTAGGAACAATCAGGTTCACGGTATGGGCGTCCCCAACCACGAAGTCATTAAATACGTTTACTGGCGTACCATTCTTAACAAAGTCATTGGTAACCGTGTGGGTATTACCATCTGATGACACCGAGGTATAACCATTTACCGCCGAGATATTGTTATCCACAGCCAAGGCCTGAGTAGAGGCAATGGCACCGGCAGCCAATGTCAAAGACTGCCTAAAATGCAGCTGACCATCAGCAATGGCTTTCGCCAATTTCGATCGAGTAAATGGAGGCATAAATGTGGTGTCCCTATAAACGCAAAAAGCGGACTTCCGTCGAAGCCCGCATCAATCTATTTTTTTTGTATTATTTCTGAGCAATTTTTTGAATCGCACCCAGCGAATGCAGATGCGCATAGACCCAAGCGATATAGGCTTTCTTAAACCAGTCTTGAACCACATCCCCTTCTAATGCATCGAACTTTTTATCATCGATAACAAACAAGCCTTCCAAACGCAGAGGCTTGTCTGCCCCTTTTGGCATGACTTGCAAATTGAAAGGTTTAAATAGATCTTGTTCTTTAAGCGCCTCGCAGAACTCAACCGTTCGCTTATGTTCACTGTCAAAGTGATTTAGGAAGGAGACAATATTGGCGAGGGTCTCAGTGTTCTCACCCTCATCATCGAACAAAGGCTTCTCGCTGTCTTCGCTCACCAAACCACTGGCTTGATCAAAGAACACAGTGCCTTCGTTATTGAGTGCGAAAGGATAGCGACGAATGAAGGCTGGCACATAGCTGGACGTCCACTTCCCTTCTTCGTTCAGTAAGGCATGACCCTGATTAGTAAGGCCCAATAGTGCGATAGGAAAGAAATTACCCTCAGCATCTTTGCTAAATAGCACAGGTAAATCGCGGCTGGCTTCAAAAAACTCAATGGCTGTCAGGGGAACAGAATTCACTTCAGAGGTAAAACCGAAATCACTGATTGGACTGAATTTTAGACTCTTATGCTGATCGCGATTTAACGCAACTGGCTCTTTGTAAAACAACAACTCGCTCATGAGACACCTTATGATTGTTCTTTTTCTGCAACACTCTGTTACATTTTGTAAATTTTGACGAATTCTATCAGGGAAATGTGCAAAAAATAACGAAATGACGGCCTTTTGGCGCATAAAACCGCAGACTTTATAGTCAGTCTCCTCCTTGTCGCTATTGTGCCGATATTTTGAACAATAAAGGCACCAAAATGCGGCAAAATACCAATATTAGCGTTATCTAAATTAGATTTTTGACGCCATTGTTGCAAATAGGACCCTAATCTCTCCCTCGTAAAATTAGGCACTGGCCGCATAAACGCGCTAAGCGTTAGAACATTTCTGCCTTGCAAACGCTCACCCCAAAAACCTGAACTAAATTGAACTTAAACCCCCATCGAAGTGCATGATTGCCCGCAGGTAAGTTCATGATGAAAGGATTCGTAGCCCCCTTATTGGTGTGCCTAAGTGGCTATGCGTTAGCCGACGCAACCCCCTCAACCCCGAATCAACCCACCCAAATTGCGCTCAATGAAAGCACTATGGCGACGAGCAAGCGCTCGGTGCGTTACAGTTTCGACGAGCAAATTTCACGCATGCCGCTCAAAAACACCATTGGGCTTAGGTACGGCACACCCAGCCAAAAGCAAGTTGTGCCCATTAATACCAAAGAAGTGTACTACCAACACCGATTTAGCCCTCTATCAGGGACGCTATTGATGCCCGCTATAGAGGTGAGTGTGAGTCAGCTTAACGTGAGTGGGGAAAGCGGATACGTGTATGGCTTTGGCCCTGCCATGAGCATTCCGGTGGGCGGCAGCAACGGAGCCGTAAGCTTTACCGGCCATGCGAAGGTTCATTACTTATCGCGCCACGACTTTGGACGAAAACGCTATGGCGGCCCAGTGCAATGGACCTATGCGTTTGGTTTAAAGAGTAAGTTGAGTGTGAACAC
>Ga0181592_10003617_pt1 | contig 12818 bp, 11 predicted proteins | sample 071ome_20_FD_133755 | JGI IMG/M metagenome (GOLD analysis project Ga0181592, IMG submission 133755) | Coastal salt marsh microbial communities from the Groves Creek Marsh, Skidaway Island, Georgia - 071412BT metaG (megahit assembly) | ecosystem: Environmental > Aquatic > Marine > Intertidal...
CGATATCGCTAACCGTCAGCTTCCATCGTTTTTCAGGATGTTCTGCCCGACGCAATAAACGAGCTCGGTGCGTCTCACGAGTTGTTTCTAAGCACAATTTTATGAGGGTAATCTGATTGTCTCGAAGCATCTGTTCAAACCCATTAATCTCCTTGACGCTCGACTCATATTCAGAATCAGACAATCCGTGCTCAACTCGTTCAACAAGCAGGCGGCCGTACCAAGATCGGTCGAATACAGCGATCTGACCGGGGCCCGGAAGACGATTCCAAAATCGCCACATAAAAGGATGATTCGCTTCTTCAACACTTGGAGGGCCGATTGGGTAGACCTCGAATCCGCGTGGATCCCAAGCATATGAAAGCTCCCGAATCACACCACCTTTGCCAGCAGCATCGTAGCCCTCTAGGACGATAATGGCCTTGCGGTTTTGACGATAAATTGCAATTTGGGCAAGCCGTAAGCGCTGGTGCAAGTCCCTTAGTGCAATTCCATAATCAGGTGTCGGGTCTTCAGCGACCGTCATTTTGGAAAGACCACCAAATGTTCAATATCAAGACTGACACCTATACGCTCACCAATCGCATGATTGTGGTGTGACGGCGCAAAACACCCGAGTACAACGCCGTTATCAAGCTTCACTTCGTATAAATGGTGCGCACCTCGAAAGTGCTTTCCGACCAGCGTAGCCTGATAGCTTGAATCATCGTCATGGATTAAATCGTCAGGTCGTAAGAAGATTTGCACATCTGAACCAACGGGAAAATCAAGAGTCGCATCGTTTGTCAGAACCCCAAGTGGACTCGAAACTGAGCGAGGGCCTTCAACTCGTGCATCAATCATTTCACCAGGCCCGACAAAATGAGCCACAAATGGGCTCATTGGCTCATGGTACAGATTAAATGGTGTATCGAATTGGCAAATATGCCCGTCATGCATAACAGCAATTCGATCAGCAAAATCAAAAGCTTCTCGCTGATCATGAGTAACCAACAACGAGCAAATCCCATCACTCTTGAGAATCGTTCGTACTTCACTGGCAAGACGGCCTCTGAGCTCTGTATCAAGGCCCGAGAACGGTTCGTCCAGTAGTAATAACTTTGGCTTCGGCGCCATCGCTCGCGCCAATGCGACGCGCTGCTGCTGTCCACCTGAGAGCTCATGTGGATAGCGCTGATTGAGTCCGGCGAGATCGATCAATTCAAGCAACTCAGCAATTCGTTTAGCCTGGCTTTCTTCGGTCCAATCCGTTAAACCGAAGGCAATATTCTGTGCAACGGTTAGATGCGGGAATAGCGCGATGTCTTGAAAGACCATGCCAACACCACGAAGTTCAGGTACTACCCGATGACGCGCGGTCGACAGCAACGCGTTGTCCAACCAAATTTCACCCGAATTCAATTCCTGAAATCCTGCAATCGCACGTAATAATGTCGATTTTCCACACCCACTCGGTCCTAACAAACAGCCAAGTTCTTGGGGCTTTAGGCTTAAAGAAAAGTCGTCGACAATCATGCCATCCTGATAGGACAGCCGAATGTTTCGAATCATTAAAGCCGCTGTTTCCACAATTATTCCTGAGTTACTGAACGGTTAAGCCAAATCACGGGAACGAGCCCAACGAGCACGATTAAGATTGAGGGCACTGATGCATCAATCAAGCGTTCGTCCCCAGCGAGCTCATATGCCTTCACAGCCAGCGTATTAAAATCAAACGGACGCAAAATAAGAGTGGCTGGAAGCTCTTTTAAGATATCAACAAAACACACCAATAGTGCAGTGAACACAGACCCACGAATTAAAGGTACGTGCAGTTTTGAAATAACGCCGAATTGATTGAGCCCCAACAGACGACCACTTTGATCAATACTAGGGCGAACGCGCGAAAGGCCGCTGGTGAGGTTTCCGGTTGCCACAGTTAAAAATCGCACAAGGTATGCAAATACCAGGGCAAACAAAGTACCCGATAACCAGAGTGACGGGTTGACGCCAAAGGGCGCAAGCGCCCCCGAAATCAAACGGTCAAGCGCACCAAATGGAATCAACACCCCAATTGCAACGACAACGCCAGGAAGCGCATAACCGAGTCCAACAAAGGTCGTTGTGTGATTGAGCCACCGCGAGGGATATAAACGATTTGCGTAACAAATAACCAACGCCACCATCACGATGAAGAGAGATGCGAACCCCGCCAAAAAGAAACTATTTGCGATCAGACTCCACATTGACTGCAACTCAGCAAAGAGCAGCGCCCAGTAACTGAGAATTGCTGTCGGCAATAAGAAACCAAAGACGACAGGCAATAGACATAATATTTGAGCGACCAACTGTCTCCATCCTGTTAACGTCACACTGGTTTGATTGAGCTTCCGGAGCCTATCCGAGTAATAGCGAACTTTACTGCGAGACGCCTTTTCGAATATCACGAGAAAAAAGACACAGCCCAAAAGCAATGTGCTCAATTGTGCGGCACCAACCGTATCACCGAATCCGTAGTAGGTACGAACGATCCCAGTGGTGAACGTTTGGACACCGAAGAACTGAACCGTCCCGAAGTCGGCCAAGGTTTCCATAATCGCTAACAGTGTGCCTGCAGCGATCGCTGGACGTGCCATTGGGATGACAATCCGAGTAAACACTCGCCAGCGGCTTTGCCCAAGCGTGTAGGCAGCCTCCATCAAATTGGCTGACTGCTCTATAAAAGCAGCTCGTGCAAGCAAGTAAACATAGGGATACAGGACAAGACTCAACATCATGGCTGCGCCCGGTAACGAACGAATATTCAGCATCGGATCCATAACCCACTGCGGCGCATTCACATCTCGTAACAATGTGAGCACTGGCCCACTAAAATCGAACAGCCCAGTGTAGGTATAAGCAAGGATATAAGCGGGGTATGCCATCGGCAGCAATAAAAGCCATGACATAACACCTCGGCCCTTAAAGCGATAAAAAGAAATGATCCACGCGGCAGGCACACCAAGACTGACGACACCGATGGCAACCAACACCGAAAGCAACAGGGAGTTCATTGCATATCGCGCAAGTAGGGTATCGAGTAGGTGAGCCCATGCATCGGAGACACCTGTCAGTACAAAACTGACAACCACCAAAACGGGTAAAGCCACACAAAGTGCGGCTATGCAAGTGGTTAAAAGCAGTCCGTTGAGTCGACTGAACACCCAACGAACTGGTTGAAGACTTGAGGTTATTGCCAACCGGCGCGATCCATTAGTTTAACGGCGTCTTTGTTATTGACACCCAAGGTGCTCAAATTCAAGGCGTCCGATTTGAATTCACCCAATGAGGCAATAGTCGGCGACGAGGACACACCCTTCACAACTGGGTATTCATGGTTGATTTCCGCATAGTAGGCTTGTGCATCGTCAGACACCATAAATTCTAATAGTTGTATAGCTTCAGCGCGATTTTTGGCATGCTTAGTCACACCCATACCAGAGACGTTAATGTGTGCACCTCGGCCAGTTTGGTTAGGCCAAAATACACCCAATTTTTCAACAACTTTCCGATCTTCCGGCTTATTGGAATCAATCAACCGGCCAAAATAATATGTGTTTGCAATCGCGAGATCGCACTGTCCAGCAGCGACCGCACGCAGCTGATCAGTATCCCCACCTGTTGGCTTACGCGCCAGGTTAGATACTAGACCCTCTGCCCACTGAAGCGTTTTGTCTGAGCCGTTGGCTTGAATCATTGAAGCGACCAATGACTGGTTGTAGATGTTGCTCGAGGAACGAATGCAAATACGGCTCTTCCACTGCGAATCGGTTAATGCCTCATATGTAGAGAGCTCTGATGGATTGACGCGATCTTTCGCATAAAAAATGGGACGCGATCGGACCGTCAAACCAAACCATTCATTGTCAGTATCTCGAAGGTTTGTTGGGATTTTATCTGACAACGTTGCACTGTCGATTGCTGCAAGCACCCCTGCCTCTTTCGCTCGATGCAAATTTCCAGCATCAACAGTGACTAATACATCGGCAGGTGTTGCGGCCCCCTCGGCTTGAATCCTTGACAACAACGCATTGGCCTTTCCAGTGATTAGATTGACTTCTATGCCGGTCTGCTCACTAAAGCGGTCAAGAAGAGGAACAATTAGTGAGTCTTGACGCGCTGAGTACACGTTTACTTCTGCAGCGAAAACGTGCCCAGCGAAAGCGGCGGCAATAATAGTCGTTAGGATCTGTGGGGTACGCATTAATCTCTCCTGATATTCGATAGGGAGAGATTAATACTATGCAAACTTAAATGCAATACATTCGCATTTAGATTTAGAGGTAATTAATTGACTTCCGACCAGCCAATACCAATCAATTGATCAGCTTTGAATAGCAGGGCGCGAATATCTTCAACACCGTCCACCTTCGCCCGGAAGTACAGCACGTCATACACCTCGCCGCCTTTGACATAGTGATCTGCTAAAGTCTCTCCATCATCAACATTAGCTGATGGCCCAAGGATCTCAAGTACCTCACTCTTGGTTTGACCGACTTCAACTTTCGCGAGTTGATTGGCATCAAGTTCAAGAACGATTTCCTTAGCTGGTTCTACTTTTTCAGCAGGCTCAGTCGCCACAGATTCTTCTTCTGAAGTCCAAAAATCCGTCTCAAATTTCCATGATTCGGGAATCATTGAGCAAGCCGTCAGACTGAAAGACGCGAGGAGAATGATGAGTAGTCGCATGTTAAACCCTTTCTTTTTGAATACTATTATTGAACATCAACCAAGCGCTATTGTCGCCCCCAGTTGTCAAACCTTAAATATCAACTGTCCGTCGAGCCAGACAGACTCCAACGCTTCATCTCGAAAGGTCACAAAATCCGCGACCGATCCAGTGGCGATAGCTCCCTGATTTGTTAATCCTAGCCACAATGCGGGGCGCATGCTCGTCATAGCCGCTATTTCAAGCCAGTCCAATCCGAACTGTCTTAAAGTTTTCACAGTGACGGAAGCAGTTGCAGCACTTCCCGCGAGTGTTCCATCATCTAAACACACAACATCATCTTGTTTAAATACGCGATGCGTACCAAGTTGATACTCACCATCAGGCATCCCTGCGGCCGAGGTGGAATCAGTTACCGAGTAAAGCTGGGGAATATGTTCTCTTGCCAACTGAAACGATGGTTCTGTCACATGAACTCCATCGCAAATGATTTCTGAATATTCAGCGGTTAATAGAGCAGCTTGCGCAACCCCGGGACTGCGATGGTGGACACCAGTCATGGCGTTATAGAGATGTGTCACACCCACACCATGCTCAAGAAGCCTGCAGATACGCTGATAGTCGCACCCCGAATGCCCTACCTGAAGCCTCACATTAAATTCTTCAGCGAGTGAAGGCAGGATGTCCTCTGGATCTTGTTCTGGCGCATAAGTCATCACGCGGACAACACCAGACTTAAACCATAACCGAACTTTGTTCGCATCGACTGGCCGTGTCAGCGGCGGTTGAGCGCCGAGCTTTCCTTCACTCAAAAAGGGGCCTTCTAAATGGACGCCAAGACACCGAGCTTCACAGCGTTCACGCGACTGCATCACAACCTGTGCAGCTTCTAACACGCGCTCAATGGATGCATCATCTGCGGTCACAGTCGTTGCTAAAAAGCCCGTTAAACCAAATTCAGCATGTGTTCGCGCGAGCGTCCGAATTCCAGTGACCCCATCCATCACATCACCACCACCACCGCCGTGAATATGGCAATCGATAATCCCTGGCAGAATGATTCTATCGTCCACCTGGGCCGATTCAGACACTGATTCAATCGTTGTTCCAAATTGAACCGTTCCCTCAATCAGACCTTCGGGGGTCGCAATATGGCCGGATAATTCAGGCATACGATGTCCAATGCTCAACTGCTAGTTCAGGAAGATGTTGATCGATATATGCCAGACCATCAAGCGCATCACCCTGAGGTTCAATCACTCGATAGCCTAGATTGAGGATTCGAGGCGCATACACAGCTGACAAACCACCAACGAGCGCGATTGGCAGATGTTTTGGGAAATCTTGAATCACATGGGCCAACTCCAATAAGCCCTCAGCAAGTATTTGACGACTCAAAGGCACCTGCTCTTCAGAATCCACAACCGCTTTTGCTAGCGATGCAAATGCGCGAGGTCCCGCAGCGTTTGCAAATTGCATCCAGTGACTCACCGATTCACCGATACCGAGTTGAGCAATCAAACGACGATGCGATTGATCGAGGCCATCCCTATCCTCAAGACGCACAAGCTCCTGCAATGCCCGCCAACCGATCCAAGCACCGCCACCTTGATCTCCGAGCACAAACCCAAAGCCACCACGCCGTGAGAGCTGACCTGACTCAGCTAACCACGCAAACGCGACACCCGTGCCAACCGTTAAGCATCCACCGGGTCCTCCGAGGTGCGCTCCGAAAAGACCAGAATCACGGTCAGAAACGTGAAGCGTTTCACAGGGCGCCTTTGATAGAAATTCAGAACGCTCTTCGAGGTACTCACAGCCAGCCATACCAGCAACACATTTCACGGGAATCGATAGGCTAGCCAGATCAGCAGCCTCTCTAATTTGATTCCAACACGTATCGGCTCCAAGGCCAAGATTAGAAGGGCCCGTGACAACCTCAGCTATCACTACTTGATCTGCCTGATTGAGAAACCGAACCCGCGTTTTGGTGCCGCCTCCATCAACCAGTGCAATCAAACTCATACTGAATGCCCATATCCTTTGAGCAGTTCGGGCAGAGCTCGCGTAACGACTGCCGGTGGTGCGATTCCGTTAAACTGTGTTGCACTCGCTAGGGTGTATGCACCCATCTCATGGAAAACGATGACATCGTTCATGTTGAGAATCGGAAATTCGGGATAACGACCCAGTTCATCAATTGAATCGCACGTCGGTCCAGCAAATACGCACGGAGACAGTTCATCACTCGCTGTAAAAACCGACATTCGATACTGCATTCCATCGAATAAACGTCCAGACTGCGCGCCATAGACGCCGTCATCCAAATAGAACCACCAACCATCGCGACGCTTTGCTCGGCCAACAACTTTGCAAACCAAAGCCATCGATGGCGCAGAAATCACACGACCAGGTTCTGCCAGAATCTCAAGATGCGCAGGCACTCGCTCTAAAACGTCACGAATCGGCTTGCAAAATGCATCGAGATCGATCGACTCCCCTGTGTAATGCGCTGGAAAACCGCCGCCGATATCAATCCGGCCGATTTCGGGAAGACCCTCATTTTTGATCTGCTCACATAAGTCCAAACACACCCCGAGAGCCTCTGCATGCGTATTGGCAGTTGCAGCCTGAGATCCCACATGGAAACACAAACCATCAACACAAATACCCGAGTCGTTGGCTACATCCAAAATACTAAGCGCATCTTGCTGTGGTGCCCCAAATTTACGGCTTAAATCAATCGGCGCATCTGGAGCAATGAAAGACAACCGCAACATGACTCGAATCGAATGTCGATAAGGAATCAATTTCCAGAGCTCATCCACGTTATCAACCACAAACGTCGTAACGCCGGCAGCAACTGCCTTTTCAATCTCTGCGTCCGTTTTGATCGGATGGGTATGGATCATACGAGATGCATGAACGCCCTCATGCTCCAACATTTTGATTTCAGCAGCACTCGCCACATCAAAACATCCGCCCTCAGTAGCAATGGTCTGCAAAAGGCCTGGGTAGGGGTTTGATTTCACCGCGTAATACAAAGTGACGCCAGGAAGTGCACTCGACAGATCACGCCACTGTCGACGACAGATCTCTGGATCAAACACCAACGAAGGAGTGGTCTCAACCAAATCGAGCCAAGTTGATGCGGATTCGCGCGGTAATACGTTGATCAATGCCGAGCCCTCAAAAGAGTTTAGGGACGCGGCATCTTAGAGAAATTAACTGAAATTTCAAGGAGATTAAGCAATGTCCGCCATATGGCCACTTGCTTCGAGCCATTGCTTACGATCCGAGGCGCGCTTCTTCCCTAGCAATTTATCCATGACCTCATCGGTACCCGCGGATTCCTCGGAGTCATCAAGAACTAGTTGCACCAGTCGCCTCGTATCTGGATCCATTGTCGTCACACGCAATTGACTCGGGTTCATTTCACCCAAGCCTTTAAAGCGCGTTACGCTAATCTTGCCATTACGTTTTTCAGCAGTTAACCGATCCAAAACACCTTGTTTTTCAGCGTCATCGAGTGCGTAAAACACTTCTTTGCCCACATCAATTCGATAGAGCGGAGGCATCGCAACAAAGACGTGACCCTGTTCAACGAGCGGCCTAAAGTGCTTCACAAACAAAGCGCAAAGAAGCGTCGCAATATGAAGACCATCGCTGTCAGCATCAGCCAAAATGCATACTTTGCCGTAACGAAGGCCCGTGAGGTCTGAAGAACTTGGGTCCACACCAAGCGCGACAGCAATATCATGAACTTCCTGCGATGCCAGAATCTCATCCGACTCGACTTCCCAGGTATTTAAAATCTTCCCGCGGAGCGGCATCACCGCCTGAAACTCGCGATCCCGGGCTTGTTTCGCAGAACCGCCAGCAGAATCACCCTCAACGAGAAACAGTTCTCCAGCAAGTGCATCACCTCCAGCACAGTCCGCGAGTTTGCCTGGGAGCGCTGGCCCTTGAGTCACCTTTTTACGGGCGACTTGCTTCCGTGATTTCAGACGGCGCTGAGCTGCTGCGATTGCAATTTCTGCCAATTGATCGCCAATCGCAGTATTGGAATTGAGATACAAACTAAACGCATCTCGAACAACGCCACTGACAAACACAGCACATTCACGCGAACTCAGGCGCTCTTTGGTCTGGCCAGAAAATTGCGGATCTTCGAGTTTGACACTGAGCACGTAAGCACATCGCTCCCATAGATCATCAGGAGACAACTTCAGCCCTCGAGGAATCAGATTACGGAACTCACAGAATTCGCGTAGCGCATCCATTAAGCCCGTTCTCAAACCATTCACGTGCGTCCCGCCTTGCGCAGTCGGAATGAGGTTTACGTATGATTCTGTGACTAATTCACCGCCTTCGGGCAGCCAAGTCAACGCCCACTCTACGGCTTCATGTTCGGCAGAAAATGTTCCGGTGTATGGAGTTTCTGGCACAGCCAAAGACTCTCCGATCTCAGACTGTAGATAATCAGTCAGACCATTCTCGAAACACCAGCTTTCAGATTCACCCGTTTTTTCATCATTCAAACAAATCGTCAAACCGGAGCACAAAACAGCTTTTGCGCGTAGCAAATGTCGCAACCGCAGGACAGAAATATTAGCTGAATCGAAATACTGTGGATCTGGCTTAAACCGAACTGTCGTTCCCGTTTCTTTTTTTAAACAGGTACCAACTTCGCTCAAGTCACGGACTTTGTCACCGTTCGCAAATCCAATGTCATATCGCTTCCCATTGCGGCGAACTTCAATATCAACTGCGGTAGATAGTGCATTCACGACACTCACACCAACGCCATGCAGACCACCCGAGAACTGATAATTCTTGTTCGAGAATTTTCCACCTGCATGCAATTTCGTGAGAATTAGCTCAACGCCTGGAATACCCTCTTCAGGGTGGAGATCCACAGGCATCCCACGGCCATTGTCACTGACAGATACAGACCCATCAGCAAAGAGCACAACATCGATGCGATCCGCATGACCAGCGAGCGCCTCATCGACAGAGTTATCGATCACCTCCTGTGCCAGATGATTTGGCCGGGTTGTGTCTGTGTACATGCCTGGGCGGCGTTTGACGGGATCTAGTCCTGAAAGGACCTCAATATCCTGTGCCTGATAACTCATTCGTGTTGATTCCGTAAGCTGATAAATCGGCAAGACCGTGGTGTAAACAATAGGAGAGCCATTCGCTCAAAAACTGATCCAACTGCTCTCGCTCATTTGGCTGGACCATCGATGGGTTTGGATAGGGGTATGCACCTTCTATGAAGTCCGATGAGCTTTCATCAGTAACTTCAGCCAATTGCATGTCGTGATAAAGCCGAACTGTGAATGCAGGGAGAGGAACCCAAGTACACCCTCCGCGTAACAAACTGCACTGACTTTCACATAATCCTGTGTAGGGTCCGAGATCTGTAAAACGCATTCTGACTAGGCAATCTTGCCCGCCAAATGGCAGCACAAACCGGAGGCTATCATCAGAACCGAATCGACGAGCAAGTCGCAAAAGCAGACTGTAATTCAATCCGCAGCTCGCGTGATGTCGCTTTAAATTTGGTACGTGGCGAGCCTTCTGAGGCAAGTCACTCTCCTTCCAATAACTGCGCTTGGTTCGTCTTGAGCCACTGCAATCCAATGATTGTGGCCGCGTTATTTACCTTTCCAGTCTGCAATGCTTCCATGGCTGACGCAACGGAAATTACATGAACCTTGAGATCCTCATACTCCCCTGCTTGTCCTCGATAACGTGAGACCCCAGACGCGTCACAGGGAGCGAAAAATAAATGAATCAATTCATTAGATCCACCAGGGCTCGGGTAGTAGGTGAATAACAGCTCGGGATCACCGACAAGTGTTAACCCTGTCTCTTCCAAAACCTCTCGATGGCAGGTTTTCACTGGAGACTCGTTCTCATCGCAAATGCCCGCCACCCATTCAAGCATCCAAGGGCTATCATCTAAATCTGACATCGCAGCGCCTATCCGAAACTGCTCTACCATCACGAGCTCTTTACGCTCTAAATCACACAAAATCACGACAACAGCTGGCGTTCGAATAAAAAGCTCTCGGTGCATCGGTCCAATCGATTGGGTTTGGTATCCGCGATGCGTCAGCGTCAGTTGATCGAGTTGAAAAAAACCATCCGCTAATCGAGTGGTCGATTCAAGGTCCCAATCGTTTGCACCAAATTGAGGTTTTGGCCAATCAGCCATTATTCCCCCAGAGCGCCCAAAAATGATTCACAGGCCCATGCCCTTCACCCACGGTTAATTGATCAGCAGTCGCGATCGCACCGCTTATGTATTCCTTCGCCTTGGCAACGGCGGACTCAATTGGATATCCCTGCCCCAGATAAGACGCTAACGCGCTCGATAAGGTACACCCCGTTCCATGGGTGTTTGTTGTCACGACTCTCACGGTCTCAAACCACTCAGTTTTGTCTCTAGACATCAAGAGATCCGGAGAGTCTTCCTCTAACAGATGGCCACCTTTTAACAACACAGCCCGTGGACCAAGTGCGAGAAGAGCCTTCGCTTGACGCTGCATACTATCGCGACCAGTTGCTTCGGAGGCTCCGAGAAGATCAGCGGCCTCGGGCAAATTCGGCGTAATCACAGTCGCCTTGGGAATAAGAACTTCACGCAATGCCACAATGGCATCTGCATGTAATAACCGATCGCCACTTTTTGCCACCATCACTGGATCAATAACTATGGGACATGAAAGAGTTTCAAGAAATTCAGCAACAGCCTCTGTCACCTCGGGAGTTCCAAGCATCCCCACTTTCACTGCATCAATCCGAATGTCCCGCGAAACGGTTTGCATTTGCTGCTGCAAAAAATCAATGGCAATAGGATAGATCGCATCGACACCGACGGTATTCTGAGCTGTGAGCGCCGTGATCACACTGAGACCATATGCGCCGGTTGCCGAAATTGCTTTCAAATCGGCTTGAATACCAGCTCCGCCACCTGAGTCCGAGCCAGCAATGGTTAAAATATTTGCGTACATTTTCCGTCCTAAGTTTCAAAACAGTGTAGCCGGTTTCGGCGCAAATCCGGGTATACTTCAGCTCATGAAAAAATTACTGACCACTCTCATTATCAGTGCAAGCCTTTTCCTTGGAGCTTGCGGACAAACCGGGCCGCTATTCCTGCCCGACCAACCCGATAAAACAGTTGACGGCCGCTAGTCATGGATCATTTTCAGTACCGTGATGGCACTTTGTTTGCCGAAGGTGTTTCTGTTTCAGATATTGCTTCTCAATTTGGCACACCCTGTTTCATTTATTCAAAAGCAACGCTGATCAGACACTTCCATGCTTATGCGGATTCACTGACTGACATCCCGCATCTAGTTTGTTATGGCATGAAAGCAAATTCCAACCTTGCGGTCTTGCAAATATTGGCACAAGAAGGCGCAGGTTTTGACATCGTATCCATCGGCGAACTTGAACGCGTTATCAAGGCCGGGGGAGACCCCGCCAAAGTAGTTTTTTCGGGCGTTGGAAAGCAAGACTTCGAAATGCGAAGAGCCCTTGACGTTGGAATTCACTGCTTTAACGTCGAGTCACTCGCAGAACTCGAGCATCTCAACCGAGTCGCGATTGAACTGGGAAAAGTTGCACCTGTCTCATTACGCATCAACCCCGATGTCGACCCAAAAACGCACCCCTACATCTCAACAGGATTGAAAGCCAATAAATTTGGTATCGCACACGAAGATGCAATTGCAGCATACCGTCGTGCCAGCGAACTACCCGGATTAGATCCAGTGGGAATCGATTGCCACATCGGCAGTCAACTCACTGACGTATCTCCATTGCTTGAGTCGCTCGACAAATTATTGAGCCTGATTGATCAACTGGCTGATACCGGTATTCATTTAAAACATATCGATCTCGGCGGTGGACTTGGCGTGACATATGACCAAGAACAACCACCGCATCCATCTGAATATCTGGCATTAGTGAAAGAACGGTTGGCTGGCCGTCATCTTACCCTCGTTCTCGAACCCGGGCGTTCGATTGCTGCCAATGCCGGCATCTTCGTAACACAAACAATTTTGACGAAGACTAACCAAGACCAACACTTTGCGATTGTCGATGGCGCGATGAA
>Ga0181592_10003626_pt1 | contig 12808 bp, 8 predicted proteins | sample 071ome_20_FD_133755 | JGI IMG/M metagenome (GOLD analysis project Ga0181592, IMG submission 133755) | Coastal salt marsh microbial communities from the Groves Creek Marsh, Skidaway Island, Georgia - 071412BT metaG (megahit assembly) | ecosystem: Environmental > Aquatic > Marine > Intertidal zone...
ACATCGGTATTTGAAATCCATTCAATAGCACTTTCTATTTCACCTATGATGTCAACCGTAAATGTTTTAACAGCACTTGACACTCCAAGATTCCAATATTCCTCATTGTCTTCTGGTATTTCTCCAATATTATCCTTAACACAGACATATAGCAAATTCCCAAATTTAATTGCATCATTGACTGCATATGCAGTTGTTGAACTCCAATTTCCCCTTAGATTGTATGTGCCTTGTGCCAAAGAAGGTGGAAAGTTTACTGCTTCCATTGAAAATTTATAATTTTCAGTAACCGCTGCCTGGTAAGGAATTTTACCTGCGAGTTCACCAGATTGCCCATCCAGCACCAACCCAGGAGGTAAAACGCTTGGAGTTCCATCATCTGGATTAGTTTCTAAAAGAAAATAACTTATTGTACCAGTCAACGATGGGGGATCATATACATCAAGGAATATTGTAACATAATTGTTTGCTCTGTATCTTCCAAGATTTGAATCAGTGATCCAAAGTGGTTTTCTATCTCTGCTTGAATCTGCTTGGAATAGATTAGTGTCAACCTGAATAAGAGTATTGTCTGCTTGTAAAAATTCTTCAGTTACAACATAGATTTTAAACGTTCTGCTTACTGCGTTAACACCATCAGTTATTGCAACACCAAAGGTGTATATTCTACTTAATTTTTTAGGAGTTCTTCCTTGCTCACCATAGTCATATCTTTGGTCATCATAATAATATGAATCAAAACCAGTTGAATTATTCTTGGCTATATCAAGTGGAACCGTATCAAATGAATGTGTATCATATGCTCCAGTAGGTGTTGATGTGTAATCAATTGCAGCAACAGGCTCCGTGAATCCTGTTATTCTTCCTGTTTTTGAAAGTGTTAGACCCGGAGGCAGTGTTCCACTGTTAGGAATAACATAATACTGTAAAACATCTCCAGCAACAAGATCTCTGTCAGTTGCTTCAAGTTGAAAATCTACTCTTGAATCATCAAGAACAAAGTATGCTTCACCTTCTCCTACTTTAAGGAATCCTTCTTGTGTGATCCATTCAGGAAAGTCAGACCCATCAACGAACAATTTAAATGTTCTATCTTTCTCGTCTTGGGCATCGTACGCCCTAACGACAAATCTTTTTTCGGTAAATTTAGTTACTTCTCCAGGAGTTCCTTTTATTGCTCCTGTGGCTTGATCAAGATATAAACCCGTAGGTAGTGAACCCGCAATAATTTTGTATTGTAGATTACCGATATCAGTTGATGCTTGGAGTACTATGTTAACTGTAATTCTTTCTTCAAGTGTTCCAAGGTCTCCTGCTGGCGTTATCCAAGTCACTGCCATTAGTTGCCTCCTACGTTAGACCGCCACAGTCCAAATTTAAATCAGAATCAATAGTTAGAGTTGCAAAGTCAATATTGGCAGCCGTGAAAGCAAGTTGTAAAGCATTGGTAAAACCAGTTTCAGAAATTGGTCCAAAATCGAACGAAGTTAGATATTCCGTTACGGGAATGGTATTTTTAATATTGATTACACCACTTCCAGCAAGTGCGGTAACTTCAATATCCTTGACTCCTGTCTGAGAACCAGTTGATGCTGTTCCTTGAATTGTAATTTGTTGATTAGCAGAAGCCTGCAATGTTCCACTGTCAGTATCAATTCTTGTAAATGCATCTGGTTCCGTATTATTAACTATGATACTATCTGTTGCTTCATCAAGAACTATCTTAGTACCAGAAACAAGTTTCTTAAATCTTAATTCGCTACCAACCTTTTCCTTAAAAAGACCAACACCTGTTGTTCCCGTATTTGTTACCGTAACTGTAAGTTCGGCATTAAGATCAGCAAAGTTGGCATTGACCTTTTGAAACGCGGTTCTTAGATCATCACCAAGACCATCGTTTACCACGTTACCTATATTAATTGTTTGAATGTCTGCCATTTCGCTTCCTATATCTATATTTAGTGGAGATCTGCCCACCCTGCTGCACTGTCATTATTTGCATCAGCAGCATACCCTTGAAATTTTCCTGTTGTTGTATTGTAAACCATCATACCAAAAACTGGTGTGAGTGCATCTATTTCAGCCTGCGTAAGTTGTGGAGGCCCAACATATAACTCATTAAAGTTTTGATTAATCTTGTTAAAGGCAGTTCGTAGGGTATCGCCCGTTCTGTCGTTTGCGCTTGTTCCGATATTTATTGTACGCTTAGCCATTTATCTACGCCCCTAAAAACTTCCCAATGTTGCTTTTTTCCAAGCACCAGTACTTGTCTTAACCCAAATAAAACTGTCATCAACTCTAATTTCGTATGTCTGACCATCTGCAAATTCGCTTGCTGGAGTGGTAGATCCTGGAACGTGTATACCAGCGACCGTTCCTGTTGGACCATCTATTATGGTTGTTGAATCATCAGCAAACACCGAACCTGTTAGGTTACCGGAAATACTTTCTGATTCAATTGGTCCTACAATTTTTCCTTCCACTGCATCAACAAGTTTTGTTGAATCATCAGCAAATACTGAACCAGTCATGTCACCTGTTTGATAACCAGTTAAATTACCTGTAACATTACCTGTAACTCCGCCCGATGCAACAATATTTCTATTTGCATTAATTGTGTATCCTGAGCCTGCTGTTAAATCTAAATTGGCTGATGCAACAATCTGTATAGCACCTGGACCAGTAGAGCCACCATTTGCAATAGTAAGGTAACCGTCATATCCAGCCATCCAAGTTTGGCCTCTCAATGTGCCCCAAAGTTCATCTGCATAAACTTTGTTTTCTACAGCATCAACAATCTTTGTAGAATCATCTCCAAAAACTGAACCTTTAACATCTCCAGTGTGGTAACCTGTTGTATCGCCTACCAAGTTTCCAGTTACATTGCCTGTAACATCTCCAGTAATATTACCCGTAACATTTCCTGTTAGATTGCCAAAGAATCCACCAGCAGCATAAACTTTGTTTTCCACTGCATCAACTATCTTGGTTGAGTCATCTCCGAACACTGATCCGATGATATCGACAGTATTATCAAAACTAACAGTGACCTTATCGTTAGGGGCATCAGTTGTTAAAGTGATTCCATAACCTTCCGCAATTTCAAGTGTATCAGCAACACCATCTGCTTCTATGGTTGTTTGTCCAAATATTGAAACGAATCTAAATGCATTACCCGCCGGAGCACTGTTGGTAATTGTTGCGATACCAGTTGCCGTATCAGTAAACACGGTAATACCAGTACCAGCCTGTACTTCAATTACACCGGTGTTTGTTAATGTTAAAGTTCCTGTAGCACCGCTTGTTATAATTCCAACTCCTGCACTTCTTCCACTTGCAATTGCTGGCAATGATGTGCCATTTGATACAGAAATTACACCCGTATTTGTAACCGTTATGTTTCCTGTTGCTGCATCTACGCTTATACCTGTTCCAGCCGCAAGTTGTGTTACACCTGTGTTTGTGATTGTGATGCTATCAGCGGCTGATCCAGCAACCAATTGCATACCTGTACCGGAGTAAATTGACAGTGTGTCATTGGTATGATCCGCTTCCACTGTATCTCCATCATCAAGATTAATGTAACGGAAATATCTTTTTTCAGGATCAATAATTAGGTCACCGTTTATTGTTGAACCAAATGGTAAATCAACAACACCGGATGCACCCTTGATCTGGGCAGTACCAAGCCAAACACCATTCTGTTCATTGCCAGGAGTGTCTGAATATTCTGATATGTATAATTTTTTCCATGTATCTGTTGAGTCACCCAATGAGTATGTTGAACCCGTTTCTGGTGATACGCTGGTTGTTAAATTTTCAAAATCTATTGATGCAAAGTCTGAATATGCCTGTATGGTTCCACCACCGGATGAGTATGCATCATATGCCGTGCCATTGACGGCAGTGGTTAGTGCTTCATCGCTGTAAAGTAATAATTCATCATTGCTTGAAATCTGAACATAATAATCATTGTCGTCAAGTTGGCTAACACCCGTACTTCTGATAGTCACTCTCCATCCATTGGACATGTTGTGCTCTCTCGTACAGGTTATCTTTACGGGATTGCTTTGGTCAATGTTTGCAATGGTTATTGGTGAATAAGCAGCAACAGAAGCACCAATGATTGAAAAGTTTTCATTGATTTGATCAAAGGCTGATTTTATTCTGCTCCAGACTAATGGAGCCTTTCCTGGATTTATATTATTATCGTATGCCATTATGATCTGCCCACCGCTACTTGAATTGTTCCAATATGATCACTATCGTAATCTTCGATGGCTTTACCAACAATTGTTCCTACCTTAGGATCTGTTGAAACTGTTGCCACACCATGTATACCTGCTGTTACGAGTATGTCACCCTTCTTAATTTTTCCTACGACTTTACAAGGAACTCTACCAGTCAATGCAACAAGGTTCTTCTCACCTGGGCAAGCAGTATACATCACATAGGCTGCCGTGTTGGATACAACACCTGCTACCCTTGTATCGCCTTGTTTGTTTGAAGTTGTGACTTCCTTGTCACCACCAAATACTAACACCGTTCCGACTTCGTATTCCTTGTCACCCTCGTAGTATTCCGCAACGTCCGCTGAGTATGTTGCCTCAAATCTTGATTCGTTTGGTGATGTTCCTGTTAGCGTCCATCTACCAGTTATCGTTCCTGCGGTTGTGTTTCCGCCAGTTGTAATTGCATTTACCTGTATGCTTGAAGCAATGATAGGAGCATTTGCAGTACCTGCCTGTGTTCTGAATTGGTGGGTGTTATTATCATAGTAAGTAATCTTATCAGTGGTTAGCGTACCATCCTGTAGATAGATACCACCGTTGGTTCCATATGTGTGTAATCTTACGAAACCACCCGATCCAGTTGTGCCAGTGTCAAGCGTTTCAATACCATCAACATAAAGTGCTTGTAGGTCAGCATATCTTCCACCAAAGTCACCATTTGAATCTCTTCTAATTAATTTGTTTGCTTCAACCGTTGAACTTGAACCAGCAGCGTAGTTGATTACTGCATAGTCGCCATCCAATGAACTTGACGAAGCACTTATTCTTGCAAGGAAACCAACGCTTGAAAATTGTGATTTCTTAACAGCACCACCGGTATCAACGACCTGAGCCATTGACACATCAGAAGCATTTGCAGTTGTAAGAGTATTGTTACCCAATACACTTGTGGCAGCAATCTGTGCAAGTTTAGTTTTAGCAACACCATTGGCTTTTAGTGTTACGAATCCATCAGTTACAGTGAATACTGCACTGTCATAACTTGATAGACCACTTGCTGCCTGCTTGACCGCAGCAGATCCTGTAGGAGCAGCCGCTCTTGTTGTTCCAAGATTCATCAATAGTTTGCTCTGCGCAATGTCAGCAGCACTATTGATATCAGCATCTAAAATTGTATCAGGATTAATTTGTGCATCAATTGTGTTTGCAGTTGAATCAATGTTTAGGCTGATATCTCCAACCACCGAACAGTTAATAGCATCTCTGTCGTTACCAGTAAACACCAATATTTGGTTTGATTCAAGATTATTAAAGGTAAAGTTCTGTAAGTTATCAAATGTTAAACTTCTAAGGTTTAATGCGTCGGTTGGATCCACAGGATCTGCAACCTGTACAATTTTATTATTACCCATCTGTAGTTGGCCTTTCATAGCCAACTGTCCGCTTAATGCTACAAAACCACCACTGGTCGGTGGAATCAAGTTGTCAGCAGTTACTGACGAACCACCATGGGTTACACCAAGCCTTCTATCAATGTAAAGTCTTGTTGCGTTTTCCGTTGGTACAGTATCAACAGCGTTATCAGTAAATCCTGAGTCTGTTGAGAATTCAGCAATTGGAACACCACGCTTGAATCCAATACCATCCAAGTTACTCAACGCAATCGCTGCGGAGAATGTTACTCGACCAGTACCTTGGTCAACTCGGAAGTAAGGACCAACGCTAAAGTTACCATATTGGTCAGTGGTTACATAGAACACACGTCCAACATCTCTTTCTTCTGTTTCGCCGTCGGCATTAATTGCATTAACTGGTGGACCGTAAATTTCGTTTGGATAGTTTGTATCAGCGTAAGATCCCGTACCAATGTCAAGTAAGTCATGTGATGTAACACGTGTTAATGAAATTCTAATTGTTAATGTACCATCAGCACCCAGCGTTCTAATAGGAACTGCTGATCTTGCCGTATAGGTTGCGCCAAATTCAATAATGCTATCTTCCAGTGGTCTATTAAGTGTTACACGTGCATATGCCTCGTCAAGATCCTCTTCTGATTCGTATGAGTCAATAACGTACTCCTCACCTTGGAAGTATAAAATTGATCCCGGAACCCTCGTTCTTTCTTCTGGAGCAACAGGTACAACTGCAAAACTTGAATCTCCCACCCTACCAGTCACGAGTGCATAACTTTGTGTTCCAGACTGTGTTCCGCTGGTGTCTACTTGAACAGCAGCCCCAAGCGTTGGATATTCAAGACTGATAGTAAATGTATCAGCACTTGGAGTTGAATAAACAAAATAATGAGAAGTAGCATTAATACCAGTAGGTAAATCTCCAGTTGTTTCAAATCTAATAACATCACCCTGGCTTAGTCCGTGAGTTGTTTTTGTAATTACTGCCGGACTTGCCACGCTTATGGTACAGTTTGTAAATGCTCCAGGAGTTACGGGGTTAGCACCAGATGTTCCAACTGACTCACCTGGTTTATAAATTGTTAGGTCGATGTAGTTATAGTTTTCTCTAAGTGTGGTTCTTGCAAGACCTTCTGCTGCTGCATAATTAGTTCCGGATCCGGCTCCAGTTACGTTTACGGCAGTACCATTCTTGGCCGTTGAAATGTTAAACTTGTGACCAGTAAGTCCACCCTCAAGAACAAAATAGTCCTGTGATCCACTGATTCCCGTTGGAAGAGTTCCGCCAACATTTTGGAATGAAACAAGATAATCTGCTTTCTGTTTGTGAGGTATGATACATTTAATTGTTAGGCTTGATCCATTGGTAAGCGTGTAAACTGAACCACCCAGAGATGCTGAAACCGTAAATTGATTGTAATTAGGAACATCAATGATGTAGTAAGCAACACCGCTATTAAATCCATTTGATGTTGATTGCGGAAAAATTACATCATCAACTTTTAATCCGTGTGGCTGACTGGTTGTACAAACATTGCTTGCAATGGTAGTTATTGTTCTTAGATATTGAATTTCGGTTGGCGAAGCCGTGCTAATTAATACTTCATCACCAAGATATGTATCTCCTGATGTTAAACCTCTCGTATCTTCATAGTTTTCAAATTGTAACACACGATAAACATCAGTGTATTCGTTTAGTACCAAACCAGTTGATGGTCTTGTTGCAACATCAACAATGTCACCAGTTAGAATAACCTGAGAATTTGATCTCAACGTCATTACCGTGCCATCTGCGATTTGATCAAATAGTCCTTCGAAATTTCCTGTTTCGTCTGATGTTAAATTAAGTCTTGCAACGCCCGCGGGTAAATCTGTTGTTGTAACAGAAGTCACAGGATATCTATAAATTAGGTGTCCGTGGTCGACTTCAAGTTCCGAATTGTTTAATGGAGTGTAATCATAATTTGTTACATAGATAAACAAACCATTTGCTGTGTTGGCATATGAAGGGGTTGGAGCATAACAGTCAACTCTCTGTGTCAATTCATGATACAATGATACCGGTGTTGGAACTTCGAGTGGATCACTACCTTCCGCAACCAGTGCATACACACCATGTGAACTTGAACCACCGATACTTCTAATCTGCGCACCGTTCAGTGACATGTATGACGCATAACAGTAGTAGGTAAACATTGACACTGCTTCTGTCAAGCCACCGTTGGTAGCCAACAAACCATAACCCATGTCAGCAACCTGCGTAAAGTCGTTTGACAGCATTGATCTGTTACCAGGCATCAATACTTCATAAATTCTTTGATAACTGTGTGTTCCACTTCCTGCGCTGGTCGTTGCCACGAGTGTATCACTACCAAATGTTGTTGAAAGCCTAAATGTATTATTTGTTCTTCCGCTTTCAGCAACGTAGTATTCTTTTCCAGCAATGATACCTGCTGGAAGAGAACCAGTGGTTGAAAACACCACCGAAGCGCCAGATTCAAGTTGATGGTCGTTGCTGGTAATAACGCAAGGATCAGCATTACTAATTGTTACACCACTGACCGCACCAGGTGTTAAACTGATAGGAGTTGTTTCATCAAGAACAAATGTTGCCGTACTTCCGCTTGGACTGTAAGAATAATCTCTTACATAGTTAATCTTGTATACATCATCGCCTACGATAAACGAAGCAGGCAATTGTGGAAATCTATCTAATCCACTAACACCAATTCTTGTTGAGGATGTTGAAGTCTCATGCTTGAATTGTAGGTTACCTGAGAACCCGTCAACGAACATACCACCTGCAAATGTTTGTGCATTAATTGATTTGGAGAAAGAAGCACACTCCTGTGCATAAGGTGACTTAGCAAGTATCTGTCCTTGTGGATCAAGAATCATTGAGAAACCACCATGCCCTTGCATGGTCATCGCTCTTAGTATTACTGCATCATTACACAGGAACACATCCATTTGATCATTTTCTTTAGGATAGTTTACTGATCCACTATTGTCAATGACGTCTTCAAGAGCATCGAACAACTCACCAATAACGGTATCGGCATCAGTTTCTCTCACATATGCATTATCAATAATTTGAGGGAATACTTGGTTGTAAACTGTGGTAATTGAATTGTTGTCAATTACATTTCCGATTAATGTTTCCAGATGTTGTAAGGAAGCAATGGTCTCGGATAATTGAGTGGTAATTGCTATTCTACCACTTGCATTTTGATAGTATTTTAAACCTGCTGATATTGTTCTATTGTATTCACCATACTTCAAATCAAAGATCATTGCGTCAATGATCAATCCTGCATCACGCTTACAGAGGCTTTCGTTATACGTAAATGAAGTTGTGAATGGTGCTATGTTGTTTGCTATCTGATAATTGATCCAGGCAGTAACTTCGTTTTGTAAGAAGTTTCTATTCAAACGAATTAATTCTGCCGCTGAATTATAACCACCACCATTGTTGATCTTAGGATAAACAGGTTGTGTTGAATCATGTAGGTAATGATAACCATACAATTGTGTGGCAGTTGTCATTCCATCAATTGTCGTGTCTCTTCTAAATCTTTGGAATGCCCAAGGAGAACTTGAAGTTCCCTGTCTTGGTTTAATAATTACACGTCTAAATTCATCACCAACGATGGCAACGTTTTGTGGAACCTTTAATGGATAGTTTTCTTCGTATATTCCACTTTCCACCAATACTGTAATCTGTGTTTGGTTTGTGATATCGCCATAGGAAATTGGTTCACCATTTTGGAATGATCCATACTTGATATCAACATCAAATATTTCATTTCCTTCTGAATCCAATGCTCCTTCGTGTGCAAGAATCTGAGCAAGTGCACCTGATGTCTCTCCCTTGAGATACAATCCTTCTCTTATGTCTCTTCCTCTAAATGCCACTTCCGTATCGGTTAATACGTCACCAGTAAAGTCTGTTCTGAATCCACCAGTGGCTAAGAAGAATCTTGGAAGGTCGGCAGTAACAGTTGGTAATGTTGTAAAACCAGAACCGCCATCAGTGATATCAATTTCAGTAATTACTCCGCCCGTTACTGTAGCGGTACCAAATGCGCCGGTTCCACCACCACCTGTAACTCGAACTGATACAAGACTGTATCCACTACCACCTGATGAAATTGTAACATTGTTTACCTTGTATGTTACATCAAAAGTTACTCCATTACCGAATGAACTGTCCGTTGTTGTAGCAACACCAGACGAACCAGGTAGTACTGTATAGTTACCTGATGAAAGTTGTCTAAATGTTACAACGGCACCAGGAGAAGTTGCTGTTGATAATACTTCATATCTCGCAGGAGTCCCAGTACCTCCGGAGAGTGTAATAACATCTCCTGCTTCGTAATTGGAGCCAACACTGTTAAGAGTAATTGTGTCGACACTCATTCTTGGTGCTCCAACAAATCCTGCTCCCGAACTTGGAGAAGTATCAATCTTGCTTAGTGTTACAACACTCGTACCACCATTATAAGTTAATAATTTTTTGTAAGGACCAATATCATCATTTGATTCAAGTAAAATTTCTTCTGCACGTTTAAGTGCTGCCTCGAGAGTTCTATATGCGTATGCAAGTGCTCTACCCTGTAGTGCGGTACTCACTCCTGGTCTTTCGTCTTCACCTGAAGTTGCAACATATAAATTGACCGAACTACCAAAAGCAGAACTGTCAACATATTGTTTAGTTGCTGCAATCAAACCATCATAGGTTTCGTCATCATCTGGTTCTGGTGATCTTGAAAGAATTAATGGTCCACTCATTCTACCAAAGGCAGAATTAACTGTTCCAGTCTCAGGGTCGATAGCGTTTACGCCTGCACGTGAAATTTTTGTGTCTACATAGGCTTTGTTTGCTGCTTCTGTGTCTTCAGTAGGTTCAGCAAGATCCTTAATCTTGTATGTGTTGCCACCAAATTGTACTGATAAATTTCCACCAAGTTGTGGTGAAGGATCTCCGGAAATTTCACTGAATTCAGTGGAAATAATAATTTGATTTTCGTTACTGGAATTGTCAATAAGCACTCCAGTGCCGCCAGTGATCTGTTTGAATTTAAGTCCGTCAGTTGTTGGGTTAACAGCAACTACCGCATTTTCCTGCCCGATGTATGAGGACGGTGTATCATCAAGTCCTGAAAATGTTAATTTTTCGCCAAGCCCGAGCGAACTGTATAGTTCTCTAAAGTTATCATTAACTTTACTAAACGAATCTCTAATACTATCGCCGGTACCGTCATTACCAACTGCACCGATATCAATAACTTTTCTTGCCATCTTTTCCCCTGAAGGTCCTTTTTACCCAAGTATTTATCAATTCATTCTATAAGCCTAATGTAAAACTGTAAATACTACACTATGTTTTTAGGTACAGAACAAATTTTAAGCGAGCATATACGCAGGAGCAAACTGGGTAAGGAACACAAGTATAAGCGTGTTAAAACCATAGTCAAACTCCAATGCGATAACTGTGACAGTGTATTTACCAGGGATCTTAAAAAGATCAGCAGAGCCCGGCTAAACAACAACTATTTTCACGTATGCTCGAATTGTGATGCAAAGAGATTTGCACAGCGCAAGGGCGTGGAGCAGAAACAGATATGGAACATGCCTGCGAGTGCTGACCTTCCAATATCAAAATATTAGCAGTTAATTAAAATCCTACGCTTTCGCCGCAGCCGCAACTTGATTTAGAATTGGGATTGTTTATCTGTAGATAGGAACCAAATACTTCTTCAACATAATCTATTTCGGTTCCAACAAGAAATAGTAGACTGTTTGAATCTATAACAAATTCACCATTGGGTAATTTAATAACTTCATCACCAAAATCTTTTGAATCTGTCATTTGCCAATCATAGGAAAATCCAGCGCACCCACCGCCCTTCATTGATAATCGAACGATGGGTTTACCGGTTTTTTTAATTAGGCTTTCCATGTGCCTAATTGCAGAATCTGTTAGATTAACTGCATCTGGCATTATTCACTCTTCCAAATAGTCCACGCACCGTATGCGATTGCCGCATATGCGAGTAATCCTGCAAGAGGTTTAGCAATTAAAACTACAATGCCGAGCGCAATTAGTGCTGCTCCGTCCCACGAAGTTCTTTCTGTGAAACGCTTTGCTACCCATCCTTTGAATTTATCTAACATAGTTTTTCTCCTTATTTAGATTTACGAGGTCTGCCTTTCTTGGCAGGCGCTTTTGCTGCTGGTTTTTTCTTAGCAGCAGGTTTCTTTTTCACTTCCATTTCTTTAGTAAGGACCAATGGTTCCTTTTTAGAAGGCGTGAAAAGATTCTTTAACCAATTTAACATTTTATTCTCCTGTAAGTCTTTCGTTAACTGTTGACCAGTTTATGATTTGCCATATTGAATTTAGGTATTTGTCTTTGGTTGTATCAAGCAAATATGAGTGTTCCCACATATCAACAAGGAATGCGATTTCAGTTCCTTTCTTAAAATCTTGATTTGGAATTAAGTCTAATTTGCCTTTTACATCCATGTAACACCAACCACTACCTTGTAGGCTTTTGGCTTTTTCTATGAATGTCTCTTTGAATTTTTCAAAGGATCCAAACTTTTTGTTTATAAGTTCTTCGGATGCTTCTGAAGGTTTGTTTCCTGAACTTGGAGATTGTAGCATCGGCCAAAAGAGATTGTGTAGGTGTGCACCACCAAAGTTAAATGCATCATCGCCCTCTTTATTGTTGTAGCGATCAACATATCCTTTTGATAACACTCCGTAGTGTAAATCAACGGTTTCTTTGCTCATAACTGGTTCCAATGCATCTCGGGCATATGGTAACTTATTAAGAACCAGAGTAGGACGTTGCTTTTCTGCTTCCGCTATAAAATCTTTAAGTTCTTTTAGCATCAGATGTATTTATGCATATTGCTGATCAGACTCATAAAGAGCGATGCTTGCCAAATTCTTGGCCTTGCTCTCCACCATGATATCTGCATAATCTCGGAATGATAGAGCCCATTCATTGACTGCTGTATTCCACATAAAGTCCGAATGCGCTCTTAGTTTCTGTTTCTTGTACCCTTCGGTTAATAGAAAATCCATGTTAGGTCTTTTATCTGTAGGATGATCTACAAGCACATCTTCACGGCTAACACTGTAATGAATTACAGG
>Ga0181592_10003629_pt1 | contig 12800 bp, 26 predicted proteins | sample 071ome_20_FD_133755 | JGI IMG/M metagenome (GOLD analysis project Ga0181592, IMG submission 133755) | Coastal salt marsh microbial communities from the Groves Creek Marsh, Skidaway Island, Georgia - 071412BT metaG (megahit assembly) | ecosystem: Environmental > Aquatic > Marine > Intertidal...
AAATGATGAGGCAACGTTTTGTTGACCTCGTAGATAAAGAACTACAAGAAAAAGTAGCAGTTCATTTGAGCAGACCTCGTGAACTGAAAGATGATGTATTAAATATTTTATGGTGCCACGACTTAGCTGAAGACCCAGAAAATAAAATTTTATTAGATGGTGGTTGGGAAAAGTTTGACCATTTTGTTTTTGTATCAGCATGGCAACGTGACCAATATATTGTGAGATTTGGTATTCCTTATAGCAAATGTAGCGTTATCTATAATGCTGTTGAAAAACAATTTGCACCAAGAGAGAAAAATACAGATACTATTAGATTTATCTACCATACAACACCACATCGTGGATTGGAATTATTAGTTCCTGTATTTGATGCATTAAGTAAGCAATACGATAATATTCATCTTGATGTTTACTCTGGTTTTGAAATTTACGGATGGGAACAACGTAATGAAGCTTATAAAGGTTTATTTGCGAATATTGAAGCACATCCAAACATGACATATCACGGAGTTAAATCTAACGAAGAAGTTTTAAAAGCGCTTGATGATGCACATATTTTCTTATATCCAAATATTTGGAAAGAAACTTCTTGTATTGCTTTGATTGAAGCAATTAAGAGCCAGGTGATTTGTATCCATCCAAACTATGGTGCATTACCTGAAACTGCACAGAATGCTACAATTATGTATGATTGGAACGAAGACCCACAGTTCCATGCAAACTACGCATTCTCAGTAGCAAAACAAGTACTAGAAAGTATAAAACAAAATCCAAACTATTTTAATGGATTTACCTATTCAGATAGGTTTAATCTAGCAAGAAACAGTGTTCAATCATTCCAAGTAATGTGGAACACACTTTTAAGGAATATAACTAATGGCGGACAAAAATAACGTAGTCCAGTTTCCTAGATTAATTTCAGACCCACCGATGACAGCGGCTGAAGTTAAAGATAAAATTTCAACTTATAAAGAAAATTATGCAAATGATTTAGCTGAAATTATATGGGAAAATGTATTACACGAAATGGCCCGTGCAAATTGTGATTTTGATTCAGATATAAACAAATATTTTCCAAACATGATTCTCATTTTTGAAAGTATTAAAGCTTTACATCTACAAACATTGAATGTTGACCATCCACTTCAAGATTTTGCTCAAAAAAATGTAGCAGTATTAGAAGGTGACGAAGGACATGCTGTTGGTGGGTTAAAAACTACACTAACAAATTTAGAGGTTGACAACGACGAAGAAGTATGATATAATATACTCTTAAATTAAATTATGGTAAAATTATGATATTAGTAGACTACAACCAAGTGATGTTGGCTTCACTCTTTGCGAGTATTGGTAATCATCACAACGTGGAACCAGACGAAAATTTAATTCGTCATATGTTCTTAAATTCAATTCGATTCAATCGAAAAAAATTCTCTGAAGAATATGGAGAAATTGTTCTTTGTTGCGATAACAAAGACGTTTGGCGACGTGACTATTTTCCTTATTACAAAGCAAATCGTAAAAAAGGTCGCGACGCTTCAGATATGGATTGGAATAAACTTTTTGATGTTATCCATGGAATCAGACAAGAGATTGAAGAATTTTTTCCTTACAAAGTTATCAATATAGAACGCTGTGAAGCTGATGATATTATTGCTACATTAGTACATGAATATGGTACTGTGATGAATACAGGAGCTGAAAAAATTCTAATTCTTTCTGGTGACAAAGACTTTATCCAATTACAGACTTATGGGAATGTTGACCAATACAATCCTGTAATGAAGAAATGGGTAAGACATAACGATCCAAATAAATACTTAGAAGAGCACATATTAAAAGGCGATGTTGGAGATGGCATCCCTAATATATTGAGTGCTGATAATTGTTTAGCTATTGGTGAAAGACAAAGACCAATGACTAAGAAAAGATTAACACAGTTTTTAACTGAGCCAGAGACAATGGACGAAGAGACAAAACTGCGTTTAAACAGAAACAAGCAAATGATTGACCTGAGCTTGGTACCTCAAGAGTTCAAAGACAAAATTCTTGAGCAATTTAATATAGACAAAGAAATTGGTCGTGAACATCTCTTTAATTTCTTTGTTAAGAAAAAGTTGAAAAACTTGATTACAGATATACAGGATTTTTAAAATGATTAGATTATCTATGTCCGAAGTTCTATCTGAACTTCCAAAAAAGAAAACAAAAGCTGATAAGGTTGCATGGCTTCGTGAAAACGAAAATGTACCTTTTCGCAATGTATTACGTTTAATTTACGACGAGAGTATTGAGTTCTTGTTACCCGATACAGCTCCGCCATGGTCTGAAAACCAATTTGAAGATGAAGCAAAAACTATGCTTTATAGAGAAGCAAGACGCTTAAAAATCTTCATTAAAGGTGGTGGTTACGATGATATGAAAACAATTAAGCGTGAACAATTATTCATTAAACTTTTAGAAGATATTGATAATGATGATGCTAAGCTATTAGCTCATAACATGTTATCTCATACAAAAGTTAAAGGATTGACCCTACCAACATTGTTAGAAGCCTTTCCAGACTTGCTAACAACTCCGATGGATATGCGATAGAAGGAATGCAATTATGCCTAAGCGATTTAGAGATTATCGCAAAGGTGACGGCTGGGGAGATGACCCAAGAAAGTTAGACCGTCAAAATGAAAAGCGTAAAAACAAACGCCGTCAAACAAAACGAAAGCAAAGGCTCAAAGACAAGTATGACTACTAATGTTGCTATACTTACGAATTTTCGTACAGGTAGCACTAATTTTACATTACAAAAAGCTGAAGAATATGATTTGCCATATAAAGGTGAATTGTTTTCGCATGAGCGCCAATTTCCTATTGGTAATTTATTAAGTAGTTCTGAGTTTAATGCAAAATACAAATATAAAGATCGTAATATTGCCAATTATGCTTTAAGTAATTGGAATATATTTGATGAGCTTAGAGCAGGACATCCGGCTTGTTATAAAATTATGCCATCTCATTTTCACAAACGAATGCATCAGCGAACTGCAACAGATATGTTTCAGCTACAAACTGTATTAGAGCATGCTGATAAAGTCTATTATCTTTATCGCCGAGATTTACGTGCTCAAATTATGAGTTGGTTAGCTGTTCGAAGAGATGGCTCGTTTGGACATACAGGTTTTATTACCAATGTACCAATGACTTATAAAACTAAAGAAGAAGATTATGTTAAACGTATGAAACAATTACATGGTGGAGAAATAGTAGGCGAAACTTATCAAGCTACATTTGACGCAGATGACCCTGTATTCCACGCAAAAACAACTATGTCTATACAATCATTGGTTCGTCAATTAGTAGAAAATTACGACGATATGGCTGAAATGTATAAAAGGGTACCAGGTGAACTAGTTTGTTACGAGGATTACTTTGTTGGTGACAAATATAATCCCTATAATAGAGAGATAACTTGGACTGGTGAGCCTGAGATTGACCAGTATGTAACAAACTGGGACATAGAAAAACTATTCAAATAAGGGTTGACATTTACAGTAAAACATGTTACAATATCTAATAATGAATAGGAAAAGGATAAATTATGGACCATAGAACTGATAAATTAATACTAGTAGATTGCGATGGTGTACTACTAGACTGGAAATACGCATTTTATAAATGGATGTCAGAAAACGGCTACGAAGTTGTAACAGAAGGTGTTTACGATGTAGCAGAAACTTTCGGTATAACAAAAGACGAAAGTAAAAAATTGGTAAGACAATTCAACGAATCAGCAAGGATTGGATTTCTACCAGGATTGCGAGATGCAATCAAATATGTTAAAAGATTACACGATGAAGGATATATCTTTCATTGTATTACCAGCTTAAGTACTGACTTTTATGCTGGAAAGCTCAGACAGCAAAATCTAGAAAAACTTTTTGGACCAGCTGTATTTGAGAAAATAGTCTGTTTGGACTGTGGAGCTGATAAAGACGATGGGTTATTACCATATAAAGATAGTGGATGTATCTGGGTTGAAGATAAGCCACTTAACGCTGAATGTGGATATAATTTAGGGCTAAGGTCAGTATTAATTGAACATTTATTTAACTCTGATTACGAAAACGATTCCATTCCAAAAGTAAAAAATTGGAAAGAAATATACGAAATGATAGTAAAATAGTAATAAATAAAATAATGATAGATTGGATATTTAATTAATGCCAACATACGAATTTCAAAACACCGAAACCGGTGAAACCTTTGAGAAAATTCTTAAACTCTCAGAGCGCGAACCCTACCTCAAAGAAAATCCTCACTTAAAGCAAATAATTTCTGGAGCACGACCTGTGATTGACAGTGCTCGACTTGGTCGTATGAAACCCGACCAAGGTTTTCGTGATATACTTTCGTCAATGAAAAATAACAAAAGCTATACAGGAAACAAGATAAATGACTGGAAATAGAAATTTATCTTCCATTAACAAGGAGATTATATATGTCCAAACAACGTCGTATTTCACAAAAGGAGAGAAGAAGACTCACTAAGAATGGTAACGGAACACTAGATAGAAAATTTAGTATGCGACCCATTCAGCCAATCACAGATACTCAACAAGAATTATTTGATGATTATCGAACAGGCTATAATATAGCTGCGGTTGGTACGGCAGGAACAGGTAAAACGATGTGTGCATTATACCTTGGTCTAAATGATATTATGAACAAAGATGAATATGACCAAATTGTAATCGTACGCTCGGCTGTACAAACAAGAGAACAAGGTTTTATGCCTGGTTCACAAGCTCAAAAAGAAGCAGTTTATTCAGTACCTTATGCCGATATAGTAAATGATTTATTTGGCCGAGGCGATGCCTGGGAAATTCTTAAACAGAAAAACCAAGTAAAATTTATGACTTCATCTTTTGTGAGAGGATTGACATTTGATAATTCGATTATTATAGTCGACGAATGTCAAAGCATGACGTACCACGAGTTAGATAGTATTATTACTCGTGTTGGTGAGACAAGCAAAATTATTTTCTGTGGTGACACAGCTCAAGATGATTTAGCAGGAACTAGACACAAACACGATGTCTCTGGTCTTAGTAGTTTTATGAAAGTACTAGAAAAAATCCAGAGCTTCAGCGTAGTAAAATTCGGCGTTGAAGATATCGTAAGAAGTGGATTAGTGAAAGAATATATTATTGCTAAAGAACGTGCAAATAAATTACAAGTTCATACGCCCATCAGCTATGGAACAACCAAATTTGCAGTAGCGTAATAAATAAAAGGAGAGAACATAATAGGGGCTCCGGCCCCTAAACTCCTTAAGGTAAAATTATGACACAACAAACTATAGACGACTACAGACTGACTTGGCTTACTAAACAAGTCTTTAGAGTAAAATTGAGTGGAGCAAGACAATCAGAATATTTTGATTGGATTGACGAAAACGTAACTGAACGTTCTTACACTCATGCCTATAATGCTGAAACTGATGAATATACATTTATGTTTGAATTAGCAGCTCATGCAGATGCTTTCAGAGAAAAGTTTTTAGGCGAATCTAGAACAGTTGACGTAGTCTAAAACAAAAAAACGGAATACATTATGGCTTTTAAGCACTTTGACCATGGTATTGATTTACCACATTTAACTAGAAAAACAACAAACGAAGGAAGACGATACTTTACTCCAGCTGGAGATGCGTATCCTTCTGTTACTACTGTACTTGGCATTCTAAGTAAAGCAGCTATTATTGCATGGCGTAAACGCGTCGGCGAAGAAGTTGCAAATAGAATATCAACACAAGCATCACGCCGAGGGACTGCAGTTCATAAAATTTGCGAAAATTATATTGATAACAAAGATGATTGGAAAGAAGGTGTACAACCCGCAAATATGTATATGTTCAATACAATGAGAACCGTTATTGACAAAAAGATAAATAATATATGGTTCCAAGAGTGTTTTCTTCATTCTGATGAATTAAGGACAGCGGGACAAGTAGATTGTATTGCAGAATACGAAGGTGAGCTTTCAGTTATTGACTTTAAGACATCTCGTAGATTGAAGAAAGCAGAGGATATTGAAGGGTATTTTATGCAAGTATCTTTTTACGCTAAAGCGTTTAATGAGATTACAGGGCAGAATATATCCAAAGGTGTTGTATTGATTGGTGTAGATGATAATGACCCGCAAGAGTTTATTATTGACACAAACGAATATCTAGAACACTTTAAAGCTGTAAGGGAGAAGTATTCAGAACTGCATGAAAAAGAGACGATACATTTTAGCTGATAAAGATATGGGTGTATTCTTAGGTACTTACGATGGTCGTGAACTAGGGTACGAAGATGATGGAAGAGTATTTGCTTGCTTTTCATCAAATAACCCATTTAATCTTACAACAGCATGTTCTTTTAGAACACAAACTGCAGCAGAAACATTTGCAAAAGATATGTTTGCACCAAGTAAACAAAAGAAACTTACTGCACTAGAAGTTGAAACAGAATCAGAATTTCCTAGTGTAGTTGATATCATCAAAGCTGGACATGGTGCTGCAGCTGGTGATATGCTTGAAATACTTTTTGAAAATGGAAATCAAACAATACATTAGGGGTTGACAAACACAAAATAACGTGTTACAATAACAAGTATGATAGACAAAAAAGTAATAAGTGAAGCTACAATGTTTGCCATAGAAGCACATGGTGACCAGCGTAGAAAATATACAGGTGAACCTTATGTTGTTCACCCAATTCATGTTGCAGACATTCTAGAAAAAGAAGTTGAAGCTACAACTGAAATGCTAGCTGCAGCTATATTACATGATGTCGTAGAAGATACTCCTGTTACATTAAGAGATATCAAAGAAAAGTTTGGCGATACAGTCGCTGAATATGTTCATTACTGCACCAACGTGTCTGAAAAAGACGATGGGAACCGTGCGTTCCGCAAGAAAATGGATGCAGACCACTTCGCTTTGGGCCCAGCCGAGTCCCAAACAATCAAAATAGCAGACCTTTTGTCTAATGCTGATTCTATCATCAAGCATGACCAGAAGTTCTTCCATAAAGCTTTCAAGCATGAAAAGCAATATATGCTTAACATCTTGACAAAAGCTGACGCAAAACTACTCAATAAAGCCCAAGAACTCTTAAAAGAGCATTGGGACAAGAAATAATTTAAAACAATTTCAACTTTTTTCACAAAAAGGGTTGACATTTGTAGAATAGCGTGTTATAATAGTCTCATAAAATATTAAATGGAAAGGAATTATTATGACAAGATTTGACAAAACACAATTTACATGGGACGGAATGTACCTCATGTACAGAGGCGATTACATCGGTTCTAAGACTATGGACGAAGTACATCCTGACTGTCACCCATCATGGGTAGGCAAAGTAAAACCTGCTTTTATCGCAAGACACAAGTATGGTTCTTTCCCTTACAAATCTTGGATTAACTGTTTAGTTGACAACTACACTGTTGAGGAATACCTCAAAGTTTCAACTGAACTTTCACCACTTGAAGCTGTCAATGCTGTCGGATACTCCGGCAGAGGCCGTTATAACAGGAGGGCTGCATAATGAATATTCTCCCAAACGAAATCACAATTGCTGGTGACACTCATACTAAGCAACGTTTTGGTATGGCGTCTATCCACGACGAAAACAAAACTTTTACAGGTGATGTTCTATTCACCGACCAACTGAGAGCAGACCCACAAGGCAACATCTGGGATAAGAGCATCGAGATGAAATTTGAAGATACTGCACAAGTCGATGGCCTCACAGTTTGGAAATCAAATGGCGAAATCCCTTTCGCAGACATGTTACTTGACTTTGTTCAAATTGGTGCAATCACTCTTGAGCAAGCTGAGTTCTCACTTATTCAAAGAGCAAAAGACGATAAAGCTTCTCTAGCTACATTGTATAGAGCTGAAGATGGCAACATTTACCTTGGCGAAGGTGCTCTTGATTATCGCAAAGAGCGTCTTGCACAAATTGCAGAATACGATTACTTTGTTGCATAATTTGAAACAAATTGAAAATAATTGCAAAAAAGGGTTGACAAAACGATTTTGTTTTGTTATAATATACCCAACAAATTGAAAAAAGGAATACATTATGAGCGACATATCAATTCAACAATTCATTACCAACTTTAATGATGGTAAGTATGATTCAGACGACTACCAAACTCAGTGCGATGCTGGTTGGTACGACTGGTTCTGTAAGCAATCTTCATTGCGAAACAAAACAATCTTCTTAACAAAGAAGCTCAAGCAACTTTGTTTGTCTGATAAGATTGATATGAACAAGCACTACGTGTTTTTCAAAAACAACTGTGGCAACGTCTTGTACGACGACTTCCGTATTTGTTCTTTGGATACTGGTGATGTATTGTACTGTGTAAGTCCAAATGACCACGGACGTGCAACAGTTTGGGGTAAAGATAATAATTTCGATGCTCCTTTGGTAGATGGTAAGTGGAAGGATGTTAAAGCATTCTTCGGCGTTTAATTAATAATTGAAAAGGAAAATATATTATGGCACATGAATTAGAAATGGTAAACGGTGAAGCTCAAATGGCATATCGACTCAGCAAGGGTGTACCCTGGCATGGTCTCGGTGTTCCAGTTAGCGATGACATGACACCGTTGGAAATGATGAAGGCAGCTGGTCTCGACTGGACTGTTCGTAAAGTACAATCTTTCATCGATGTAAATGGTGAAAAGATTCCAACAGGTCAGCAATCTCTTATTAGAGAATCTGACAACAAAATTTTGACAAACGTTGGTGACAACTGGAATCCATGTCAAAACGAAACGGCATTCGAGTTCTTTAATGACTTCGTAAATGCTGGAGATATGGTAATGGACACTGCAGGTTCTATCAATGATGGTAGAATGGTATTTGCAGCTGCCGACGTAAATGATGGATTTACACTCTTTAATGGTGACGAAGTTAAAGGCTATTTGCTTTTCTCTAACCCACATGTTTATGGTAAATCAATCGACGTTAAATTCGTAATGACTCGAGTTGTATGTAACAACACATTGTCAATGGCACTTACAGAAAAAGGACAACCTGCTGTAAGGCTATCTCACAGAAACGAGTTTGATGCTGAAGTAGTAAAAGAGCTACTTGGTATTTCACACACTCGTGTTGAACAATTTAAAGAAGCTGCAGAATTTCTTGGTTCCAAGAGATATACTGACGAAGCTTATATCAAATTCCTTGCAAAGGTATTTGGTACATCCTCACAAGAAAACAAGGTTCTTAGCAGAACTGGTGAACGTGCATTAGAAATTGTTGAAACTCAACCAGGAGCGAATTTCAAGCCTGGCTCATGGTGGAATGCATATAATGCAGTAACTTATTTGACTGACCACGAACTCGGAAGAAATGCTGATACAAGAGCAACATCTTCATTGTTCGGCGGAAACGCAAGACGAAAGCTTGATGCTCTTGACCTTGCAGTCGAAATGGCGGAGGTAGCGTAAGCTACCTTCCTTGAGGAAATAAGTGCTATTATTTTTCACAAAAGGGTTGACAAATTCATTTTTGTTTGATATAATAGTACTTATAAATTAAATTAAACTTTGGAAAAGGATATATTATGGTAAAATTGGATAAAAACGGTAAAGTCAGAACTGACGCTTATGTAGGTACATTCTCAACAGAATGTTCAGGTGACATGTTGGAAGTAGAATCTATCAAAAACATGGTTAAGCATATGAATAAAGAGCTCAAGTATCACAACGCTCTTGATAAATTTGGCAGACCAATTAGATTCAGAACAACTCTTAAGGCAAGAAAGCCTATCAATAAAATCAGAAACGCAAGAACTGGTAAACTCAGAGGTTATACTTCTTTTGGCGATGTGATTGGTGGAATGGCAAATGCTGCTGAAATGGATGTATACATTCACAGATATCTATCAGACGCAATGTGGAAAATGGGAAGGTATTCATAATGGAAAAACCAGCTTTACATAGAAGAGCTCTTATGTTCGTCGTAGACAGCTGGAGGCTCGTAATGGATGCAAAATACAATCCACTAAGATTTATACCAGACCCAAGCTTACAAGCATACTTCACATTAGTACTCTTTACTATGTGGTCTGTTTATTTTGGATTTGTAGCATCTTACTACATGGGATGGATTGGCTACTCTACAGTAACAAGTATTTTTGTACACTTTGGTGTATTATTTCCAATCATCATGACTAATGCAGTGTTTAAAGATGCTGAGCGTGATGGCTCTAAATGGGTGCAAGACTGGAGAGAAGAACAATCAAGCTTCAATCTCTGGAAAAAAATCTCACAAAGAAACTTTGAGAAAAGAGTTAAGTGGGATATTGATAAGGAAGCATAATGAGCTATCCAACTCAATCACAAATTCATAATGCTATCGTAGATGGTATTGAAAAGATTTTAATTCGACTTGACGAGATAGAAAAAAAGCTCGAAGAGTTTAAGGACAAAAAAGATGAAAATTAAATTTGATGTCGAAATTGACACAAAAGAAGATAGAGATGTTGGTGATGAAATCATCAATCTTCTCAAGCTCATGGCTGAAAGGCTTGAGCAACTAAATGATGATGGTGAAGAATAATGGAAATTCTTAACTTTCTAGGAGCATCGGTATTTATGATAGGTGCATTTTGGTTTTGCTATATGAGCTTTCATGTAACAGAAGAACAAAAGCAGGGAAAATACATACCGCTACCTTGGGAAGAAGGTGGATTTCTTAGAAAACTTTTTACAAAAACTAAGTAATTGTGACAAGTTTGTAAATTTTTACAAATATATACAATTTTTATAAAGCATTATTACTTTTGATTATATATAGTTATGTATGACATAATGGAGTGTCATACTACTTTTGAGATATAATGAAAAGCAACAAATACACAATAGCAATTGCTGCTTGCTTAATTGCAGCACCAGTATACGCAGACTGGAGAATGGAACGATTCGATTTGGATGGTGACAATCTAATAAGCGTAAATGAGCTAAAGGCGTCAGGCTGTGTAGTAAAAGAATCTCTTTTTAAACACGCTGATAAAAACAGAGACTCCTTCTTAGACAAAAAAGAAGCTAAAAAAGCTTCCGAGTATATTATAAGAAGCAAATGTCCTAAAGGAAAATAATGAAAGAAAAAATACAAGAACGATTAGAATTGTTTATTCTCGTTAGTATTTTTTGTGTTTCAATATTAGGAGTCAGTCCAAATGTTATTTAAAGCAATCCGTAGATTTTTCACCCGAGGGTGGACAAAAACATTCTTTAAGTATTGGATTCAACCGTGGCATACAGGTAGGTAATGGAATTAATTATAATTCCTACGGCTTTACTGATGGCATACTTGCATCTCAAACATAATCCTATGTACGAGATACGACAAGCGCTCTGGCTCGAAGCTCGGCAAAAGCAAAACTCAAAATAAAGGAGACAAATAATGAGAGCCATTTTAAACAAATGGTTTGATTTAAATGTGGAGATTTGCGTCGAGTGTTTACTATGTGCTCTGATGTTAGGAGTAATGGTATATTCCGTAAGTACAATCGTTTAAACAAACCTAGGTAAAAAGCTAAAGCACTCAGAAATGGGTGCTTTTCTTTATACGATGTAATCGACTCTAGATTTTTTTGCTGTATGTAATTTACCGCTCTTTCCTTTATAAGGTTGTGTAATTCCTTTACTACCTTCCTTAATAAACAATAAACTTCCCATGCAATATGTTACTGAAATTAGCATGATTGCTAATAAAATAAATTCCATTTTAAACGTCCTTAAATTGTACTGATACTCCGCATCCACATGATGCTATTTCGTTTGGATTAATAATTTTAAAGTATTCATTGAGTCCTTCGCGAACCCAATCAAGAGTAGAATCTTTTAGATAAGGCTTAGACATCTCGTCAATAGCAATTTTAAATTTGCCATAATCTAAGATAGTATCGTCATTGCCCACTGAATCAGAGTAACCAATGATATACTCAAAACCAGCACACCCGCCCCCAGTGACACCAAGACGAATAGTATCTCGGCTGTCATTCTCTGTTCTCTCAATCGCTTTAAGTATTGCTGCATCTGTTAGTTCCACCATTTCGTTATTTATCTTCTATCACATTCTCTTTGTGCTTTTCTTAAAAGTCTAAAATTATTTGCTGTTACCATACTAGTTGTCACTCCTGCTCCAAGCTTCCATCCATACCAAAAATTTGTATCACCTTTTGCGAGTGCTCCAAGACCACCAATAATAGTAAGTTTTAATCCTACCATTTCTGAAACGTTAGGTACATCATCTAATAAAGGATTTGCTTCAGTGATACACTCGTATTTTAATCCACGATAAGTTGAATAAACATCAAGTACTTGAGCAGTCCAAAATATAGTATCTATGATTAGCTTTTCTCTTTCAGTCCAATGGTCTATTGCGTATTTAGGTTCTTCTTTTACTTGCCATTTTGGGTCGTATCGTAATTGATTAAGTGTTGGAACAAATTCAGCTTCATCAGGTAAATTAATAATTGCACCATTTGGCATTACTCTTGCTTTACCAACAACGACTCTTTGTACTGTTAATTGATTATAAGGAGCTATATGCCCCATTTTGATAAGTTCTTTTCGTGCTTCTGAGAGTTCAGAAATAAATGGGTCCTTTGGAACATATGCTTCTACTGGAACTGCTAATAAAAACAATCCGACAATTAGTTTACTTAGTAGTCGCGATAAAAACTCCATTCCAATCCTTTGGTAAATCTTGCGTTTTCATATA
>Ga0181592_10003632_pt1 | contig 12782 bp, 12 predicted proteins | sample 071ome_20_FD_133755 | JGI IMG/M metagenome (GOLD analysis project Ga0181592, IMG submission 133755) | Coastal salt marsh microbial communities from the Groves Creek Marsh, Skidaway Island, Georgia - 071412BT metaG (megahit assembly) | ecosystem: Environmental > Aquatic > Marine > Intertidal...
ATACACACAACAATTTAGGAGATAAAGATGGCCTCAATCGGATTTATCGGCGTAGGCAAGTTAGGACAAGCCTGTGCTGAGATGGTCGCCGAGGTCCATGATGTTGTTGGATATGATATCAACCCTGTAGAGCCTGAAAACTTTACAATGGTAGATAACATGGAAGATGCTGTTAAAGGTAAAGACATAGTCTTTATTGCAGTTCAGACTCCACATGATCCACAATATGATGGAAAGGCACCTACCAGCCATTTACCAAACAAGGACTTCGATTACACAACTGTAAAGAATGTTCTAAGCCAGGTAAATGCTGTGGCGACAAAAGAACAGTTAGTAGTCCTTATATCAACAGTGTTACCGGGAACGGTAAGACGTGAATTTGTTCAACTTATTACAAATGCAAGATTTGTTTACAACCCATATTTAATTGCTATGGGTACAGTTAAGTGGGACATGGTTAATCCAGAAATGGTAATGATAGGAACCGAAGACGGTTCCGAAACTGGTGATGCCAAACAGTTAAGAGACTTTTACGATACAATCATGCAAAACGAACCTAAGTATGTAATTGGTACTTGGGATGAAGTAGAATGTATTAAAGTATTCTATAACACATTCATATCAGCAAAAGTAAGTTTAGTAAACATGATACAAGACGTTGCAGAAAAGCAAGGCAATATCAATGCAGAAGTTGTATGTGATGCACTTGCTACTAGTGACAGACGTATTATGGGACCAGGTTACATGAAGCCAGGTATGGGCGATGGTGGTGCTTGTCACCCTAGAGATAACATTGCTCTACGTTGGATGGCAGAGAACTTGGACTTAGGTTACGACTTGTTTGATGCTGTTATGCGTAGTAGAGAAGTACAAGCAGAGAACATGGCTAAGGAATTAATGAAGCACACAAACGGTTATATGTTTCAAGGTAAAACTTTTGACAGTAAGCCTGTGATTATTATTGGTAAGGCATACAAGCCAATGGTTCCATACGAAGCAGGTTCTAGCAGTATGCTTGTAGGTCACTATGTTGAACAAGCAGGTGGCACACTATATTACTACGACGAGCAAACAGGAGATATTCCTCCAGCGGAAGTACTTAATCGTCCTGCAGTTTATTTGATTGCACACAATCCGCAAGTTACATACGGTGACCAGTTAGACACAGTACCTAAATGGTACGGTGACCATAACGTAACAGATTGTGATACAGCATTAACAATTACAACTGGTAATGGAACTGATGTAGGTTTTGCTGAAGGCAGTGTAGTTATTGATCCATGGAGAAAGACTCCAAAAGCAGAAGGAATAACGGTAATACATTACGGTAATACCAGGGAAAGATAATATGGTTATAAGTGATCAGGAAATACTTAACCATATTTTTGACCAATGGGGTGAAAAGGAATCTATGCGTAAAGCAAATGAGCAGTATAGATATACTCCCCCATATCCTACTCTGCATTTGGAAGAATTTATTAGTCCAGAAGTATCAAAAAATTTATTTGAAGAAAGTAAGACCATACCTGCAAAGTATTGGTCTACTTTCACAAGAGCAGGCAGTTACATGGAAGAATGCAATGACCTAGAAGAGGCTCCACAAGCCAGACAAGTGGTCAGTGCATTGCATAGTAAACCGTTTTTAAAATGGTTAAGCAAAGTATGTGACGTCTCTCATATCCTTCCTGATCCGTATCTTGTGGGGGCCGGATACATGAAAAGTTATAAAGGTGATAGTTTAAAAGTACATACCGATTTTAACTGGAACGAAGAATGTCAAACACATAGAGCATTAAGTTTAATACTTTATTGCACACCCGACTGGGATACTAAGTGGCATGGCGATTTGCAGTTTTGGGATTTCGATAAAAAGAAAAAAATCGCTAGTTATCCTCCTAAGATGGGTAACGTTGTAATTTGGAAATATCACAAACGAGGTTTTCATGGTCATCCAAATCCTATTACTTGTCCTGAAGACAGATTTAGAGTTGGCTTCAGATTATTTTATTATATAAGTGATAGTGTACACGATTGGAGAGACCCGCCTCATAAAAGTTTATATTGGTATGACAAAGATAAAAATCAACCTTACCATGTAGACTCTGAATACGGACATGGAAAATTAGATGATTGATTTTAGAACTGATATCGATATAGAAAAAGTCAAAGGTGCATTTGCAATTCAAGACCCCGACATTACTGCAGAACTTACAGACTTCTGTAAGTCAACGTATGAATGGAAGGACCTGTTTGTAAACAACGGTGTGCATCCTATACAACAACAATATAAACAAACATTTTACAAATGGATAAAAGATTCTGAACACAACAACATTAATGGGTTAGAAAATTTTAATCATACAACTATCACTAACGGAACATCAGAAGCATTTGCTATGTTTATGATGAAGCACAACACCAAGCGAATAAGATTCTTTAGGGGTGATTTTATGATGCATAAAATTGCATCTAATAATATGGAGATGGATTGGGAGTTTATAGATGCCGGCATGAAGAACGACATCATGGTTGGCGATGCTATTATAATGAGTTGTCCTTTTAGTGACACAGGCGAAGAACATGAAAACATGCAACATGCACTTGTCCGAGCAACCCAATTAAACTGCCCTGTATTAATAGACATGGCATACTTTGGCATGTGTAAAAATATAAATATAGACTTAAATATGCCTTGCATAGAAACAGTAACATTCAGTTTAGGTAAAACATTTCCTTTGATTGGAGCAAGGGCAGGCATAAGATTTCAAAAAGAAATAATAGACGATCCTGTAAATTTTGCAAACCAAGTCGGCATTGTAAATAACTTAGGCTGTATGATAGGAAACTTTGCAATGGAGGCTTGGAATGCTGATTATATACCTAATAAGTATGGAGAGGCATACACACGTTTTTGTGAAGACAATGATATTAGTACAACAAAGTGTATGCTGTTTGCTACAACAAGAGATTCTAAATACGAAAGTATAAACAGAGGAAATGGAACAACAAGGATTTGTGTAAGTGATTATGTATTAGACACTTATAAAAAAATAAACAATGGATAAATTTAAACGTAACATATTTGGCGATGTATATAACACAATAGATGAAAAGGAATTCTTTGAGCCAGACTATCCTGCTTGTGCATTATTGTGGAGTCATATCAGTAACGAACCAGGCGGTACTGTAAGGACTTGTTGTATTGCATCACAACGTATAAAAGATAATCAAGGTAGAGACTTTAATCTAGGCGAAGACAGTATGATAGATATATTACAATCTGATACTATGAAAAGTCTACGAAACGAAATACGAGATGGCCAAAGACCTAAGAATTGTGAAGCATGTTGGAAAGATGAAGATGCTGGCAAGCAAAGTAAAAGACAACAATACAACGAGTATTATCGAAATTGGTATGGACGTGATTGGCAAGTATGGATGGAAGAGCCAAAAAGAATAATAGATGCACAATTAATATTTGATAATACATGTAATTTAAAATGTAGAAGTTGCAATACAAACTATAGTAGTAAGTGGAGAGAAGAAACACTAGATAGGAATATACCATTTTGGAAAACTACTGCTAAAGTTGATATGATGAATCCAACTGACAGCAAGTTCTGGAAAGACATACATATATGGACTAAGGATTTAAGACGCTTAGAGATTATGGGCGGCGAGCCGTTTTATATGAAACAGTTTAAAGAGTTTGTTGATTATTTAATAGACAACGATAGAGCAAAAAATATCAATTTAACTTTGAGTACAAACGGTACTATTGCAGATAAAAACTTTTTAGAAAAGATGGCTAAAAACTTTAAGGACATTTCTTTTAGTGTTAGCATTGATGGTATAGGTGAAAGGTTTGAATATCTCAGACATCCAGGTGATTGGACTTCAGTAAAACAAAATTTACAATACTTCCATGAACTACATACAGGAGATTATCCAGTACATATTCAGATTACACATACATTAAGTGCATTAAATGTAATGTACTTGCCTGAGTTCTATGATTACTTTGCAAAACATTTTCCTAAATTTAATATATGGAACAACATTGTAAACCATCCTAAATGGTTAAACATGTCTGTGTTGCCTAGATCAACTAAAAAGATTATTACAAATATATTAAAAAATCATGAATGGAAACACAACATGTCAGGAGAAGAAATAGATAGTATAATGAATTTGTTAAACAATGACTTATATCAAAAAGGATCTAGTATACCTGATGTTTTAAAAGGCAAATTTGACCAACAGCGATTAGACTTTTTTGACCAAAGACGTATATCAATGAAATGGGAAATTTTTAAACAACAAATAGTATCCGGTGACAAGTACAGAAGTGAAAACTTTACAAAAGTATTTCCAGAATTGTATGAAGCCTTAACAAATGAATTCGACTATACTAAGGAGTACGATAACATTGTAGAGCATGGTTATCCAAGTATAAGCCAGGAGGAGTACGCCAATTGAGTACTTATTGCCCTTTGCCTTGGCAACACTTAGCAACACACCCTCATGGGGGAGTTACACTTTGTTGTATAAGTGACCATACTGATGGATTAAATAGAGCAAGGAATTTTAAAGAAGGGTATGATGAATTTTTAGATTTAAATAAACAATCTATAAACGAACACATAAACAGTGATTATTATAAAGAAGTTCGTTTACAGATGTTAAATAATATAAAGCCTAAAGCATGTATGCGATGCTATGAGGAAGAAGACAAAGGAATTAAAAGTAAGAGACAACATGAGACCGAAGTATTTAGACAAAACTCCGCCGATTGGGCATCCAAACTTACTAGTGAGGATGGCGGCATACCTATGGACCTTCGTTTTGTTGAGTTGCGTCTTGGCAATGTTTGTAACGTTAGGTGCCGTACATGTAATCCAGCAAGTAGTTCAAAATGGTTGGAAGACTATAGAAGCATTGTTCAAAAAGCAGACTTCGTAAACAAAGGATACTTAGGACTAAACTTCCCTGAAGATTTTAAATGGGCAGAAGACGATAACTTCTATGATGACTTATATGAGTCTGCTCCTAATTTAGAATTACTATACATCAACGGTGGCGAACCAACATTAATAAAACAACACTGGACTTATTTACAAAAATTAGTAGACAGTGGCAGAAGTGAGAACATTGTGTTATGGTATAATATCAATTGCACAATGTTACCACCAATTGCTTTAGAACTTTGGCCCAAGTTTAAAGAAGCAAGAATATGTTTAAGCATTGATGACTTAGAAGACAGAAATGCTTTTATACGAAGTGGTACAGATTGGAATGCAGTATGTAACACTATAGACAAACTTCTTCCTCACAAAGAGGATTTAGTTTTAAGAATAACGCAAACTGTTAGTGCATATAACTATGCTACATTACCTGAATTTTTTGAATGGGCTAATAACATTGGGATAGAAGTTGATATGAACTTTGTGTATGATCCTGATTATCTAAGTCCCATGGCTATACCGCCTAGGGCACGAGAGTTGATACATACACGATTCAGAAAAGTATTAGGTAATGACCACAAACTAGGAACACTGTTAAGTATGTTTAATACTCCAGAGTGGGACGAGTTAAAGTGGGAACAGTTTTGTCGTTATAATGATTTATTAGATAAAAATGATACTGACTTAGGCAAAGTTTCTAATTGGAGAGAAACGTTTACCGAATTAGTTAGTAAGGTAGAAGAAGGTGGAAGTACTACGATATACTAAATTAAAAGGAGATATACTGCGTTGGATTGCACATGCAGGACTTCTTGCTGGTATTGTTTTATTCGATACAGATTTATTATGGGTAACTGCTATAGTGTATTTTTGGTTTGCCAGTATAGGTTTGTTTGTAGGCCAACATAGATATTTTGCACACAAATCTTTTAACACTTCCAATACATGGGAATGGATACTAAACATCAGCGGCACACTAGCAAGTTTAAGTAGTACCTTTGGTTATATTGTAAAACACAGAGAACATCACAAAGCAACAGATACAGCACAAGATCCACACAGTCCACATCATATGAGTTTATGGAAAAGTTGGACATTGGGTCTTAAAGACGAAACATATGATATAAAAAATGCTAGAGATTGGATACGCAACAATGGTGTAATGCATACTCATAAATATTTCTTTGCATACATATTATTGTATGTGTTATCACTTGGGCTAATAAATCCTATACTTATTATATATGCATACCTTATGCCTGTAAGTTTATGTGTGTTTGCAACCGGTGCATTTAATACATGGGGACACGGAAAAGGTTTGCGATGGTTAGGATATAGGAACTGGTCAACAAATGATCAAAGTAGGAATCATCACTTAGTAAATTTAATTACATTTGGTGAGGGTTGGCATAATAATCATCACAGTAACCCCAGTAGATGGTACCAAGGTGAACAATGGTGGGAGTGGGATTTAAACGGAGAAATAATTAAATGGATAAAGCAGTAGAAAATATAAATCCAGAAAAACTAATGCAGGACGAAGCATTCTGTATTATTCCTTGGATACACATGCACCCATGGCCAGATGGTAGAGTGTTTACATGTTGTTTAAGTGAACTACATACCCCTATAGGAAATCTCAATGAGCAGAGTTTAGAAGAGGTGTGGAACAGTGATACCATGAAACAGTTTAGATTGGATTTGCTAAATGGTAAAAAAATATCTAACTGCAATAGATGCTATGAACAAGAAAAGCACGGACACGAAACATTACGAATTAGAAGTAACCAAGAATATTTGTTATTAAAAAATAATCCATACGGTAACAAAAAAGTACATGTAGTAGAATCTACTAATGCAGATGGCAGTGTAGATCAAATGAATATGACATATATGGACATACGTTTTAGTAATATTTGTAATATGAGATGTAGAACATGCGGTCCTGATTTAAGTAGTCAATGGTACCAAGATGCGGTAGACAGTAATTATAATAAAACCCCTGTAAAGGCAATACACCAAATAAGAAAAGGTGCTACATCATTTATGGAAACGTTTGATCCATATTTGGATACAGTAGAAAAAATATATTGGGCTGGTGGTGAACCGCTTATTATGGACGAGCATTGGTACATCATGAACAAGTTAGTCGAAATGGGTAGGACCAATGTTGACTCTCCTATGAGAGTTTACTATAATACTAATTTTAGCAAACTGGTATACAAAGAGCAAGATGCTATAGAGCTATGGAAAAAGTTTGAAAGCATAGGGGTAGGTGCCAGTATAGATGCTAGTGGTAAACGTGGGGAGTACTTGCGTAAAGGCACAGTGTGGAAAGATATAGTTGCAAACAGAGAACGCATGTTAGCAGAATGTCCTGATATAGACTTTCATGTTAGTGCTACTGTAAGTTTGTTCAATGCCCTTGACATCACAGACTTCTTTATGGAACTTGTAGACACAGGATTCTTAAAGCCAGAAGAGTTTGCAGTAAACATACTTTTAGGTAAACCTGTACACAGAGCAACAGTGTTACCAGAACATTTGAGAAAAGAAGCTCAACGTAAAATTGCAAACTTATTAGAATGGCTAGAAGGCAAAGACAAATTAGGAAGAACCACAAATACATTTAAAGCATTCCACAGTTTCTTAGATGGTGACGACACACATCTACTAGACGAAGCATTAGCAGACATCAAAGAAATGGATAGATTTAGAGCAGAAAACTTTTTTGATATACACCCAGAGTTTGAAGAATTCAGAGAAAGATATAACAACATAGTAACACGATGAGACCAGAACACTTTTGCATATTACCTTGGATAAACCAAGAGGCTCGCACTAACGGTGAAGTTGGTGTGTGCTGTGTTATGCAAGAAACAGCACCAGGCATAAACTTAGCAGATGGTAACACATTAAAAGATGCTTGGGACAGTGAGTGGTTAGCAAAACTTAAAGCAGACTTCTTAGCAGGTGAGAAACCTAAGGCATGTTACAACTGTTGGAACGAAGAAGACGCAGGTATAGAGAGTAAACGTTTACGAGAACTTAAAAAGTTTCCGCACCATTTAGATAATTTAGAACATGCTAAACCTAAAAGCATGGACCTCAAATTAGGAAACATTTGTAATACTAAATGTAGAATATGCACAGGGTTTGCAAGTAGTCAATGGGTACCAGAAGAAATAGAACGTGACGGTGATACAAATCATTTTGCTCACCTCATGGGCAGGCTAGGTCGTTGGCCGGAACTAAACGAAAAGTTTTGGGACGACTTAGAAAGTCAAATTGAAGAAGTAGAAAGTTTAGAATTCTTTGGCGGCGAGCCTTTTTTGATTAAAAGACATTTTGATATATTACAAACACTTGCTGATAAAGGCAGGGCAAAAGATATCAGTTTAAGTTATAACACTAACGGCAGTATATATCCAGAGCAACACATTGAACTGCTACAACAGTTTAAAGATGTACAAGTATTCTTTAGTATAGACGGTGTAGGTGAGCGTTTTAATTACATAAGACATCCGCAAGACTTTAATGAAGTAATGCAAAACTATTGGAAATTTAAAAATACATCTGGTATAAGAACAAACATATTTTATACAGTAAGTTTATTTAATATAATGTACATGGACGAACTATTAAACTATTCATTAGAACATAACTTAGACAGTGAAATACATTTTAACATGGTGTATGTTCCTCATCATATAAGTCCTAAGGCATTGCCTTTAAAAGTAAAACAAGCAATCACAGACAAGTTTAGAACACACAATGATCATAGAATACAAAGCACACTAAACTTTATGAATCAAGAACACTACGAAGGCTACATGGATGAGTTTGTAAGGCAAACATCATTCAGCGACAAGTACAGAAACGAAAGTTTTGCTGAAACATTTCCAGAGCTTTGGGAACATATGGAAACATTTTTTAATAATGAAAAAGCAATGGATCTAATAAATCAAATGCAATTTGTTAAAGCAGGAAACAAATTCGATAAGATATAATGAATAAGGTATTATTAAAAACATCAGGCAGAACAGGTTCACACCTGATACTTGATTATTTTGAAAGCATAGGTTTTAAATCTATGTTTACTGCTACAGACGAGACTGATAAACTGTATCAGTATGGCTTAACAGAATTAGTATTACCACTAGATAAAACTATAGTACAATGTCATTTAAAAAACATGCCTAAAGAAACAAAAGAATGGAATTTAATATATAATAAGAGACATGACATTGTATGCCAAACACTTAGTAGTATAATTGCACGTCGCACAGATGTTTGGCACGGAGTAGCAAATATAGTGCCGTTCACTGTGTCTGAGAAAACTGTAAAGAAAGAATTAGTGACGCACATAGCATTTAATTACTATATGGATTTAGTATGTAATACAGTACCATGGAAATCTGTACACATATTGGAGATGGAAGATTTTATTACTAATCCAAACAATTTACCTAAATTATTAAACTTAGGTGATACATATAAAGATACATGGGATCATGTAAAACACAAAAAAGCAATTAAATACATAGACGCAATTAGTAACTATGAAGAAACAGTAATTATGATTACAGATAATATTAGCAAAGTATCTAAATTAGCAGAAGCATACGGCTTAGTAAATTTTGATATGACATTCGGTGAAAAGTATGGAATATAGTAAAACGTTTTGTCCATACCCGTGGATACATGTTATGACACAGCCAAGTAGTACTGTGAACTTCTGTTGTGTTGCTAACGGTCAAATAAAAAATGACGATGGTAGTATACTAATGCTAAACAAAGGTGATGATATATCTACAGTGTGGAATAACAATCACTATAGAAAAATAAGACGTCAAATGATAGAAGGTGAGCAGGTTGAAGGTTGTGAGCCGTGTTACGATTTAGAAAAATTAAGTATTCCTAGTTATAGAGAAAACTATATTAAAGATTGGATGGGCTTCCATAGGAATGCAGAACAAATAAAAGGCATTGTGGATAAAAGTATTGACAATGACTATGTTGTAGAAGAAGCACCACAGTACTTAGACTTTAGGTTAGGCACACTATGTAACTTGCGTTGCAGAATGTGTCAAAGTCAAAACAGTAGTGCTATCTACAAAGAATTAAAAGATGAGGAATTATATAGTGACGAAGAAAGAAAGTTTATCGTGGAAACAAGTCATTGGGGTGATTTTAGCGATTACACTCAGCCTTGGTTTGATGACCCTGGGTTTTTACGGACAGTGGAAGTATGGTTGCCTAACGTCAACAGGCTTTACTTCACAGGGGGTGAACCTACAATTATACAACGTGTGTATTGGATCCTCGACAAGTGCGTCGAGCTCGGAATCAACAAAAACATTGACTTAGTTTTTAACAGTAATATGACAAACATACAACCAAGGTTCTTAGATTTAATAGCCAAGTTTAAGAGTGTGTTGATGTGTTTAAGTGTTGATGGCTATGGTGTAACAAATGAATATATTCGTAGCGGTAGTACATGGAGTATAGTAGACAAACATATAAGAGACTATGCAACATCTAATGTTGTGGGTAATTTATTGTTTAGTCCTGTAGTACAAATATACAACATATTAAATATTACAGACTTAATCGATTATGCAGAAGAGATTACACATTTTAGTGGGCGTAGAATAGATATAAGTTTTTTATTAAACAATTATCCTAAATGTCTCGACATTCGAAATTTGCCAAAGCATGTTAGAGAAACAGCACAAATGAAACTGCATGATTGGCTTAATACCAGCACATATTTCGAAGATGATGAACGCAACAAACAAAGTGTATTAGGTTTAATAAACGCATTAAATGATGACAATGTAAATGCTGATGCTGAAGAGCAAATGCAAATTTTTAAACAATACACTGATTTGTTAGATAGTAAAAGAAATCAAAATATGAAAGAAAGTTTACCTTTGTTATGGAGCGAACTATATGGATCTTAGCGATAAAAAATATTTAGTTGCAATTGGTTGTAGTCATATGGCAGGTAGTGAGATTGAGGGGCCTGGCTATACCGATAGATCAAAAATAAATTTACTTAAAGCATGGCCGGGTATAATTGCAAAACATTATAATTTAAATTATATAAACCAATCTCAGCCCGGTGGAAGTAACGATTATATATTAAGACAAACAGTTGAGTTTGTTGCTAAGTGGATAGAACAAGGTCGAGATACCAGTGAACTGTTTATTGTATTAGGTTGGACTACTAATGAACGAATAGAGTTTACTTGGGAGGGCAAACATATACATTGGGCAAACGGTTCTAACCCTAAAGCATTTATGCACGGTCCAACCGGGGAAGGTTGGGACTTTACTAACTGGTATAAAGCATTGCAACTCTATCATACTGATTATGATTTTGGTTTCTATAAAAAAATTATAAACATGATAACAGCAAACTCGTTCTTAAAAATGCACGGAATAAATCATATTCAGGTAAGTAATTGTGCAAGAATTGTAGGCGACGAATTCAAGCATTTTAATTGGACTAGTTTAGAGCATTCTTTCCCCAACGATGTGTTCTTTGAAAAATATAATAGTTTTATTCAACGATACGAAGAAACCCATAAAGAACATTTTACAGATTGGATGCATGCTGATCAAGAAATACATTCATTGTATGCAAAAGATTTGATACAATTTATTGAGGATAAAATATGAGTAAAGAAAAAGACGATTTAAATGGTTTGGGTCCTGCAGATAAAGTAATTGACATGGGCGACCTTTACGGTAATCCGATTCCAAAAGAAGAGAAAAAAGAAGAGCCAGAAATAACTGATGAAGAACTTTCTTTAACAGATGAAGAAGAGGAACTTCTTAAAAAGAAACTAGAACAAATTAGAAAAGCAGATCCATTTATTTACAGATGAGAATATTAGGAATAAGTAGCATGTTCCATGATGCAAGTGCATGCGTCATTGAGGATGGTGAAATACTATTTGCCGGACATGCAGAAAGATACAGTAAAATTAAAAACGATCCTTTCTTGAACAAAGGACTAATTGCTGATGCCTTAAAGCATGGCAGGCCAGATGTTATTGTACTTCACGAAAGTAGTAAACTTAAAAATAAAAGAAAACTAAAGCAGTTTACTTGGAGTAGCATAAAGTCAGCATTTACCGAACCTACTGCCGAAGAATGGATAGAAAAGTTTTATCCGCAGTTAAAAGGTATTCCTATTACAAATTGTTTACATCATGAAAGTCATGCCGCGGCAGGTATATTGACTGCACCAGACTCATTTGAAGACGCTGTAATTATGACAATAGATGCTATTGGCGAATTCCAAACATCAACAATTTATAGATGGGAGACACACAGGGGTGGCGACACAAGAATGCAACTGTTGCACGAAACTAAGTATCCAAATAGTCTTGGTTTGTTCTACAGTGCAGTAACAGCATTTGTTGGTTTAAAGCCAATGGAGGATGAATATATTTTAATGGGCATGGCGGCTTATGGCAAGCCTATCTATGCTGATAAAATGAATAACGAATTATTTAAACATGCTGACCCGTGGAAAAATTTACACGAGTGTTTACATACAGTTGATATGAGTAAAGGCTTACCTAAAAAATTCATGCCGGGCGAGTTAGATGAACAAACACAATTTGATTTAGCGGCAAGTGCTCAACTAGTATGTGAACAAAGAATTTTAGCATATGCAAAATTAGCAAAAACATATCACAGGACAGACAATGTTGTGTTCATGGGAGGTTGTGCTTTAAATTGTGTTGCTAACAGTTTATTATACAAACGATTTAAAAATATTTGGATAATGCCTAATCCAGG
>Ga0181592_10003633_pt1 | contig 12779 bp, 9 predicted proteins | sample 071ome_20_FD_133755 | JGI IMG/M metagenome (GOLD analysis project Ga0181592, IMG submission 133755) | Coastal salt marsh microbial communities from the Groves Creek Marsh, Skidaway Island, Georgia - 071412BT metaG (megahit assembly) | ecosystem: Environmental > Aquatic > Marine > Intertidal zone...
GTTATAGATGCAGGCACAGCGGATACTGACGCTGCCGGTGCTCAAATTCTTAGTGGGTATGAGGCATGGGACACAAACGGTAGTGTAGTGGATGGCACAATGCCTGATAGAGGAGCCGGACTTTTCATTAACGATGGGAACTATAATTACGGTTATTATAGTAGTATTACAGTAGATGTTCTGGATGCAGGCACAGGAAGTGCTGACGCTGATGATGCTCAGGTAAGGAGTGGTTATGAGTATTGGACTTCTACTGGCCAAAGAAGACTTGGTTCTCTTTCAACACAAGCAGGAGGAAATTATACCCCCGTGACTGGCACCGCCGGATCTTATACTGTTGCGACAGGTGACAGATACTTATCAGGAGATGTAACCATCAACAGAGTTTCAGCAACAACAACAATATCTCACGGAAATTCTTCCGGCGACGGCCCGTGGAAAAGTGTCAGTTGCACTGCAGTGACTCTTGGGTTCGGTGTAACTGCACCATCAACGGGCAGTGGTGGCACCTCTATCGGTAATGGTCAGCAGATAACAATCACTGCTAATGAGGGTGACCCCCCTCAAACCGCTACTTATCATTGTGGAGGTTACTCTAGTTGCAATAGCTGTTGTGGGTGTGGTGATGTAGGTGGAGCTGAATGCAATTGCCCAACTTGCAGTAGCTGTGTCGGAGCAGCTATTAGTAGTCCATCGTTTTTCACCGGCCAAGTTGGAGATCAAATTCCTAATGGACAAACCGCGAATTTGACCACCTGCGGCGGCAATTACAGAGAGCTATACTGCGCCTACGGATGCCCTTCTGGTCAGACTTGCCACCCAACTAATTACATAGATCCTAACACTTCTGGATTCAACGTTACTTATCCGCAGTCGATAGGTACAGGAGGAACGGCAATAAATATGACCCATGGGCAGCAGTTAACTATATCAACGAAAGCCGGAAATCAACTCAACCAGCGTTGGGCTTGTCCAAGTTGTCCAACTTGCAACGCTGGCTTGACTTCGACAGCAGATATTGAAATATATGTTGGCGACAATGCGACGGTGACGGCAAATAACGGAGATACTAGAACAGTTTATTGCAAACCGTAACATAAATAAATATTTTATATATAATGGTCTTGTTGTATTATAATATAATACAACAAGACCATTTTTTATAGGAAGGTATTTATGAATAATTTTGAAAAGTTTTTACAAATAATTGGTAATATAACATTTTCTGTTTTTATTATATACATAGCTCACGAAGCAATACATCTTACTATGACAAAAAATTTAATAGCTACAGAAGTGTCTAAGCAACTATACAGTCAAAAAAACAAAACTGCTATAACAAATATTTTTTCTAGTGTTTTTGAAGAAAAGTTGAATACATTTCACAATCACCTAAACGATAATGAAATGACCTTACTTAGTACTATAATTTTTGAAACAATATCTAAAAATAATTTAGAGCATCTAACACCAGAAGAGATTGCCTTTTGGAGAAAAAAGGTAAATGAATGGGAAGAAGAGAATAAAAGAAAAAGAGCTGCCGAAAAAGAAAAAGCTGATCAAGACCTAAAAGAAAATTATGACGAGTTTATAACAAAAATAGAATCTATTGATCCCGATATGCAACAAAGAAACCCTAATCTAAAACTAATGAAACCTTAAAAACACTCTAGGAGGTTATTATGAATAATTTTAAAGATTTAGCTAAAATTCTCATTTGTTTATTTTCACTTTTTGTCGCTATACATTTTTACCATTCAACCTTACACATAGATGAAAAGAATTATACAAGTAATGAAAATTACCAAATGGATAAAGATTCTCTAAAGGTGGCGATGGAACCAATAATGCAATTATATAGTTCCGATTTTTATAGTACTCAAATAGAAAAATTCCACACACACATACAAAGGAACGAAATGCAAATTCTTCTTCAATATGTTGATAAATCTATGAGAAGAAATAACTTGGTTACACTAAATCAATCGGATTTTGACACCATAAAAGTTATTGTGCACGAAAGAGAAAAACAAATTATTGAAGAAGAGAAGGAAGTTCAAAGAAAAATAAATGAAGAAAGATTAAAATCTGAAGATAATTTATTTTTACTACCACCAGAATAACAAAGTTTACAAACCAAGCAAAAATTTATTATAAAAATATATAGGCGAGCCTTAATACTAAATAATCACATCAGTTGCTTCGCAGGCAACCAAAGGGGGTGAGTGATTTCATTTATCGTGATTAAGGTTATTACACAGACACTCAGAGCAGAGTTTAGGCTCTGAGTGTTTTTTTATAGCAGGTATATATGAAAGATTTATCACTACTGATAGTATGCAAAGATGAATACGAAAAAGTTTATTCTATTATAAATGATTTTGAAAGCATCATTGATGAAGCTGTTGTGGTTATAACGGGTAATAGAAAAAAATTTATATATAAAGACTATAACGAAAAAATAGTTATAGTGAAAACAGACTTGGAAGATGATTATTCTTCTGCTTATAACAAAGGTTTAGATTGTTGTAGTGGTAAGTGGATATTCAAAATGAATGTCAACGACGAAATAGATGCAAATAGTATTCAACGCATATCAAACGGAATACTCTATGGCAACGCCAATGACACCTATGGCTTTGAAACGGAAATAAACCTATATACTTCCCAAGAAAATACAGACCCTGCCACAATCGATGCCAGCTTCTATAGAGGGTATTCTAGATGTATACAAAAAAAGTGTATTAGATTATTCAGAAACGATAAAAGAATAAGATACAAGTATAACATAGGCGAAAATCTTTATTATACTATAGATAGAGAGGGTTTAAAACGTATTGATTCTAATATTTTGATACATAGTTGGCAACATTTAGCTGTTGATGAAGAATATATTAGGCTGTGTATAAAAAGATTAGAAAATAACCCAGAAGATATAGAAAGCTATTATATGTTAGGTAAAGCTTATGATATAATGGGCGATTACCAAACATCTATAAAATATTACACACAAGGTCATTCAAAATTTGAAGACGACAACATACTACTATATTGTTTGTTGTTAGAAAATAAAATAAAGAAAGGTAGGTAAGATATGGCATCAGTAGAATCAGACGCACTATTGAGTAAGCGCGAAAACATTATCAGTGTTCTCAATCAGCTTGCTCAGCAAGTACAAGAGACTCAACGTCAGCTTAACACGCTAACAGAAAATTATACTGTCAACAGAGGTGCATTGTTGCAGTTGAATGAATTGTTGGAAGAGCTTGGGATCGATCTAACGCAACAGGAACAACCAGAACCAATCGCTGAAGCAGAAGCTGCAGCAGAATAAATTATCACAACAACCAAAATATACCAGTGGAGGTAAGTGATATGGAAACATATACACAAATCGCAGGACTATTTGAAAGTTTCACTGAGAACCACGAAAAGTTTGTTAACAACGGCAATAAGGCCGCTGGTCAACGAGCACGTAAGGCAATCGGTGAAATCAAGAAGCTCGCTACTCAGTATCGTAAGGAATCAGTAGAAGCAAGCAAGTAGTAATAAAATATATTTGTAAATAAAGAGCCTATTTCACGATAGGCTCTTTTTTTTGCCCTTTTTGAAATGTATTTATTATAGTGTTATAGGTTATAAAGTATTTGCGTCAAGATAACATTCTACTTATGCAACTTACTTGTAGAAAAAGACAAATTGTTTTTTTATTATTTTTACATTATTAATTTAGGAGAAAAAGCATGGCAAGTGTTTTCGTATCTCCTGGTGTATATACACAGGAAATTGACGAATCATTTATTCCATCTGCTGCCGAAGCTGGCGTTGGTGCTGCTCTAATAGGGTTATCATCAAAGGGTCCAGCTTACAGACCTATTACTGTCACAGGTTTTGGTCAGTTTAAGGAAGTATTTGGTGGACTAAATCCCGAACATTATGCTGGATACGCTGCAAGAAATTACCTAAGAAATGGTGATAGCTTGACATTCGTAAAATTGGCTGGACGTACTTCTGCTGGTGTAGGCCAAGCAGCGATGTTGGCCTTTCCAGAATCTGGTAGTACAACAGCTTCTCTTGTCAATGGTAATGCCGTTCTTGGTGTTGTTAGAAGAAGAAGCAATGATGCTAGCGATATACTTATGTATGGAACAGCAACAAACTTTTCATTGAGTGCTAATGGCGAAGTGGCTACTGGTCTTTCACTTAGCCCTTCAAGCCCCAAATATATCAAAAAAGTAATTGGTACAAATCCAAAAGTGCATACAGATGGCGAGCTTTTTAGTGACCTATATGTTGACGCTGTTTTTGATTATTCTGTTGGTGACTATGCAGGAACAGTTGACAATTTGACAACTCAAACACACGGCATAGATAACTGGATTAGTGTTACCGCACAGATGGGTAACACTGTCGGCACAACAGCTTTTGATACCATTGCTGGATTGTTTGAGCCTCAGACAACAGCTGTTGTCTCACAGAACTTTGATGGTCAAGTATTTGAAATGTTTAAATTTCATCAGATGACACACTCACCAGCTTCTGTTAAAGTATCAGTAACAAATGTTAACAAAGCAGCAAGCGCCACAGAATATCCAACATTCAGTGTTGCTATTCGTGCCGCTGGTGATACAGATGATCAACCACAGGTATTGGAAGCATATGAAAATGTTACAATGGACCCAACATCACCCAAGTTTATTGGTAGAATGATTGGTGATCGTTATCCTGTATACAATTTTAATACATCACCTGTAGAAGTTATGTATGAAGGTGATTTCGACAACCGATCCAAGTTTGTTAGAGTAGAAGTTGTTGATGGCGCACCCACAAACGCTCACCCAGCTGGGTTTAAGGGATATCCCACAGCTAATGTTAATCCAACAAACAGAGATGCTCTTGGTTTGGAGGTCACTTTTAATGTTTCTGCCACTAATGAAATCACATTCGCAGAAACTGGTAGTACAATAACAAGCTCAGTATCTCATACTGAATGGGGTTATCTTGATGCTGGTGCGACAATTACAGTTGGTGGAACTTCACATCAACAACCTGCCGTTGCTACTGTTAGTGGCACCGTAGTTACTTTTGATAATAACTTTACTCCAGTACCTGGTAGTGATGTGTTAGTTGATGGTGAATCTCTTGGTGTAACAGTTGTTAGCAGCGCAGCAAACGGCGCTGATACAGATGTAACATTTAGTGGCATTGTTTCAATAGCCGATGCGACAGTTGTTTCTTTTCCTGGCAATGATGGTGATTACACAATCGTTAGCGCCACATCAACTGTTTTGACAGTTAGTGAATCAATTCTTGATCTAGCAGCTTCTGGTAGTATTACTGTTACCGTTGACGGTACAAACTTTGATACAGATTTCGCAACAGGTTGGGTCACATTCGCTCCTATCAGCACAAAGACAAATCACCTAAATACAAGAGGTGAAGTTTCATCTTCTACCTACGCTGGTGTTTCTTTGGATGCTGGTATGGCTGACAGACTAAAGAACTCTGTTATTAATACATCAAATGGAACATTTGCTCAACAGACAGGTATCATTTATGGTACAACAACTGATGAAATAACAAATGTCCCATCTTCATACACACTCATTGACACAACTGGTGCAAACGCTGATAACTTCAGCGCAACAAACCAGATTCGTTTCACAATGGCTATGTATGGTGGTACTGATGGATTTGATCCAAGAAAGAATATGTTGAACTCATATAATGATGGTAGCCTTAGCGAAGACTTCTCAACAGCTATCAATATTCTTTCAAACCCCGAAGAAATTGACTTTAATCTAATTGCTGTTCCTGGTGTTCACTCTGGTGAAACAGGTACAACAAACGATAAGTTGGTTGATATGATTACAGCACGCTCTGACGCTTTTGCCCTTATCGACTTGGGTGATACATCAGCATCAGGTGCTGGTCTTGCCCTAAGTGTTGCTGCTGCTGTAGAAGAATCATCAAAGTATGATACAAACTATGCAGCTGCATATTATCCTTGGGTTAGAATCAATGACGCTGAAAACAATCGTCTAATGTGGGTTCCCCCAAGCGTTGAAGTAATGGGTGCTTACTCATTTAACGATAGCGTTTCACAACCTTGGTATGCTCCTGCTGGCTTTACAAGAGGTGGTTTGGATAGTGTCTTGGAAGCAAGACGCAGACTAAATCAAGCAGCTCGTGATGATCTATATCAAGTCAATATCAACCCAATCGCTACATTCCCAGGCCAAGGTATTGTTATCTTCGGTCAGAAAACACTACAGAAGAAGCAGTCAGTTCTTGATCGTGTCAATGTTAGAAGAATGTTGTTAGAGGTTAGAAAGACAATCGCTGGTTTCTCAAGATTGTTTGTCTTTGAGGCAAACAATGCTGGAACAAGAGGTGCACTGCTTGCAAGAGTTAACGAATATCTGAACAACGTGCAGGCCGCAAACGGTCTAACACAGTTTAGGGCCATTCTTGATGAAACAACAACAACACCAGATTTGATTGATAGAAACATTATTAAAGGTAAGATTTTCCTACAGCCCACACAGGCCGCAGAAATTATTATCTTTGATTTTAATCTTGATGGCACAGGTGCCACATTTGGTGAAGTTTAATAAATAAATATTTTGTTGAGAGGTGAAATACCCTCTCAACAAATTTTAATGTTATATATATTTATATTACAATAAACAACAACGGAGAAATATAGTGGCAGTCACAACATTAGATCAAGGAAGGCTACTACCAGATACATTTGAGCCAAAAAGAAATAATCGTTGGATTCTTTTCTTTCAAGATGAAGAAATTCCAGCTTATACTCTTAAAACTGTAGCAAGACCATCTTTTACAATGGAACCAGTTACTATTGATTATATCAACAGCAAGAGATATTTGGCTGGTAAAGGTGAATGGGGTACAATCGCAATGACATTGCATGATCCTATCGCACCATCATCAGCTCAGCGTGTTATGGAATGGGTTAGACTTTCTCACGAAACAATTTCTGGCCGCGACGGGTATGCTTCTTTTTACAAGAAGAACTTTTCACTTGAAATGTTAGATCCCGTAGGCGCATCAGTAGAAAAGTGGGACATCAGAGGTGCTTTTATTTCAGAAGCTTCTTTTGGTGACCTAAACTATGATTCAGCTGATCCAGTAGAAGTTTCTATCACTGTTAGACCAGATGAGTGTATTCTGAGATACTAATATAGCCGACATAAAAAGAAAAAGCACCTCATTTTTTTGAGGTGCTTTTTTTTGCTTTGTTATATGATTGTTTACTTTTTTATTAAATAATAATATATGTTATAACATTTAATAAGGAGTAATTTAATATGGCTAAGAAAGTAACAGTAGAAGAAGAATCTACACAACAAGAGCCAAAACCAGATGTGCCGGTTGAAACTCAAGATCCACCACGAAGAGAAGTAACTCAAGATCCACCACGAAGAGAAGTAGCTGAAAGAGAAGAGGAAAGACCTGGTTTTTCAGTGCCAAGAGATATGGTACTTATACCTAGTCTTGGAAAACTATACCCCCCATCACATCCTTTGCACAATCAAGAAAATATCGAAGTAAGACATCTAACTGCTGCTGACGAGGATATTCTCACATCAAGAGCACTGTTAAGATCTGGAAAGGCATTAGATCATTTATTACAGAGCTGTATCATGGACAAAAGTATAAGCGTAGGAGACCTTATTTCTGGTGATAAGAACTCTATTATGACTTTTCTACGTATTAGTGGTTATGGGCCAGAATATGATGTAAAAATTGATTGCCCTAGTTGCGAAGAAGAAGTGCAACATACATTTGATTTATCTCAACTTTCAGTTAGGACATTGGACCTTACTCCAGAAGACCAAAACAATCCTGTGTTTACGTTAGAGTTACCTTCTGGTGTTGTTGTTGATTTTAAATTCCTTAATTCTGCTGAAGAAGCTGAAATCGCAGAAATATTGGAAACTACCAAAAGAAAAACAAACTCACCATTAGAAAGAAATATAACTACTAAATATTCAAGGCAAATATTAGCAGTTAACGGCGATACAAATCAAGCAACTATTAGTAGTTTCATTAAATCAATGTCTGTTAGAGATTCAAGAGCTTTTAGAAAGTTTTTAATAGACAACGAACCAGATGTTATTATGAAGCAAGATTTTATTTGCCCCATGTGTTCTCACAAAGAGGAGGTAGACATCCCAATAGGGGTGGGTTTCTTTTGGCCTGAATGAAAGCCATAAAGAATATATATGGGAAGAAATATTTGGGTGTGTTTATTACGGACGTTTAAGTTTTCAAGACGCTTATAATCTACCTGTTACAATGAGGCAATGGTGGATAAAAAGAGTTAATAAAGCAGTGGAAGAAAAAAACAAAGCAGAAGAAGCTGCTATGAAAAGAAAATAAAGCATAATATACCTCTCTGTTTTTTATAGAGAGGTATATTTATTTATAGTAAGAAGTAAATAAAATGGAGCAAAATAATGTTATCAATGATGGATGTTTTGAAATTAGCAACTGTTAATGTAGCTATTCAAGCTGTATTAAAAAAATTAGAGTTAGCTAATACTGATGCCGAAAAGAAAAGATTAAAAAAAAGAAAAAAAGATCTTGAAAAAATGTTAGGCAAAAAAATAAACAAACATCTAAAAAGAAAAATGTCCAGCGGTATGACTCTTTTACAAGTTATTAACCGTGATATGAACAGGCATAAGATTGATAAAAGAAATATAACCCAAAATAAGTCATATAAATTTTCCCCAAATTAAGTATAAATAATTATGGCTGATATGAATCACACCCTCCAGCGTGATATGCAGGCGTTGTCCCAAGCCGCTGAAACTATCACCAAAGCTAGTGAAGGTCTAGGAATTGCACTAGAGCATCTCGCCGCAATAACTGCATCTAATGCCGAAGCAAGAGAAAAAAGAGAAAAAGAAGAGCAAACGCGCGCTTCTGAAAACTTGGCTGCTGATAATGTAGAAAAGAAAGCAAAAAAGAGTTTTTTAAACTTGACTAGAAAAGAGCAGCAAGAAGAATTAAAAATACAAAGAAAAAAATCCGAGCAAAACCAGAAAGAATTAGAAGAACAAATAGCTCGTCTAAGAACGACAACTGGATTAAACGAAGAAGAAGAGAAGCAACGTCAAAGACTCATTACATCTAAAAAAAGAGAATTATCTGCAGAGAAGGAAAATGCTGCAGCAAAAAAAGAGCTTCTTAATGAATATAAACTTACTACTAGAGCCATAAAATCTGTTAAAAGTGAATGGACAAAAGTAGCTGATACAAGAGTAGGTAAAGGCTTTTTAGCTATAAACAAAGGACTAGGTGTTATTCTTGGAGCGTCAGGTGCGGCCGCAGGAATAATATCTGTTTTAAATTCTTCCAATAAAGCTTTCGTAAATATAGCTAGATCTGCCGGTATATCTGTTTCCGCTGGTGGCGCAATGGCCGACTCATTTACCCAATCGAGCGAAGCGTTGGCTAGAATGGGTTACAGTATGGAAGAAATGGGCCAAACCGCTACTGCTGCGATAGCCGCTATTGGTTCTACCGCCGCGGTTACTTCAGATGCTATGGAGTTTATAGGAGCTAGTGCTAAAGTTTTTGGAATGAGCATAGATGAATCTGCTGGAGCATTTAAAACATTATCCATAACAATGGGTTTAGGTGCTTCCCACGCTGCGGATTTTGCTAATACATTAAAAAATGACGCAACATCTGCTGGAGTCAGCGCTTCATTAGTTTATAGAGATATGGCTAATTTTGCGGCAAAGACATCTGAATCATTTGGTATGACCCCCCAACAATTAAAAAATGCTACAATAAGAGCCAAGCAATTAGGCACTACAATAGATGAGATTAGCGGCGCTTCTAAGAATTTTACTACAATGGAAAGCTCTTTGGAAATGACACAGAAGGCTGGCCTATTGTTTGGCGCTAAAATGAACGCTCTAGAATTAACAAGATTGGCAAGAGCCGGAAAAATTGAACAAGTTCAAGATAGGGTTTTAGATGCTGTACAGAAACAAGTAGATGCCAACGGCGAAATACAAATTACTGACGTAGCACAAGCAGAATTGTTAGAAAAAATGTTGGGCAAGGATTGGAAAAACATACTTAAAGCTCGACATATGGAAAGAAGAATAGCAAGAGATGTAAAAGTAGCCGAACAAGATAGAGGGCTTGCTCTTCAAATAGCCATGCGAGATACTGTAAAATGGAATAAAATGACAGCATCTCAAAGAAATGAAGCAATAAAGAAAGAGAAGCAGCAAATAGAAAATAGCAAAGATCTTAATGAACTGGCAGAATCATATCAAGGTGCTTGGGACAGAATAAAAAGTTTGTTTATTAGTTATATTCAACCATCTCTACAGTCTTTTGCAATGTGGTTAACTGAAGCTAGCGACAACGGCAGCGTATTAGTGCGTGTTTTTGATTCTATAAAAAATACGTTGGAAAAAATTGGACCTCTTCTAAGAACTATGAAAGATAATCCAATATTATCGGCTTTAGGTCTTGGTGGTAGTATTGTGGGTGTAAGAGCAGCATATAAAAAGCTCATGGGTAAGGGAGATGGTTCACGAGCCAATCCTTTTTATGTTAGAATAGCTGGCGGTATTCCTGGCTTAGAAAATATGGTTGGAGCTGATGGAAAACCAGGCACGGGGCCTGGTTCTGTAATTAGAGATAAAGGAAGAGATGCTTATAGGGGTGCACGCGAAGCTGGTGCTAGTAGGACAAAAGCTATGGGCCAATCTATGAAGGCAGTGAGAGCGGCATGGAAGGAGATGGGTGGCTTAAAAACGTTGGTACAAGCGACAAGCAGATTGCCAGCAGTTGGAACGTTGATGAAAATAGCTACTGTTGGATCTTTATTTATGGCTGGAAAAACACTAACAGGTGATGAGGCAACAGGAAAAGAAAAAGCATCGACAGTAGGGGGATTAGCAGGCGGCTTGGCCGGTGCAGCCGCTGGCACTAAATTAGGTGGTATTATTGGGACTTTCTTTGGGCCTGGTGTTGGCACTGCTATTGGAGCTGGTATTGGTGGCGTTATTGGTGGCGTAGGTGGAGCTTTGGGTGCTGAAGTTATTGCTGAAAAAGTTTTTGATTGGTGGAAAGAATCTGGAGTTGGTGAGAAAATCTCAAATACTTGGAACAAAGTTACTGGCCACATATCAAAAATTTGGAAAAAAATTACTGACCCGTGGATTCCTGTTATAAAAAACATTAAAAGAATATGGAGTCAAATAAAAATTTTATTTAATCTTTTTGTTATTGAACCTGCAAAACAATTATGGGAAGATTTTAAAAATAAAATTGAAAAGTATATACTTAAACCAGCAGAAAAATTATGGAAGTATTTTAAGGATTCAGCTAAAGAGTATGTGTTTGATCCAGCGCAAAAAGCGTGGGGATGGTTTAAAGGTTTGGCTCAAGAGTATGTGTTTGATCCAGCAATGGAAGTTTGGAATTATTTTAAAATTAATTTTATAGATCCTATTACAGAAGTAGCTATGTCTACATTTGGATATTTTTCAGAATTAATAGATGATATAACTGAAATGTTTGATTTTGATTTATCCGAGGCTTTAAGTTGGGGTGACGACAAAAACAAAGAAGTATCAGGCGACGCTGCTGATAAAACGGCTGGTATATCGGGTTGGTTACAATCACTTATTGACTCAAAACAACAAGAAACAGCACCTGGAAAAAGCGAAGCATTTAAGAAATCATTACCAACCAGCGTTTCTGAAGTTGAAGTTGGAGGTAGGTCCGCTCAGCAACTTGCCGATGAATACGGTGTTGATATTAGTCAAGGTGCGTATGGTTTTAGTGCCGATCAAATAAGAAACATGGACCCTCAAAAAATAAAAGATTATTTGCAGAAAAATGGTATAGAAACATTAGATCAAATGAGCAAATCGCAGATGGCTAAGATGTTTTTACAGGCTCAAATGGGTAAATTCAATGTTTCAAAAAATGCTAAGGGTGGAAGATACGGAGGGGATGTAACACCAAAACCAACTAATGATATGGGCGAAAAAGTAAACGGCGCTCAATTAGCTTTGGTGGGAGAAGAAAATAAAGATGAAGTAATTATACCTACTCAAAGAATAAGAGAAGGTAAGCCTATAAATGCTGAAGTGGCCGAAGAATTAAAATCTATAGGTGTTCCTGGATTTATGAGAGGTAGAAGAAGTATGACCAGAGGTGGAGCTTCTAACGCTGCAGCTCAAATATCTTTGGAAAGATCAGCTTTAGCATTGGAAACTTCAGCAAGTGATATAAAAGCACAAGAAGCTCTGATGAAAGATGCCATTGAGCACTCCACTGAAGTGGCCGATGCTCAATTTAATCATATGCAGAAGATGTGGGAAGAAGAGGAACAAAGAGAGAAAGCAAAAGAGCCGTTTGATTGGTCTTTGTTTGAGGTGCTGGGTGCGCACTTAGTGGCAGCAGAAGGTGTAATTAATAGTAACGCCGAATTATTGCAGGGTTGGGGTACAGTTGGTAATTGGCTTGTTGATAATTCTAGATTAATTGGAGATGTTGGTAGGTTTTTGATGGCTAAAGATAAGAAAGAGGCCGCCATACAAATTGCCCTATCAGCCCTAACCACAAAGATAATGGAAAGTATTGGTGGCGGCGATGGTGCTGATGCTGGTAAATTATTTGCAGCTAATATGGCTAGTGGTATGAAACCAATGAATGCTGCCCTTTCAAGTATGAGTAGTGTCTTTGATAAGGATAGACAGGCTAGAGAA
>Ga0181592_10003634_pt1 | contig 12776 bp, 13 predicted proteins | sample 071ome_20_FD_133755 | JGI IMG/M metagenome (GOLD analysis project Ga0181592, IMG submission 133755) | Coastal salt marsh microbial communities from the Groves Creek Marsh, Skidaway Island, Georgia - 071412BT metaG (megahit assembly) | ecosystem: Environmental > Aquatic > Marine > Intertidal...
AGTATTCAAGAAGACGTCTTTGGTGACGCTATTCGTCGAGGCACTAGCGTTGTTGGTGGTCATGTCAACGAGAAGGGCAACGTGGTTCCAACACCTGGCTATGGTAGCTGGCAGACTGGTCACTCTTCATCTGCGCAGGGTTTTCAGGCCGAAAGAGATAGGCTTGCACAGGAGCAGAGAAACGCCGAGATGCCAGCAAAAAAGGAGGCTATTATGCAGGAGATGGTTCAGAATGACAAAACTAAATACATCAACGACTACTTCTCTAAGAACGGAATAGACCCTGCAAACGCTACGGAACGCGACATTCTGATGGCCGAGAAGAGCTTTGATAGGACGCAGCGCTCAGCTGGCGGACGAATCTACAGTCTCGGTGGTATGCTCAAGACATACAACAGAGGAGGTAAGATGTATCGCTTTTAATCCTCCCAGCCGAGGTACGGCGTTCTGCATCCCAAGTTTGCACAGCAGAAGATAGTATCATCTCCGTTGATGCGAAGCCCAATAACTGGGTCATCATTGATGGGGTTTGGCCAGCCCAACCCACCCCCGTACGTAGTGGTGAGGTAGTCAACAGAACACGCGGTGTGACCAAGGAGTTCGCCAGTAAACTTGTTTCTAGCTCCGATGTGGTAGATGCCGTGAGCCTCCACTGGAAGCTCAAGCATGAACTCACCGCTGTACTTGTCGGTGAGATGTCTGTGCGCCTCAATACTTTTAACGATATCCTCTTCTGTAACGCGCTCTCTAAAGTCTGTTGTCCACCCCTTCGTTCCAGCCATTGGGTCAACCCAAACCTCCCACTCAAGAAATGACTTGTCGATTGCGTTCCAGTTTGTACCCATCTCACTAAACGCGACGCGGATGAGAACCTGGGCGAATGATGTTGTTGCGATGAGCAACAGGGGGATGATTACGAACTTCTTCATGGTGATGAATTTATTAGATTTGTGGTGTGTTTCTGTCTCTATAACGGCGGCAGGTTTTGGATATTGTGTAAACGAACGTTAAAATGATTGTCAAGCGCCGAGGTAAGTTTCTTCTCATGACCAATGATGGCACACGCGTGCTTGGTACTCACGACACAAAGTCCGACGCGTACAAGCAGGAGTATGCTATAAAGAAGAGCAGAGAGGACGGCGGTAAGATTCCGCCAGACGGTAAGTACATGTTCTTCGGGGCATTCCCAGAACAGGCTATAGCACCAGAAGGATACAAGTACAGAGAGGACCTTAGTCTTGTGCCAGAAGACTGGGAGGAGTTCCATGACGAGGTGGACACTATTGACATGGACAGGATGATTAATAGACAGATGGGCGTTGAGTCATCTTATCTTCCAGGTCGTACGTCTAGCGCAGGAGCCGTGGGGCTTGGACAGTTTAGACCAATAGCACAGGAGGAGGTGGTCAGACTCGGTATCATGCCAAAGGGGTGGGACCCCAACGACCCAGTGCAGGCCAGAGATGCTATGTACGGATACATGGAGAATCTGTACGACAGGCCGTGGGTACACGCTGCCGAGAGCGACCCTATAGTTGCATACGCCAAGGCAGCCTTCGCGTACAATGCTGGCGAAGGAACCGCAGTCAAAGAGTTGAACAGGCTCAAAGAGGCTGGCTATGATATCTACAACAGCCTTGATTGGATTAACGAAATCAACAAGGAGAGCCGACAGTATATCGAGAAGATTACTGGGATGGACACAGAGAGCGGCAGACAGTTCGAGAAGGATTGGCCTACCCTTGAGCAGCGTCGCCAGAAAATCTACGGGGCTGAATCTTAATTACCTCCTCTCCGTGTAGCTTACGGTAGAAGCGCTGTATGATAAGTCTTGCCTTCTGGGTTATCTGATACCGAGCCTTGTAATTACTCTTGTCGAAGTTTATGAATGCCAGCTGCTCCATGGTGGCGTTCTCTAAGTCAGACTTAAAGTATATGCGCTCAATCATGCCTTTATTCATGAGTGGCTGTATGACCCTCTCGTAGAACTTCCTCTTGTTCTGGTATAGGGCACCCGCTATATGTGCCTGAGTAAAGAACTCGTAGTCGTACATGAACAGCATAGACTCAAGCTCGTTCTCAGTAATGTCGTGTCGGGTACACACATCCCTCTTGGCCAGCTTATAGTACTTGAGGTAGTTGTTATTTACGTACCTCTCGTTAAGCATAGAGAACTCTCTGAACTTCCTCCCCTTATGCGTTCTGCTCATTGAAGTATATTTGTGAAGTAAAATTACGGATATGGCATCTCTTAGCGGAACTCAAATACGGAATACATATAGTGCGCTTCTAAAGACATCGGACAACAGCGGTCTTACTAGCTCGCTCAAAACAATCACTGATGGCGAAGGGGCCACATCAGCGTTGTCGCTGTCCTCTACCACGGTGCAGGCATCTGCTCTTAAGATAACGAACGTATCTGAGACCAGCACAAACACCAGGTTCCTTACGTGGGACGATACGGCCAAGACAGTTGGATACTACGACTTCTCGTCCTCCGACCCTGCCGTATCAGTGGCCACCGACAGCAACACCTCAACCGTATCTATTGGGTCGAACAGCTTTGCCATAACCGCTGGCTCGAACATCGGGTTGACCTCGACTGGTGGTACTATCACCATCTCTAGTACAGCATCTACTCAGAACGTATCTGTAACTACCTCAACGATTACTGATGGTGGTAGACACACAATTACAGACACGAGCGGGACAGAGCACAACATAGACATCGTTGGCAGCAATGGTGTTTCTGTAGCGTTTAATGAAACCAGCGGTAGATACACCCTGTCTAGAAGTGACGCGACTACAATATCGACCATCGGGGTTTCAACTACTGGTGGAGGCACCTATACGCTTTCAAGCACGAACAGCGGGAAGATAGTGTATATCAACACCAACAATGCTACAATCATTCTGCCAAACGCTAGTGCTGGGTTGAACTACACATTCTTCTTTGCGCAAAACACCTCTGCCCTAACTACTGTCAAGATACTCTGTGCTGGCAGCGCTGTGTTCGAAGGAAGGCTCTATCATATAAATAGCTTTATTGAAAAGGAGCCAGTTGCATATACCTTTGGCACAACTGCGGGTGATGAATACAATACCATGAACTTCAGAAGGGAGGCTACCAGCGGCGGTCTTATTGGTGACTCAATTAGGATTATTGCCAGAGATACCTCCAAGTGGCTTGTCAATGGTCACATCTCAACCGATGGTGACTGGAGTGCATATGACTCAGAGTACACAAGTAGACCAGACTATCTTAGTGACGTCAAGACCACGGTCTTCACGCGCACAGAAGCTGGCGGCGGTCCAGGATAATTACTTAACTTAAGGACATGGATGACATTCTAAAGAAGACGATGTTCAAGGAGATTGATTCTGCCTTCGAGCAAATTGAGGAGATAGTGTCTAAGTACAATATGTCTGACAACATAGTGTACATGGGATGCGTCGGTGTCGTTGACGACATGAACGAAGACGTCCACGAGTGGCAGGTCAAGTATACATGGAACGTTAAGGACGTGGCCGAGCTTGAGGAGGTAGTGCAACTTCAAGTAGAGGCGTTCCTTAAGACGCAGCCAGAAGACCCTCTCGACACACTATTTTTGAATTGAAATGAACCTGATTAGAAAGATTGTCGTTGGGCCAAACCCCAAGGACGCAATGGCATATTACGTCGGCATGAAAGCTGGCGATAAGCGCGTCTCGTTTATCGAAGATGATGAGGCTGCACTGTATCGACACAACGTTCGTAGGTACAAGATTTACATTGAAGACCAAGATTCTACATATCTTTGGAAGACAATAGAGGACCAGCCAGTCCTAATTGAATACGACTGCAACTTTTAATTCATGCAATCTCTCAGACACTTCATCGTGAAGGTCGAGAAGCGCTTTAATGACACCATCAATATTGGTGATAAGGAGTTCTATCTCGACCCCAAGTTCAATGAGTTCCAGCACCGCATCGCCTACGGCGAGATAGTAAGTCCTCCAGCTAACTTCGATACTGGAGCCAAGAAGGGAGACACGCTGTTCTTCCACCACCACGTCATCATGGCGGCGCCCCTAGCAATAGGCAACCACATGTACATTTGTGAGTATGACGAGAAGAATCCTCACACCCCAGACCACGCCATTGCCTTCCGTTCTAAGGAGACTGGGGAGCTGAAGATGCTTAACGATTGGGTGTTTGTTGAGCCAGTATTTGGTGACGGTGGAGACGTAACCACAGAGGCTGGTATTGTGGTGGAGGTCGCAAAGGAAAAGGTTAGAGCTGACGTAGCCAGGGTTATGATTCCAAACGCCGACCTTGAGTGGATGGGCGTAAAGCCTGGGGACATAGTGGGCTTCGACCGAAACTCCGACTATAAGATTAAGCTTGACGACGGTACGGTTGCTTATAGAATGAGGGCTGACGACTTGAGCTATGTCGAAGAGCAGTAAGTTCACAACTATAGAGGCGTCATCACGCTTGATGGATTCTATGGCTATCGCAATCAACAATATGATTGAGGAGATAAAGAAGCCCGTAGACCCAGAGGTTAGTGGTAGTGCTCGTAAGGCAGAGCTTCAGTCAATAAAGCAGACGGCTGTTGATTGTAAGGAGCTCATTGTAGAACGGCAACGGCTAGAGCAGATGGTCAAGGACCTTAAGCAGAACGGAGAGATAGAGGAGGGTAGGGATTACTCTGGCGGATTTGCAGAACGGTTTAGTAAGTGATGTCGCTGGTATACAAGAATGAAGAGGCTCATATCGCAATTTGTCCCAACGGTACGACGGGAGACACTATCGAACTTGCGGGGCTACTCATTCTTCTTCCCGCTCAGCCTCCCGAAAAGGAGATTGTCGGATATGGAAAGCCAGACGACATGCAGCTGTGGGAGAGAGTTCCTATGCCCAAGGAGCTGTCTAGGATTAAGTCTATGGATGAGTGGGCAGAGATGCCGAGGGAGTTTAGAGAGAAGTTTCATCCATACATCGAAGAGGAGTTTCGCCGTCGGCGTGAGGGTCTTTGGTTTTTCAATAAGGGTATTCCTACATATATTACGGGCAGGCACTACATGATGCTTCAATGGACGAAGCTTGATATCGGGTACCCCGACTATCTATCTTTCCAGAGAGACATCTTCTTGCACATGGCAGCATGTGAAGCCGACCCCCGTTGTATGGGTCAGTTGTATACTAAGTGTCGGCGTAGTGGCTACACAAATATCTGCTCATCGGTACTCTTGGATGAGGCCACGCAGATTAAAGATAAGCTCTTGGGTATCCAGTCGAAGACGGGTAAGGATGCGCAGGAGAACATATTCATGAAGAAGGTGGTGCAGATGTTTCGGCATTACCCCTTCTTCTTTAAACCCATTCAGGATGGTACCACTAACCCACGCATGGAGCTGGCTTTTCGCGAGCCGAGTAAGAGAATCACGAAGAACAATAAGACTTCGCAGAAGGGCGAGGCTCTTAATACGGTAATCAACTGGAAGAACACAACGAACAACGCGTACGACGGCGAGAAGCTGCACATGCTGTACCTCGATGAGGCTGGCAAGTGGGAGAAGCCTACGGATATTCGCGAGGCTTGGCGTATTGAGCGTACGTGTCTTATTGTGGGTCGCAAGATTATCGGAAAGGCTCTGGTGGGTTCTACTGTAAACCCAATGGACAAGGGCGGTAGTCAGTTCAAGCAGCTGTGGGATGACTCCGATGTGTCTAAGAGGAACGCAAACGGAAGAACCGTTTCGGGACTATATCGGATTTTCATTCCAGCATTGTACGCCCTAGAGGGATTCTTCGACAAGTACGGCAATCCAATCGTAGATATTGAGGAGCCAGTAGAGGGTATGGATGGCGAGATTATGCAGTTCGGGGCTCGACAGTTTCTCAAGAACGAAAGGGACGCCATGAAGCATGACGCCCGTGAGCTCAACGAATTCATACGTCAGTTCCCGTTCACGGCAGACGAAGCGTTTAGAGATTCTGTTGAAGGCAGCCTATTTAACATAGGTAAGATATACGAGCAGATAGAGCACAACGACAACATGTACCCAAGCCCAGTGGTTCGGGGAAACTTTGCATGGAAGGGTGGCGTCGAAGATTCAACCGTTGTGTTCAACCCCTCGGCTAATGGCAGGTGGCGGATAACGTGGATGCCAGACGTTAGTGACAGAAGCGTTGTGGTTGAGGAGCGCGGACGAAAGGTCCCGCCTAACGGACACATAGGATGTGGTGGTGTTGACTCGTACGACATCGACGCAACTGTTGATGCCACGAGAGGCTCTAAGGGTGCATGCCACATGTATAACAAGTTCAACATCGACGGGGCTAGTAACATGTTTGTTGCCGAGTATGCAAGCCGCCCACCGCTAGCAAAAATTTTCTATGAGGATGTCCTTATGGCCGCAGTGTTCTACGGATACCCACTGCTGATAGAGAATAACAAGTACGGTATTGTAAGGTACTTTGAATCAAGAGGTTACGACGGATATGTGATGGATAGGCCAGAACACCTTAGGAACAATACCTCGTCATCCAACGTGAAGACAAAGGGCATCCCATCAAACTCCCAGGATGTAATCCATGCACACGCTCAGGCTATTGAGGACTACATACACAATCACGTTGGACTGGATGAGAGTGGGAACATGGGCAACATGTATTTCAACAGGACCCTTGAGGACTGGATTGGTTTCAAGATTGACAACCGAACTAAGTACGACTTGACGATTAGTGCTGGCCTTGCTTTGCTTGCCGCCCAAAAGGTTAAGCCCAAAAAGCCGAGGGCAGACTTCTCTGAGAAACAGTTCTTCAGGAGGTACAACAATAAGAACAACGGATTGTCCAGGCTTATAAAATAGTCATTTCTGGTATTGCTATATTTGCGTGAGCCCAAATAGCAAGAAATGACTGACGATAAGAAATACGGCAACTTCCCCAATCCATTTGCAGAGCCAATAGAGAAGGCGGCCAAGGAGTACGGGTTGAAGTATGCCAAGGCTATTGAGGGTCAGTGGGGTGCTGCAGATGATAGCGGTTCTCTGTTCGGGAGTAGACGAAGAGACTTTGAAAAGAATCGCGACTACGCAAACGGAACGCAGGACACCGCTATCTACAAGCAGATACTCAGCTCACTTGACCCGAATAGTGGGGATGGTAGTTTGCTGAATCTTGATTGGAGCCCAGTACCTATCGTACCTAAGTTCGTCAAGGTAGTGGTCAACAAGATGTTGTCGCGTAAGCCGTATCCATCTGTTGATGCAATAGACCCTGTGTCTCGTGGCGAGAAGGACGAGCGCAAGGCCCTTATCGAGATGTCGATTGAAAACAAGCAGGCTCTTGTTGAGGCAAGAACGCTTGGACTTCAGACGGAGGTTGACCCATCGCAACTGCCAGACTCTACGGAGGAGGCGGAAATCTTTATGGACCAAAACATAAAGACCAATGCAGAGATAGCGGCACAGGTAGCTACGTCACTGACTCTGGACTGGAACGACTTCGACGACAAGGTGTATCGCAGATGCGTTGAGGACCTTGTGGTTTGTGGCATGGGTATCGCTAAGCGCCGCAACGACCCAAACTACGGTATCGCTGTAGAGTATGTCGACCCCATGAACTTCATCCACAGCTACACGGAGGACCCGAACATGTCTGACTTGGTGTATGCTGGCCACGTGAAGCGCATGACTATCGCAGAGCTTAAGCGTCTTGCTGGTGATGAGTTTACGGAGAAGGAGTATGAGGAGATGGCGAAGAAGAGCATGCATCGCTCATACAACGACTCATCAAAGTTTAGCTCAAGAAACTACGACCGCTTGTCGAACGACGTCAAGTACGGATATGACGACTACTTCGTCGATGTTCTTGACTTCGAGTTTATTTCTGTAGACTGCGTGTACTACGAAAGCAAGGAGTCTAGATTTGGAAACGTAGGCTTCTACTTCAAGGGTAACGAATACAAGCCAGTGTCCGAGTCTGTTTACGACAGACAACCATACAAGATGGAGATTGAAACCGTGTATGGTGGTTCATACATACTGGGTACGAAGAAGCTCTTTGGCTACGGCATTAAAAAGAATATCCCAAAGAACGTCCATGACTTGACCAGGGCTCGGTTGTCATACAGCGTTGCTTGCACGAATATTCGCCGCATGAAGCCCAAGTCCATGGTTGGCTCTGTTATTGGATTCGCTGACCAGCTTCAGCTTACCCATCTCAAGATTCAGCAGGCTATCGCTAAGGCTAAGCCAGACGGAATCATCGTGGACATCGAGGGCTTGGAGAATGTTCAGCTTGGCAGAGGCGGAGAGCTGCAGCCATTGCAGATTCAAGACATCTACGAACAGACGGGTGTCTTCTACTACAGAAGCAAGAACCCAGACGGCTCTGGTCAGCAGCCACCAATCAGACCCATAGATAACACAATCAGAAACATCCAGCAGTACGTGATGCTTTACAATCACTACCTGACGATGATTCGGGATGCCAGTGGGGTCAATGAGGTAATGGATGCCAGCACGCCTAAGGGTGATGCCCTTGTCGGTGTGCAGCAGCAGGCTATCGCGGCTGGAAACAACGCGCTGTACGATATCACTAATGCTGCTCTCGTGTTGTACAAGAGGGTGTGTGAGGATGTCGTTAAGTGCCTTCAGATTATTCCAAAGGAGTCAGTCCTTTACCGCGTGTACGAGAAGGCTATCGGCAAGTACAGTATGGATATACTCTCTTCGTTTGAGGAGCTGCCTATGTACAACTTCGGTGTGCGCGTTGTCAAGGAGATGAGCGATGAGGATAGAATCTTCCTTGAGCAAAACATCCAGCAGTCCCTTGCGCAGAAGGAGATTGACCTTGAAGACGCTCTCGCTGTAAGAGATATAAAAGACATCGACCAGGCGCAGAGACTTCTTGTCGTGAGACGCAAGAGACGTCAGGCCAAGATGCAACAGATGCAGCAGCAGAACATGCAGATGCAGCAGCAGATGAACGCACAGAATCAGCAGATGGCTATGCAGATGCGCATGCAGCAGTTGCAGATGGAAGCTCAGGTTGAGTCACAGAAGATTCAACTTAAGGGTCAGGTAGAGGTGCAGGTGGGTCAGGCACTCCATGCTTTGCGTAGAGAGATTGAGATGATTAGAGCTCAGGCCTCTCTTGGATTCAAGTCTAGCGAGCAGGAGTTCAGAGAGAAGATTGACGTACTCAAGGAGGACCGCAAGGACGCACGCATCGATAAGCAGGCATCTGCACAATCAAAACTTATCGCGCAGAGAAAGGGTGAAAGACCAGTGATGGAGGATGCCCCTGACGCGCAGGATGATATCATCTCTCAAATCTTAAACAATGGCTAACGCGGTAAACTTAGATTCATCAACCAGATTGGATATCACTTGCAGAAAGGGTGATACGTTCAATCTTACCATGAAGGTGAAGGATGCTGATGGTGGTGACCTTACCGTAAGTGACATCACGTTCGATATGGAGGTGAGGGATAGCGACACTGCCACATCCACTGTTGTAGCGGCAACAGATGTGACCTACACGCAGGATACTGCTGGCCAGCTCACGGTCACAATAGCAGATACCGTTATGGACGATGTCGATGGCGGCCTTTACGTTTACGACCTTCAAGCCACCACATCCGCTGGAGTGGTGTCTACGTGGTTGCATGGTTTGTTTATAGTCAATGAGGATGTCACGGTATGAGCGATATCCAGATAACAATACAGCCCACCTCAAATGTTTCTCTTGAGGTAACGGTTCCATCTGGGGCGGTGACGGAATATCACGTCCCAGTAGTTCCGCAGATTAGTGTTATCGAAAAAGCTTCGGTGACGTATCAGAGCGGTACGTCTATTGATGAGTTGGCCGACGTCCCAGACGTTTCGTTCAGCTCACTTACTGGCGGTCAGATTCTTGGATACGACAGTGACACCCAGACTTGGATAAACGTAGACCAGAGTGCTGGCGCTATTGAGTCAGCCATAAACATCACCAACTCCGACGACGCGTTCTCTCACATGACGACACCCATTGTGGTGGGCACAAGCTTTGAGGCTATCCTTAGGGATATGCTTGAGAAGTACGAGAGAACGACAATCTACCTGCAAAACTTTAAGGTTCAGTTGGAGCCATCTTCTGGCGGCGGAAGCTACGGAAGCGAGACAACCATTACGAGTGGCGCTTCCTATGAGGTGGGTCGCAAGTTTAAGATTAACGGTTTTGATTACCAGATTACAGACAACAGTCAGACCGTCGACGACTCCGTTGCATTCCTTGTGGGAAGTACTACGATAGAAAGCGGCTTCAGTGACAACAACGCCGCCAAGACTCTTGCCACACCCTACGAGCTTGCACCAACCTCGTACTCGTCATATTCATTTAAGGTTACGGCCACCGACGACGGGGGGCCATCACTGCCAGACCAGACCATCACATCAGGCACATACACATTCTATTGGAAGTTCAACATCAGGGTTGGAACATCCTCTACCGCCTCCATCACCTCAGACGCCGAGGCTACAACGCTGTTCGGGAACATCAGCGATATGCTTAACATCCTTGAGGACACGTCACCAAGCGACAGGGTTGTTGCTGGCACATCGAACTCGGAGGATGAATCTCTGTACACGTGGATTGCTTGGCCTGTAGCCTGTGGCGATGTAACCAACATTCGTCTTGGTGCTGTTGACTCGCTTATTGATTTCGACAATAGCGATGAAGCAACTGTACAAGACCCTATTCAGTATAATGTAACCAACGCCTTTGGCGTATCAATACCTTATTACTTCTACCGCTCTGACTCTACTGGGGCTATAGCGGTTGGACAATCTATAACAATATTCTTCTAAGTCATGCCTGGATTTGCTGGTAAGGTATTTCACAACAACTCTACAGGAGTCATACTTGACACCACTGGGGGTCAGGTAAAAGGCTATGGTATCTTCGTGAATACCTCGGCCCGTGATACCTTGAGCATCAATTCGCGCGTGGTTGGATTCTTGGCTATCGTTGGCGATGTGCCATATGTATACCAGGGGGCCAATGTTCTTGATACAGCGTGGCAGGATACAAACAACTGGTCTGAGATTGGTGGTGGCGGACTAGATAATGTTGTAGAAGATTTAACCCCACAGCTTGGCGGAGACTTAGACGTCAATGGGAGTTCGCTTGTCTCCACAAGTAACGGTGATATCACCTTCACTCCTAACGGAACGGGGCACATCAACCTCGACGGGGTTGTAGAGTTTAAGCGATTTCCAGCGGCTTCGCCCCCCACAGCATTCGACGGCGGCATGTATGCAGACGACCAGGACAACCTATACTTTGGAGTATCAGGCGAGTAATAGATTTTTTTTTATCTTAGCGACAAATTAGAAACAAGACCGAACCATGTCAACTTGGAAGAAAGTACACGTAGAAGATGCCGATACTAAACACGGTACAATTACGGCAGCCCTCACTGATAATACGTCCGACGTCACGGGAGAAGCTTCGGTAGAACTCGTTACGGTAGATGGAACGGGTTCGGGGGCGCAGCTACTTAAGCGCAGAACCTTCACATTCGGAGACAACGCGTTTAACTCTACCACTTTCCTTACTGGCAACCAGACCATTACTGTCTCTGGAGATGCTAGTGGTTCTGGTACGACCTCTATAGATTTAACTCTTGGCACTGATGCAATCACCACTAAAACGGCACTTACTGCGGCTCCAGACGGAACGAACGACTACATCCTGATATATGACGCCGACGCCGACCAGCTTAAGAGAATCAATCGGTCAAACTTTGTTTCTGGTCTGGGCTCAATGAGCTCCTTTGACGTTGCTGTTGGAGCCACCTCTGTTCAAGTTGACGACTCCGAAACAATAACTTTTGCAAATGGCACGGGGGCTGCGTTTACTATTGACGGAACGGGCGGTGTCCCAACAATTACAGTTAGTTCTGTAGACAACCAGATTGTTCACGACGACCTGGACGGTTTCGTTGATAACGAACACATCAACCACGCTAACGTAACGCTTACCGCTGGAAATGGTCTTACTGGTGGCGGAGACATTACAACTAGCCGTACTTTTAATATTGGTGCAGGTGATTTGATTGACGTATCAGCTGATGCAGTAAGCGTAGACTTGACTGAAGCCACTTTAGCAACTATTGCGTCTGGCGACTATATTGTTTTCCTCGATGGCGGAGCGAGTGGAACTCACGCAAAAGGAAGCATTAATGATGTGGCCGCTCTTTTTGCTGGAGATGGACTTACAGCCAACAGCGGCGTTTTGTCTGTTGATACTATCACCCTTGGAACCGACACATCTGGTGATTACGTGGCTAATGTGGTTGGCACAACTAACGAAGTGTCGGTATCAGGTAGCGCTGGTGGAACCTATACAGTTGGATTGCCAGATGATGTAATTATCACCAATGACCTTACGGTTGGCGGCGACCTAAACATTACTGGCACAATCAATCAGACCAGTGTGACAGAGCTTAATGTCACAGACAAGACAATTCGCGTTGCAAATGGAGCTAGCGCGGGAGGTAGTGCAAACTTGGCAGGTCTCGTTGTTGACTCTTCTGGCCTTTCGACTCACGCAAACGACTCAGCTATTCTTTTCTATGAGTCAGGCGCAGCCTTCTCTGAATGGAAAATGACTAAGTCTGAAGGCGCTACCCCCAATGATGCGGCATGGGTGGCTGGTATGGTTACTGCGGCAAACTACAGCACTCTCGACACCCTTACCCCAGGTTTTGGAACCTTCGGCATGGTTGGTGGCG
>Ga0181592_10003636_pt1 | contig 12772 bp, 10 predicted proteins | sample 071ome_20_FD_133755 | JGI IMG/M metagenome (GOLD analysis project Ga0181592, IMG submission 133755) | Coastal salt marsh microbial communities from the Groves Creek Marsh, Skidaway Island, Georgia - 071412BT metaG (megahit assembly) | ecosystem: Environmental > Aquatic > Marine > Intertidal...
AAGTTCGACTGTTATTAATAGATGTGTAACTTATAATTATCTTGACTCACGTCCTAATAGACCTGTTTGGACAACAGGAAGCTTGGCCCGTGGATCATGGCAAGACTCTTCTGTGTTTGGTCTACCTCATGCAACATATTTCAATGCGGAGGATGATGCATCATTTGATGTTGTTGGTAATACTGAAGGAAGCACAATATACTTTGAACATGAAAAAGGAACGGATGAAGCATTAGCAAGTGGGGTAAATACAATTACATCTAATATTGAATCAGGGGACTTTGATATTACACAAACAGGATCTGGACAAGGGCAAACAGGTGTTGCAACTTTTCAAGGAGATGGTGAATATATTATGAAGATCAGAAGATTTGTACCTGACTTTTTATCTCAAACAGGTGATACTCAAATAACATTACAACTTAGAAATTATCCTAATAGCACTCAAGCAAGCTCACCACTTGGACCCTTTACAATTACCTCATCTACTGATAAGGTAGACACTCGTGCAAGAGCACGAGCTATATCTTTAAAAGTAGCTAATACAGCAGCTAATCAAAGCTGGAAGCTAGGTACTTTTAGATTAGATACACAACCAGATGGAAGACGATAATGGCAATAACTGATTTTTTATTTCCTCAAGGAAATTTTTTAAACATAAGATCCAATGCTCCAAATCAAAGATCTTATAATATTGATGCAACTGCAGATTTAGCTAGAAATTTACCTGGTGGTTTTTTAAAAGATTTAATTTCACCAGCTGCTGCAGCTACTTTAAGTTTACCATATGATACTATTCAGGGTATTGGAAGAGCTGTAGATCAATCTAATGTAGGCACAAGTCCTTATAGAGGTATTGTTGATGATATGGAAATTCCAAGTGGTCCTAGCTTATCGGACATAGGTCGAGCCATTAATGCAGAAAATCCTTTATCAAGTGCATATGAAAGATTCATAGGTGCATCTGCTCCTTTAGCAGAAAGAATATCTAATATTAGTAATCCTTTTAAAATGAGTCAAGCCGCTGCTTCTGAAGTTGATTTAAGTAATAGAAATATTAATACTACTCCGTATCAAGATTTAATAATGAATCCTGATTACATGCCAAATAGATTACAAAATTTAGAAAGATTTGCGGACAATAGATTTGAAGACTCTGAAGAAATACCAGGATTTAATTTTAGAGATGCCCCAACAAGTTTAAAAAGCCGAATAACTAATCCTCAATTTTTAAATAATCCCAATAGAGGAATTATTGACAATTTAATTTTATCAAGAGGTAATCCTGATGCAAGTCTAGTTAATAAAACTAAAGATATAGGTAAGAAAGGTTTTAATATGGGTAAACAAGCTCTGTTATCAGCAATAGGTTTTGCTACAGGTATACCTTTAGGTATTGTTGGAATGTTACCTGAAAGAGATCCTAGACAAAAAGCTTTAGAAGATTTTTATGGCAATATTAAAGATGGAACAATTCAAAGTGGTTTAATGGCTGGTTATAATCCTGTATCAGGTGGTCTATTAAATATGCTAACAGGTGGTAAAATGGGTGAAGAAACTACTTATGGATTAGGTAGAGCTATTGATAAAAGAATGGCGAGAATACAAAAAACTTTAAAGAAAAAGAAATCAGCCGTTCTTGAACAACGATTAAAAGATTTACAAGCATTAAAGAGACAAGAAGCTGCTGCATTAGAAACTGCTAGATTAGAAAATCTAGGTAGAGATAAAGACCGAGGTGGTTTTGATCCAAGCGGACCTACTCAAAAATCTATAAGAGAGTCTAGGTCTGATAGGTCTGGTAGAGGACAAAGTGGTGGATTTACTAATCCTGGTAAGGGGAGTTACGGACCATTTAGTTAAGGAGTAATAATGGCAAAGATAACTGTAGTATTTACAAGACCCAATAAAGAATACAGACAACAAGATGCTGATTCTTTAATTAGAGATTTAGACGGATTGATTGAGAAATTAAACTCTACATTTCAACAAGATTTAAGAGATGAACAACAAAGATTCACTTGGTATATGAGTAAGAGTAATGGCTAATAGATATAAAAACGCAAACTTTGATTTAACAACTACAGATGTAACAGACATATATACTGTGCCATCTGAGTCTAGAGCAATTATACAAAACATACATGTTGCAAACGTTAGTGGTGGTAACACTGAAATAAAAGCTTTTGTATATGATAACTCTGCATCAAGAGCTTATCAGTTTGCAGAACATACTGTAAACTCAGGTAACTCTAAATCTGTATCAGATGGTACAATTATATTAGAAGAAAATGACAAACTACAATTATCGGCTGCTACAAGTGATGTATTTGAAGGCACAGTATCAATACTAGAATTTGACAGAACATAGGAGGAAAATGCAAGTCATAAAACCAGAGAAAATAATAGAAAAAATAACTAACCTTAAAACAGGGGAGGAATATAAGGACGATAATGAATGGAAATCTAAGGGTGTACCTGAAGAAGACATTCGAAGAGATATAAAAGTTCTTATGCCAAGCCTTGATATTTTTGGAAAAACAAAATAAGATAGATAAACTATGGCAATTTCAAGATCAGATATGAATAGACAACTCTACGATAAAGGTGGAATTATTACTTTAGAGGATGCTAAAAAAATGGCTCCTCCAGGAGAGTCTTTAGCATATATTAATCCAGAAGAAGCTGCACTTTTAAAATCATTAGGTGGAGCAGGTGAAGATGTTAATGGAACAGGGATCAAGTCTTATTTTATTAAAAAAATTTTTAAAAAAGCAAAGAAGGCTGTAAAGAAAGTTGTTAAAAGTCCTTTTGGTAAAGCTGCATTATTAGCAACGCCTTTTTTAATGGGTGGTGGAGCAGGTAGTATAGGTAGTTTTTTTGGTAAAGGTAGTTTTAATCCTTTTATGGCAAAAGGAAAATTCAGTGGTTTAGGTAGTTTACTTAATAAAGCTGGTCTAGTTTCTGGAACAGGAGGTTTTACAAAACTAGGTAAACTTGCAAGTATTGCTGGAGTGTCGGGTCTTGGTGGTTTATTAGCTGCTAAAGAACAAGACGAAGATGATGAAATAGATATTTCAGATATTGATAGAGGTGAAGGTATAGATTTTTCGGATGTAGTTAGACGTGCAAGATTAAATGATCCTGAGTTTAGATTTTTACCACCATCACAATTTACAAATACTTATGCAGAAGGTGGTGAAGTAGGTGGAAGAAAAATCATGGTTGATAGATTAGAAGTAGAAGTGATGCCAGATGAATCTGAGGAAAGAGCTATGCTAGATGCAATGATGAATGACATTGATGAAGTAATGCCTGAAGATAGAAAAAGAGAATTTTACAAATTATTAATACCTCAACTTAGAAGATCAGGTGAAATGTCTGATTCAGAATATGAAGGATTAATGGATGAATTATTTGGTGAAGGTAAGGCTGAAGGAGGAATCATGCCTAGATTAAACCAATTAGGAAGTAATGTATCTTCTGCAGAACAAATGTTACAAGGTATTAATCAAAGATTAGAATCAGCTGAATCTAGTTTAGGTTCAGGTGGTGGTCAGGCTACTTTTGAATTAGCAGGTGGTAATACCACTACACAACCACCAATGAATTTAGGTCAATTACCTGCTCCATACGATCAACGTGGACCTTTTAATGTACAAGACGCTTATGCTAATGCACAAAAAGAAGCTCAAAAATCAAGAGCAGGAGGAATGTTAGGACAAGTAGTATTACCTGGAGAAATGAGTTTTGAAGATTTTTCAAATCAAATGAATATAAAATCAGGTTTTTTTGGAATGCATGGTGCGGGAGGTGTTCCTGTAGGAGGCAATAATATGCAATCATCACCATTACAAACTGCATTAGGTTTAGCGGATGGTGGAAGAATCCCTGCAATGGACGGTGGGATCATGGACCTTGGAGGTAATGAAATGGACCTTAGAGGTGGTGGTTTTGTACCATTAGGAGCCAAAGAAAAAGCAGATGATGTACCAGCAAGACTATCTAAAAATGAGTTCGTAATGACAGCAGATGCAGTCAGAGCAGCAGGTGGAGGAAGTGTTGATAAAGGCGCAGATAAGATGTATAAGATGATGAAGCAATTGGAGGCTCAAGTATAATGGCAATAACAGAAACTAGATCATTACCCGCACAGTTTATAGAAGATCTTGGAAAAGATTACGCGAAACAATTAACAGCGACCACGGCTATTCCTGTTGATACTTCTAAATTTGCACCAACAGTTGCAGGTCAAGATCCATTACAACAAAGAGCTGCAGCATTAGCAGGTTCAGGTGTTGGATCTTTTGAACCATTTATACAAGCTGCACAACAACAAGCAACAGCTGCTGGTCAAACAGTAGGTGATGTTGGAACTACATTAAGTGGTATTGCTGGTTTAACTGGAGCACCAACTTCAGCTCAAATACAACAATACATGTCACCATATCAATCACAAGTAATTGATACAACTTTATCAGAGTTTGATAGACAAAGAGCTATACAAGAAAAAAATATTGCAGATCAAGCGATTGCATCAGGAGCATTTGGTGGTGGACGTGAAGGTGTACAAAGAGCCGAGTATCAATCTCAATCAGATAGAGACAGAGCAGCATTACAAGCACAATTATTACAACAAGGTTTTGGTCAAGCACAACAAGCTAGACAACAAGATATTCAAACTAGATTTGGTTTAGGACAAGCGCAATCTGGTTTAGCTGGACAACAATTAGGACTAGGACAATTCCAAGCTGGATTAGCAGGTCAAGTACCACAATTACAAAGAGCAGATATTTCTACACTAGGTCAAGTAGGTGCAGCGCAACAAGCACAATCACAAGCTGAACTAGATGCACAAAGACAAGCTGCAAGAACCGCGGCCTATGAACCATTGGAAAGATTAGGATTCTTTGGTCAAGGTGTAACAGGATTAATGGGTGGTTACCCAGCACAATACAATTTCCAATCAACACCTGCAGCATCACCATTACAGACTGCATTAGGATTAGGTACAGGACTCGCAGGAATATTCGGAGCATTGAAGTAACATGATGAATCGTATTTTAAAACGACCTATGTTTAGAATGGGCGGTCGAAGCGATGATGGTATTATGTCTGTTAGACGTGGGTATGCTGAAGGAGATCAAGTTAAAGAACCAGGATATTTTGATAAATCAGGTTTAGGAATGTTATTAAAAGGTATAGGTACTGAAGCTAGAAAAGCTGGAGCAGGAGTATATGATTTAGGTGGTGTACCTTTAAATGCAGCATCTAGATTTTTTTTAGGTGAAAACCCTGGATTTTCTGGAGCTAGATTTTTTGGTTTAGGTGAAAAAGAAGGTGTAGATCCAAATAAAGCTATGTTTTTAGGAATAGAGACTGAAGCTACACCAAGTGAAATGTTTGCTGGTAAATCTTTAGATCTAGGAACAGCTGCACAAGCAGATGATTCAGATACTCCATCTGTTTCAACTGATGAATCAACTACAACAACTGATACAGATACCAAAACTCAAGAACTCTCTGATAACGATCTTAAAACAATGTATGAAGATTTACTTCCATTATTTAAATCGGAATTATCTGCAGATGATGATGAGTTGAAAAGACAAAAGTATTTAGAACTAGCTAAGTTTGGTGCAAATATATTAGCACAACCTGGTGGTGATTTAGTTGGTTCAATAGGTAGAGCAGCGGCTCCAAGTATCGAAGGTTTAACAAGAGTTGCAGAAACTAGAAGAAGAGCTAATCAATCAGCTAAAGCTATGGCATTAGAAGCTGCATTGAAACAAGCTGACCCTGGTACGATTATGAAACAGGTTAGAGATATTATGAGATTAGATCCAGATATAAGTAAAAAAGATGCATTAGCAAAAGTATTATCAACAGGTTCTGCTACAAAAGAAGCTACTGCTCAAGGAAGAATAGATGACTACTCAACAGATTTATTAGAGAGTGATTATGTAAAAGACAAAAAAGCAGCTAAAGCGGCAGCTGAAGCAATTGAAGAATCTAATTTAGGTATTGGAGTATTTCAAAAAGATCCTGGTGAAAATTATACTCCAGGTGACTACTATATTTTTAAAAATGGTAAGGTAGGAAAATACATAGGTAAAGATAAGAACGGTAAAGACGATTTCGCAGAACCTGGTGACGATAATTTTTAAGGAGGTGCCATGGGCTTTCAAATATCTCCAGAAGATAAAAAGACAGAAAAGAAAAAAGAACAAGACGTAGGTTTTTTTGAATCTGCATTAGCTGGTGTTGCTACAGGTTTATGGAATATACCAAAAGGTTTTGTATCACTAGGTGCAGAGCTATATGATTTAGCAGCAGATACAAACACAGCTAAAGATGTTGAACAATGGTTCGACGATGTCAATCCATTTGATGATGAAGCTGAAGCTAGAACAATTGGAAAAATTACACAAGCAATAACACAGATAGCACCTCTTGCAATTAAAGGAGCACAACTTGGAACACGAGCAGCGTTAATTGCAAAAAGAGCTTTAGATGCAAAAAAAGCGGGTAAGTATTTAAGTCTAGCAAAAGTCGGATCTAAAATTATGGGTCCTACTACAGGAGCTATTGTTGGTTCAGGTGTTGGTGAAGCTATTGTTGCTGATGAAGATATTGGAACCTTTGCTGATATTGCTAGAGGTACTTCATTAGAACCTTTTGCAATTACCATGATGGATAAAGAAACAAAAGAAGGTAGATCAGAAGCATTTAGAAGATTAAAAAACAGATTGAAGTTTGGAACTGAAGGTGCATTATTTAATCTTGCATTAGTTGGTGCTGGTAAAGGTATACAACAATTAAGAAAACCTGTTGAAACAGGATTACTTGAGTATGCAGAAAGTCCACTAAAAAGAAGACTACAAAAATATGGACTGTTTGGATTAAAACCAGAAGGAACTGGAACTAAATACACTTTTGAAGCAAGACGTTTTGGTTTAGATAATATTAAAGCTGCTGAATTTGCAGCAAGTAAATCAGTTCAAGAGCTAGATACATCTATTAAAGAACTAGGAGACGTGGTTAAAAATCAATACTACACTGCACCTAAAGGATTAAAAGAATCAGTAAGTTCACAAGAAAAATTTTTAACAGACTTGTATGATGTACTACGACCCATGGACAATGGATCAGAGTCTTTATTAACAGCTACTAGAAGAGAAGGTGGTAAAGATATTATAAAAAATCAAATAGATGATGTTATTGCATTTAAAAATATTAATGATGGTATTAAAGAAATAACTGATCAAACAATTAAATTAGGTGATGACAGAGCTAAAAATTTAATTCCTGAAGCACAATTTACAGAACGAAGTCAAGCTTTGTTGAAACAATCTAATACATTAAATAAACAATTAGATGATCTAACTAAAAAAAGACCCAATATAGAACAGCTAGTTAAGAAAACAGAAAAAGGTTTTTTTAAACAAAAAGATTACAGTAATACAAAACAATTTAATGAACTATTAGATAAAGTTAGACGAGCTGGTGGTAACACAGAAAAATTAGAAAACGCTGTAAAGAATTTTAGATTATCTGTTGATAATATGTCAGTGAGACTTCTTCAAAGAAGAATGCCATCTGATATCGCTGATGGTATAAAAGAAAACTTAGGTAAATATTTAAACTCTCAATATAGACAATTTGAATCATCTGGTCCTTTGATGAAATATAAACCTACGGAATCTCAAATTACTACAGCAATTGAATCTGTTAAAGCAAATAAGATAAAAGGATATCAAGAATTAAATAAAACTACACCCACAAAAGAAGTTCTTGAAAAATTAAATCAAGAAGCAACAGATGAGGTTAATCAGTTTTTAAAAACTAAATCAGTAGATGAAGTAGATGTTTTAAATTTAAAAAATGAAACAGGAGATGTTTTAAACAAAGCTACAAAAGCAGAAGTTGATTCTGTTGTTATTAAAGATTCGGTTTTAAAAAATAAAGTATTATTACCATGGCAAGAAGAACTTGCAGGATTAATTAAAGATCCATCATATAGTTTTTATACAACGGTCAGTAAACAAGGACATTTAAATTATACTTTAAAATACTTAGATGATATTGCAAAAACAGGATCGCAAGGACCAAACAAATTTATATTTAATGCAGATGAATTATCACAAGCACAAAAAGCAGATCCATTAAAATTTAAATATATAGAACCAGGATCATCTACAAAAGGTTTATCACCATTAGAGGGTAAATATATTAGAACACCTTTTTATGATTCAATATTTGATACAACTAGTAACTGGCTAAATAGAAGTGGTGTTGGAACTTTTTATAAATATGCAGTGCTTGCACCGAAAGCTGCATCACAAATTGCAAAAACAATTTTATCACCAATAACACACGTTAGAAACTTTATTAGTGCTGGAGCTTTTGTATCTGCCAATGGTGCATTCTTTCCAACTTATGGCGATGTTCAAACATTATTACCTAAATCCTTAGGTGGACAAGGTGTGTTTAAACAATCTTATGACTTAACAGGAAAAAGAATATTAGGTACAATGACTAAAGCAGATGATGCTTTGTATGAAAGACTATTGAAAGTTGGTGTTGTAGATAGTCAAGTTCAAGTTGGTGAAGCAAAAAGACTTTTAAAAGATGTACTAAATAATCCAGCTGCTGCTGATTCAAAAGTATATACTAATCTTACCAATAATTTAAAAAATAAATTATTAAAAGTTTATGGAAAAACACAGGACGCGTATGTTGCAGAAGATGACTTTTGGAAAATTATAAACTGGAATTTGGAGAGAAATCGTTACTCTAAACTAGCAGAAACATTAAATGTTAATAAAGGTAATTATAAACAAGTTTTAGCAGAAGAGTCTACTAGAGGTAAATATTTTAGAAAATTAGTTCAAAGAGATGAATATGCTGCAGAAAGTTTTGATAACTTTTTAGATGAAGTAGCAGGAAGCCTAACTAGAAATAGAGTTCCTAACTATGGTTATGTTGGAAGAACTGCAAAAGCTTTAAGACAATCGCCATTTGGAAACTTTATAGCTTTTCCATTAGAAATACTAAGAACAGGTAACAATATATTTACAGGTGCTATTGATGATATCACTGCAGGTATTGGTAAAGGAACATTTGCAAGTCCAGAAATACCTGAATTAATGCAACTTGGTTTAAAAAGATTAACTAGTTTTGGAATGACTGTGGGTGGTGTTCCTTATGCATTAGCAGAAACATTTAAAGCTAAAAATGACGTAACTGATGAAGAGATGAATGCTCTTAGAAGAATGGTTCCTGAGTGGTCTAAAAACTCCACTCTTCTTCCAACAGGTAGAAATGAAAAAGGATATTTAAAATATGTAGACTTTAGTTATTCAAATGCATACGATACTTTAACAAGACCTTTTAGATCAGTAATGGGTGCATTAACTCAAGGAGATGTTACTGAAGAATCTTTAAAACAATCTTTAGCAAAAGGTATGTCTGATAGTTTATATGAACTGATGGAGCCATTTGCTTCAGAGTCTATTTATACAGAAGCATTATTAGATTCTACTATTAGAAGGGGTATTGGTAGAGGTGGTAGAAGAGTCTGGTCTGAAGAAGATGACTTTGGTGTGAAAGCGGTTAAAGGAATTGGACATATTGCTAAGTCACTTGCACCTGGATCTATATCTCAATTTAAAAGATTAGAGAGAGCATCAAGAGGATTAACAGATAAAAAATATGGACAAACATTTAATTTACAAGATGAGCTTCCAGGATTAGCTGGATTCAGAAGTATTCAATCTGATCCAGAAAGATCTTTACAGTACATGACTACAAGATTTGGATCTAAACTTAAAAAAGATGACAACTTATTTATTGCACCGCTATTAAAAGGTGGAAGAGTTAGTCCACAAGATATTGTAAACTCATATAAATATTCAGAGTCTAGAAGATTTGCTACACTGAAAGAAATGTATCAAGATATTGAAGCGGCTAGAACTTTAGGTATGACTAATTCTAAAATAAGAAGAGAACTTCAAAAAAGAAAAGGTATTAAAAAAACTGTAATCAATGATTTATTAAGAGGAGTATACACCCCTAAACAACCTAGTAATTTCTTTCAGGAAAGAATGAGAAAAATAAATAGAGATCTAAATGAAAAAGAAGGTGTTGAAACAGAAAACCCATACATGATCGCTTCTCCATTTATAAGAAAAATTATAACTGAAAATAGATCTATTAATTTATTAGAAGACAATCCAGTGTTCCCTAGTTTTGAAATACCAGAACCACAAATAACGGGACAAGAATCACGGATCACGACACCTAATTTAACATCACCAGCATCTGTTGATCCAGCTGTAGTACAGAGCCAAAATGTTAGCTCGACATTACCTGCTAATTTTGCTAATTTACCTACTGCTCAACGAGCAAAAATAATAGAGGATTTTTTAAGATCATGATAAACAAAATTAAAAGTTTGGGCGGTGTGATAGGTCTATCCTATCGGGTTTTTATTGTAGCGGGGGTTACAATATAATGGCTAGAAGATCTGCATTACAGAAAATAGATGAGCATGAAAAGCTATGTCGTATTATGCAGAAACAAACTTTTGAACAAATTAAAGAGATGAAAGACCGTATTAAACGAATTGAATACATGATTATAGGTGGTATGGGATCACTTATCCTAGCCTTAATTATGAACTACATGAAATAAAAATGAATCTATCTCGTAATTTTTCTTTACAAGAATTAATTAAATCAGATACCGCTATACGTAAAGGTATCAATAATAATCCCAACTCAGGTCAAATAGAAAAATTAAAAGCACTTTGTGAAAATATTTTGCAACCTGTCAGGGACCATTTCGGAAGAGTAAAAGTGACATCAGGATTTCGTAGTGAAGATTTATGTTTAGCTATTGGTAGCTCTAGAAATTCACAGCACGCAAAAGCTGAGGCCGCAGACTTCGAATGTGTTGGAGTCGATAATGCTGAAGTTGCTGATTGGATTAAAATGAACCTTGAGACAGATCAATTGATTCTCGAGTTCTACACTCCAGGCGAACCTAATAGCGGATGGATACATTGTAGTTGGATTCCAGAAGGAAGACGTGAGCAATTTATGCACGCATACAAATCAGAAGGTAAAACAAAATACAAACCTATAATTGGTAAAGCAAAAGACCTAGTTTAGTGTGGTAGTTGTTAGTTTAACAGCCAATGTTAAGATAATTAGGGATTCGAGAAACTGAACTAACGTCGCTCGTTAGAGCAGGATACTACCACTTACCCCACGGACTTGTCTCTATCCCATTCGTAAAAACCTATATCCAATCTCTTAATTCTTCACCCATAACTTCAGATGCAATATTAATCTTTTTACGTAAAGCTTTCACTATCTTTTCATCGACAGTTTTTTCTGAGATTAAATCAACATAAGTTACAGATTTTTTCTGACCTATCCTATGCGCTCGGTCTTCTGATTGTAAACGTTTTTCAAGATCATAACCATTAGAATAATATACAACAGTATTTGCTTGAGTTAATGTAATACCATAACCTCCTGTTTGCGGAGTACCAACAAAGAATCTACAGTCAGGGTTTTCTTGAAAACGTTTGATATTGGGTTGTCTATCTTCTTGTGGAGTCAATCCATAATAATCAACCACCGATCCTTCACCATATTCTTTTTCAATAGCTTTTTTAATTTCAAACATATCTTTTTGATAGTTGGCCCAAATAATTGCTTTACCTTCTACCTCTTCTAAAACATTCATTAGTTCATTTATTCTATTACTTTTTATATTTTGAGTGCTACCATCATCAGCAGTAAAGTGACCACAAGTAATTTGGTGTAGTCTCATTAACTGAGTCAGAACTGTAACTGTAGTTGTCTGCTTACCATTTAGTATAGCAAGAGCCATAGTCTTCATCTGTTGATATAATTTAGTTTGTTCTTCTGTAAGTGCTACACTTCTTTTGACATAAATTTTATCTGGTAAATCTAAGCAATCTTCTTTTAATACACGGTAAGAAAAACCTTTTAATTTATCCGATAGCTCACCAATATTTTTAAAGAAGTTTACAACTTGTATTGATCTACCTTTTGCATGGATAGTTTTCATTTCAGCATATCTATTTCTAAAAGCGTAGTAAGATGCAAAGTCCAATAACCACGGACTAAGGAATTCACATTGACTATATAAGTCTAATGGATTTTTTGTAATAGGAGAACCCGTCATAATTCTTCTATACTTTGCTAGCTTAGAAAGACTTAAAATATTTTTAGTTCTTTTTGCTGCAGCATTTTTTATAGTCGTAGATTCATCTACACCCATAATTGTATTGTGAGTTCTAAGAAACGAAGCTGCAAAGTCTGTGCCTTTTGATGTGCTTAATGCTTCAACATTCATAATTAAAATATGAAGTTTACTATCAGACTTTAATAATTCATCTAAACTTTCTTTTTGTTTTTTAGTAATGTTTGCTTGCCACATTACTGCCTTAGTTTCTATATGGTCTGGTAAGTGTGTTGGAATTTCTTGATTGTACCAAGTACCTATAACACCTTTAGGTGCAATAATTAAAGCACCATCTATTTTACCTTTGTCATAAAGCATCGACATATTATCAATCAATACTTTTGTTTTACCAGTACCCATTTCCATAAAATAAGCATAACTTTCCTTATTCCAGGATTTTTCTAACGCAGTTAATTGATGCGCATACGGTTTAGTTTTAAATTTATAATTCATAAATATTTTCTTCTTTCTGTATTGACTTCTATATAAT
>Ga0181592_10003642_pt1 | contig 12763 bp, 11 predicted proteins | sample 071ome_20_FD_133755 | JGI IMG/M metagenome (GOLD analysis project Ga0181592, IMG submission 133755) | Coastal salt marsh microbial communities from the Groves Creek Marsh, Skidaway Island, Georgia - 071412BT metaG (megahit assembly) | ecosystem: Environmental > Aquatic > Marine > Intertidal...
CCTTATCTTCAAATATAACCGTATAATTGTTAACCCCTAAAGTAGTTGAATAATCAACAAAATCATTAGCATTTATGCTAGTTAGATTTTCCCACATATCAGAAAATATTAATTCATTATTCGAATATACGTAATACATATCAGGATTATCATCACTTATGTTAAATTCTATAGGATGGTTAGTTCCAATTTCATAATCAAGGTACATAGAAGAATCTCCAAATGTTACTGGTAAATAATCATACACTGTCACATTAACAAAGTGAGTATAGGTATTATTTTGCTCAGTATGAAATGCTAATGTCAAATTAGAATATTGATACTTGGTATTATTTACCTCTGTATAATTCGTATATGTATAATTTACATATAATTTTGAAATATCAATTTCTATAGTTCCATTTTGATAATTTTGTGAGTCAACCAAATTTTCATCTAAATAAGCATCATACGTAGTTCCATTTTCAATTGTAACATTAAGCGATAAACTAACGTTAAATGATTTATATTCATAATCTAATACAGATGGTCCAGAAATTCCTCCTTTTGATATTGTAATGTAATCCAAAGTCCAATGACCGTATGAAGTATGATCATATGCTCTAACTTGTATTTCATACATATTTTGATTACTCTCTAACTGAATAAATTGATTACTTGTTTCTGGTTCAGTTAATTTGGTTGCCAATAAATCACCATCTACATTAAATGCGGAAACATTATAGACCATCCATGTGTTAAAATATGCAGAAAAACTTCGAATTGGCTGATGAAAGTAGATTGCGTTATTGGAAGACGACGAAATTGCCGCATATGATCCACTGTAACAACAATAAAAACCTGATACTTTATATGTACGATATTCAGAAAATGTAATAAGGTTTGGATCATTTGGAATTTTACCATCTTCAAAATCAAATATATATTCATCTTCTATCTGATCTATTTTGACGTTATCAAAACTATCTTCAGGTATTGTACTGATAGCTTGAGGCATCAATGACATCATTAATATTAATGACAATGTATAAAATGAAATTTGTTTTATCATCATTTCTTATCAAATAATTTGATATTTAAATAAATAGAAAGTTATTAATTTTAATTATATATTTCAATATATATCTTAGTTAGTCCATTTACCTTGATTAATCCAACTTTTTATAAGTGCTAATGGACATCTATTTTCAACATACATTAAATCTTTAGCGATTTTAGGTCCATTTGGTGAAGTTACTCCTGTTGGAAGCCATATCCATGGTATTTTCATATCAACCGCATTTGAAATTACTTCGTCAACTAATTCTGGTCGTCTATAAATTATAATTCCATCTACACTCTCTTTCAATTCAGATAAATCTTTTAGAGTATTAACTCCAAGTATACTTTCTGCAAAAGGATTGACTGGAATTATTGTAAATCCTCTATTTTTTAAAAACTCTGGTACATAATTTCCAGCTTTTGATACATTTGTTGATGCTCCAACAATTACTAATGTTTTAGGCGTTGACAGAAAATTCTCTATTTCTTCCAATGATGCTTCCATATTTTAAATTTAAATAATAATATTATAAAACAAAAGGTACATCATTATCAAATTGTAATACTTTAACTGATTTGTGCACCAATTTCAGAGTTCAAATCAGGTGAAATTAAAATTACAGTACCATCATTTTGAACCGCTCCTAATACTAATACTTCAGACATTATTTTACCAATTTGTTTTGGCGGGAAATTAGTCACTGCTAATACTTGTTTATCTATCAACTCTTTTGTTGTATAATTATCAGTAATTTGAGCGCTGGTTTTTTTTATTCCTAGTTTTTCTCCAAAATCTACATGTAAAATATATGCAGGTTTGCGTGCCTCTTCATATACTTCTGCTTGCAATATTTTTCCTACGTGTATTTTTACTTTTGTAAAATCAGTCCATTCAATGTAATTCATATATAATGAATTGGGATAAAATTATAAAAGATTTATCTAAATTATTAATTTGATACCCTATATCTAAAAATATTAGTGATATTCATATATTATGGCAAATTCTATATTATACAAACTGTCAGAAGCAAGAACATATTTTATCAGAGGACATGGACAATGGTTAACATATCCAATATCTATTATAAATTTTATTTCAATTTCTTTTTATCTATTAATCGATAATTTAACAATCATACCTGAAGAATTCAAACTTCTTAGATATTGGATAATATTATTCATCAGCACATATTTTCCACTAGCTATAATTATAGGTTATTTCGATATGAAAAAAGGTACTTACAGAGTTGAACAAAGGATGGCTAAAAATCTTAGTCCTATTTGGGTTGAAGTATTTGAAAAATTAGATAATTTAGATACTCAGCAAAAAGAAATTATGAGTAAATTATAATGAGGTATTTACATTGACTACTATTAATAATCTAACACAATATCTTAAAGAAACAAAGATCCAATTAAAAGAATTCAACACAAAAGAATTGCATTTAAGAAAAACAAATTTTAATTCCATACCTAATTTATATGAGTTAAACATTAATTATGAATTATTAGATGATAATACTCAATCATTAATTAAGCCTTATTTTAATAGTTTGGAGCATTATGTAAGTAATAATTTAGTAACCATAAATGATCATATATCTCTTGACGTGAATAAAACTCAATTTACTCAATATGAAAATTTAGACATATTAAGTGAAATATTAGGGATTGATAATTTACTTATCGAAGAGTATGAAAAATTGTATCATAAATATCAATCCACAATTAAACAAATTTTGACTATGTTAATACAAGAGATATCAAAATCTGAAATTGTCGAGGAATATTACGGTAATAAATATTATTTGTATGAAGTAAATTATACGATTTCTTTTTCGATAGAACATGAGAAGGATATAATCTTTATTCTTGATTATTCCAAAGAAAGTGATTTACCGATAATACACAAAATCAAAGATCCTAAATCACATCTTAAGCAAGCCATACAAGCAATATGCATTAGTGAAAATGAATTGGATTTCTATATAACTTTCTAAATATTTTATTTTTTAACAGTAATTACAATCTCTTCAATCCGATTCCCATTTTGTTTTGAAATAGTATATTCATAATTACCATCACTTATTTTATCTCCTTCATTTGGTATTAAAGAGTCAAATAATTCTAATACATAACCTGCTAAAGTCGCAGATCCTTCAGAAATAATTTCATGTCCTAACTTAGGTTCTGCTTCATTGTTAAATGTTTCAATTGAAACTAAACCTCCAGCAATAACTTTATTGTCAAGGACGGTAATGTTAGAAGATATATTTTCAGTATCAAATTCATCTTCAATAGGACCCACAATATATTCTAAGATATCCTCTATTGTAACTAAACCTTCTATAGTTCCATATTCATCCACTATTACTGCTACTTGAGTGTTTAATTGTTGCATTTCATTTAATAAGTCGTCTAATGGTTTGACCTCAGGTATGGTGATCACAGGTCTTAGTATCCCATTAATATCAAAATTTTGTTTTTTACTATTTACATCCTTGACAAATGGGACTACATCTTTAATATGAATAAATCCGATAATATTATCTAATTTATCTTCATAAATTGGTATCCTGCTAAAACCAGTTGATATAGATAATTCTAAAATTTCTTCTACATTTGTTTGATTTGATAATGCTTCAATATCAATTCTTGGAGTTAATATTGCTTTTACATTTTCATCAGTAAAATCTAAGATATTGAAAATTAGTTTTGACTCATAAGGTTCCATTTCTCCTTTAGAAATTGAGTCCTTAATTATAACCTTTAATTCATCTTCAGAGTAACTTTCATGATGTTCCTCAGGTGCGGGTTGTACACCAAATATCCTTAAAATTGAATTTGAAGACCAAACAAAAAAACTTAGTAGAGGAGAGGTTATTCTCATAAACCAATATAATGGTTCTGCACAAATTAACGCTACTCGTGTAGCAAATTGTATTGAAAGAGATTTAGGAGCTAATTCACCTAATACTACATGTAAATATGTAATCACTAAGTACCCAGATAAGAAGGATAGTGCGGTTATGAATGTCTCATTAACAAATATATTCAACCCAAGCGTGTTCTCTACATTAGTAAAAAATCTTACAAATACTGCTTCAAAAAAGCCTTCTCCCACAAATCCTAAGCCTATAGATGATAATGTAATTCCCAATTGAGTTGAAGACATTGATCTATCTAAGTCTTGAACAATTTCTGCAGCTCGCTTTGCTCCTCTGGAGTTATTGGCCAACATGGACTCTATTTGTGTCATTCTTATTTTTACAAATGCAAATTCTGATGCTACGAAAAATCCATTTAGAAATACTAAAATAAATATGTATAAAAGATCAATTAAATCTATAGTCGCCATTTGGTTCTGATTTACGCTCCTTATGTCGAGAATTTACATACAGTAGTATACCTAAAAAGCTATTTGATAGATTAGTATATTGACAGATTTATTTTAATAACTCTTTGGAAATATTATGAAACTCAGATATGCATTCTGGATTTCTAAATGCGTCTAAATTAGTAATTTCAGTATTGTTAAATATATTAGTGATTGCAGATTCTACTTTTTTACCTGAAAAAGTGTAAGGGATATCAGAAATAGAATAAATCAAATTAGGAGAATGACGAGGTGATGCTTTATTTTTTAATTCACTTTTAATTTTTAATTTAAGTTCTTCATTAAATTCAAATTTATCATTTAATTGGACAAACAGTATTATTCTTTGATCATTGTCATGCTCTTGTCCAATAACCAAACTATCTTTTATTTCAGGTAACTCTTCAACAATATTATAAATCTCAGATGTACCAATTCTTACACCTGATGGGTTTAATACGGAGTCTGATCTACCATAAAATGAAATTCCATTTGTTTTTGAGTTTATTTTTATATAGTCTCCATGCCTCCAGGTATCAGCATAATACTTGAAATACGCATCATGATATTTGGATCCATCACTATCTTTCCAAAAGTAAATGGGCATAGATGGACTAGGTTTCGTACAGACTAATTCTCCATTTTTATCATATACTGGATTACCATTATGATCGTATGAATAAACTGCCATTCCTAATCCTCTCCCTTGCAATTCATTTTTGTGCAACGGTAAAATGGGAACTCCTGTGGCAAAGCATCCATTAATATCAGTTCCTCCCGAAATTGAATTAAAATATACATCTTTTTTGATTTCTTCAAAAATAAAATCATATCCCTCATCGGATAATACTGATCCTGTCTGAGAAATTTGTTTTAAATGTTCTAAATTAAATTCTTTTATTGGTGAAACTTCTAAATTTTTTAAATAATGAATATAAGTTGCTGAACATCCAAAAAATGAGATTTTATATTTTTCTAATAAATTCCAAATTGTTTTCCAATCAGGATATAATGGATTCCCTTCATAAAGTAAGATTGTGACGCCTAATGATAAACTTGTCATCATCCAATTCCACATCATCCAACTAGGAGATGCTAAATATATCATCGAGTCACCGTATTGTAAATTTCCATTTAATGAGAGTTCTTTCATATGGTTTAGTAATATTCCCCCTATTGATTGTACCATACATTTAGGTTTACCAGTTGTCCCTGATGAAAACATGATATATACAGGATCTGAAAAATCCATTTGCTCAAATTCGAAGTTTTCAAATTTTTCATTTATCAAATCTTCGAAATTTAAATAATCACTATCTGAACTTTTATCATAATTTTCCAAATATGGGACTAAAATCACGTTTTCAATTGAATTTATCTGTTTTCTCAATTTTTCTACTTTAGGTAAATGATTAAATTTTATTGATTTATATGAGTAAGATTTTACCGTTATCAAACATTTAGGTTCAACTTGTCCAAGTCTATCTGCCGCTGCATCAGAACCTAATTCAGTACCGCAAGATGACCAAATAGCACCCAATGCTGTTGTTGCTAACATCGAAATAGCAGTTTCAATCAAATTAGGTAAATAACCTGATACTCTATCACCCTTCTTAATACCTATTTTCTTTAGATTAACCGCTAAGCTTCTTACTTTATCATTCAATTCTTTGTAACTTATTGATTTAGGTCCTATAAGTTCACTTTCAAATATAAATGAAATAGTATCATCATTATATCGTAATAAATTCTCTGCAAAATTTAATTTAGCTCCTTCAAACCATAAATTGTTAGGGGGAAAATCATTTTCATTTTTTAAAATAGTGGAATAGGTATTTGAATGAATAATTCCAAAATAATCCCATAATGATTTCCAAAATAATTTATTTTCTTTTACACTCCAAGTCCATAATTCATCATAATTGTTGATATTAATTGAAAAATTATCTTGTAAAAATAACATATAGTTTGTAAGATTGGTTTTTTTTATGTAATCATGATTGGGTTCCCAGAGAACTTTATTCATTAATCTTTCTTATTTTTAATAATATAATTTATTTCTGAAAAATTCTAATACGTTTGAGTATTATCTACTGATCTAAATTTCAAATTATAATTTATGACTCTGATCAATATACTCATTTTTTGGTCTTAATTTTTCAATGGCAATCATAATTCTATCTACTATTTTTTGAGATGTTTCTTGAGATGATGGTAATTCTCTCAAATCATCTAAGTAAATTGGTTTACCATATCTCAATAATATATTAATTGAGCGAGGTATTTTTCCAATTTGAATTCCTTTACCGACTGGCATTACAAATTCAGTCCCTGCGATAAAACAAGGAACTATTGGCGCATCTACAGAATGTGCTAACATGCCTGAGCCTAATTTACCTGGATTACATTTATTTTCAGAGGGATTTTTGTGCCTTTGACCTTCAGGATACCATAATAATGAGTCTCCGTTATTTACTCGTTTTGCAGCATAATTTACTATCTCTAAATTTTTTGTCCCTTTTCTTACTGGAAATGCATTAAATAAAGTAGCTGCTTTCCTAAAAAAAGGGGATCTAAACAATTTTTCATCAGCAATAGCATTTGCTGCCTTGCATGGATACAAGTTAATCATAGCAAAATAAGAGTCTGCATGTGATATGTGATTGGGCATCAAGACAAAATTTCGTTCTCGTGGTACATTTTCAATACCATCTACTTTGACTTTATAAAATAAATTTTGTAATATATGTTTTGAAATTCTACCAATAAAATTAAATGCAAATTGACTGGTTTTGTAATTAAAATTAAAATAATCTAATGGACCTCTATAAAATTTAGATATATCGTCTTTATAATCGATCCAATCCATAATTTAACAAATCATGTTAACTTCATAATTATAATTAATTTTTGTATATTTAATGATATATTATCTTATTAATCTTTGGAGTTGATTAATTTAGCAATTTCCTCTTGATTTACAGATGGTTTAGGATCCCAGACTATTTGCAATCCATGTGTATCATCTTTCGGGATTAAATGAAAATGAGTATGCATTACTTGTTGATGAGCTATTGATCCATTATTCTGCAAAATATTATAATTTTTTATGTTCAATTTTTTAGCAACCTTTTTAATTGCAATTAAGATCTCACTCAAGGCTACATCAGATGTTTCATCCATTGTGACTGAATGCTCTTTAGGAATAAATAGACAATGACCATCATTCAAAGGAAAAATATCCATGAACCCATAAATATTTTCAGTTTCATATATTTTAATAGAGGGGATTTCTTCATTTACAATTTTGCAAAATATACAATCTTGCTCGTACATAATATTAATTATAATTAGTTATATGAATATATTTCGAGAAATTTTCATTTAGATTGCATCAAAAATAATTTTCTCCTATTTTTAACTATATCTGATGAAGACTCATTTGGTATAATTTTAATTTTACTTATTATAGGATCTTCTAATTGAATTTCCACCATTTTCAAAACTTGATCTCTGATAAAATGAATTTTAACAATCTCATTGGATTTCAAATTTTTGAATATAGTATCATAAGTGCTTTTATTGATTTCAAATTGATTAATTGAGATAATTTTGTCTTTAGAATATATTCCTCCTTTCATGGCAGGGGAATTACTTCTGACTTTCAAAACGTTTTGTTTTGAACTATCTAATACAACACCTAAATATGGAGTTTTTTCAAATTTATATTCGATCTTCATTCCAATTAAATCAAGGTAGTATTCGAAATCTAATTCATCAACTCCAATGATGTATTTTTTCCAAAATTTGTCTAAATTTGTATTTGTAATTTCTTCTAATTTTTGTTTAAAATTTTCATCAGTATATCTGAATCGGTCGGTTTTGAATAATCGATATAATTCAAGGTAAAATGTATCTAAAGAATTTTCCCAATTAGTTTGATGTCTTATTTCTAAATCTAACATTAATGATACTAAACCCCCTTTAAGATAATATGATATGTCAAAATTATGGCTTCCTTCATGCGGTTGGTACAACCCTATCCAAGCATCAAATGAAGCTTCTGACAACGATTTTATTTTTCTCCCTTCAATTTTCAATAAAGTAAGATAACTTTGAGATACATTTTTCCAATAATATTCTTCATCAGATATTCCTGCCCGAGGTAAGGTTACCTTATCATAATGTGAAGTTATTCCCTCTGCAACCCATAATAATTTTGTATAATTTTCTTTTGAATAATCAAAAGGACCAAATTTATCTAAAGTTATTCGTTTTATATTATATGCATGAAAATGTTCATGAGCTTCTAATTCTATTAGTTCATTATACTTATCCTCATCATTATTGAAAGCCCATCTATTAATAATAGAGAAATTACTTTTTTTATGTTCCAAACCCCCTCTTCCTTTTCCAACGACATATAGCACCCATAAATATCTGTCATAAGGCAATTCGCCAAATAACTTTATGGAGTATTTTTGTATTTTAATCAAATCATCTTTAAATTTTCCAATATTTTGATTACCTTTAACACCAATCAACACTACTTCGCAAGGAATTTCATCTATCTCATATTCCAGTAGTTCATATCCGTTTTCATGTGCTAAACCTATGGGAGAGTCAATTAATTCATCATAATTAATCGCCAAATATTTTGAATTAGTATAATTCAGAGTACAAAATATTTTCCAATTTTTTTGTATTATTATGTCAATTTCTATTTGATTACCCTTATTATCAATTTGATTATTATTGTCAGATATATAGAAAAATATAGATGCAGGAGTTAACAGACCATATAAATTATCTAAGTATGAAGTTCTTACAGTTAATTCAAACGCATATACTTGATATTTTACAACTATGTTAGTATTTTTTGCAGAAGTGATTTTCCATTGATGTTTAGATAATTTAGATATTGGGTAATCACATGTGATGTTTATAATATTTTTACTATAATCTCGAATTTTATAAGATCCTGGAGTCCAATTAGGTAATTCTAAAATCGGATTTTCCCATTCTGCTTGGAAATTAAGTTCTACATCTATCAAATGTTCATTAAATTTAGAAATCCCTAATTTATAATACATTATTCTCTAAAAATAATTAATATAAATTAATACATTGCTTAATTATATACTTACATGTTCAAAATTATAATTCAATTTTTTACTCCACTCATTAATGATGTTTAAAGCGTCATCTAAATTATTGGCATATGCTCCTGATGCACCTTCATGCCCTCCTCCATTTAATTTACTTGCGACTTCATTAACTTTTAACTTATTAGTATCAAGGCTATTTAATTCTCTATTTCGTCTAAATGAAATTTTTACGCCTCCGTTATTTTGAATACTTAATGATATTGCTACTTTTACTCCATTAGTTTGTAATCGTCTTAATATTGTAAATTTATCTTGTGTTTCACTTTCAAAAGAAAATGCAACTATATCATTAGGTGCTATTTGATCTGCAGTTTCGTATGCTTTTTGCCGATTTCCTCGTAATTCATTAATTTTGGGTAAAAATTTGTTAATTCCTAAAAAGCCATATCTGCTTAATTCTTTGTGTAACTCAAAATGATCTTTGAGTGAATGAGCAGTATTCCATGCATCATCTAGTAACCAAATTCTTTGCTCATTATCTAATATACTTTCAGGATCATAGAATTCCGGAACCTTTAATTCTTTTAGATCGTCAAATTTATCGATAGGAGGTTCTGTTTTGTATCCTGCCGTATCTGTAGTTCGAGTCATAACTGCTAATTCTACTAAATGTCTTGGTAAACCTCCAAGAAAATTTGATAATAGCAATTGGTATGCTCCAGAGTCTCCATATGCATCAAACCTAATCTTATTAGCGTTAGGTGGAATACTCATTGCTGATACATGATGATCCACCCAAAAACCAATTTTAGTTTTATTAAATGGTTTTAAATCAACAATACCTTGCCAATTGATCTGTGAGAGAATATTGGCGGCAATGTCATCATTGATCATCCAATAGTCTAATGGTACGATCGCTGAATTTGGTTTTGCATACTTAATCATAGATCCAGCCACACCACCATCTGTACAATGTGAATGAGTAGCATATAACTCTAAACCTTTATCAATTGAATACTCAATGTGTTTTGTCACATCTTTAGCATATAATTGATACTTAGAGTCTAAATTGGCAATTGACTCTAAATAATTCTCAAACATATTAACTCTAATCTATGTTTCTTTTTAATTCTATTTGTAGTTTCTTTAAAATTGACATTTAATTTTTCAATATAATTTTTTTTTGTCTATTTCTTTAATCCTATACATTATAAATAACTAATACATTAGTAATTAAAGGAAGTTTGAGTCGCTTATGAGTAACAAATTATCAAATATTTCAAGTATTGATGACCAAATAAATGAAATTAGAGAAGATTTTCCTATATTAAACCGTCAAGTAAATGGAAAACAAATAATATATTTTGATAACGCAGCTACAACACAAAAACCTAAATCCGTAGTTGATGCTTTATCAAATTATTATCTTAATCATAACGCTAATGTGCATCGTGGTATTCATTTACTGTCTGAAGAAGCTTCTTTAATGTTTGAAAATGCTCATTCCACTGTTTCTAATTTTTTAAATGCGAAATATGAAGAAGTAATTTTTACCAATAACACCACCGATAGTCTAAATACAGTTGCATATGGTTTAGAAAAATACATACAACCAAATGATGAAATTGTCTTAACCCGAAAGGAACATCATTCTAATTTAGTTCCTTTTCAACAATTAGCAAAAAGACAAAATGCAAAAATTAGATTTATAGAAATAACTGAAGATGGAATGATAGATTTGGCTTCTGCTGCTGAAATTATAAATAGTAAAACAAAAATAATTGCATTTCCTCATATGAGTAATGTATTAGGTAGTATTGCACCTGTGGACGAATTATCTAAATTAGGTCGTGAAAATGATAGTATGATTATTTTAGATGGTGCTCAATCTGTACCACATATGACAATGGACATGCAAAATATTGATGTTGATTTTATGGCTTTTTCAGGACATAAAATGCTAGCTCCAATGGGCATAGGTGGACTTTATGGAAAAGAAGAAATGTTAGAAAAATTAGATCCAATGAAATTTGGAGGCGATATGATATCTACAGTCAGTTATGAAGATGCAAAATGGAATAAATTACCATATAAATTTGAGGCTGGTACACCAAATGTTGGAGGTGCTATTGCTTTGGCAGCAGCTATCGATTATCTAAATTCAATTGGTATGAATAATGTTCGAAAAATAGAGCATTATTTAACAAACTATGCCTTAGAAAAATTAAAAGAATTAGATTTTGTTAAGATTTATGGACCTGATATTGATAATCGAGGTGGAGTAATTTCATTTAATATAACTGGTGGTGATAATGGATTTTTTGTACATCCTCATGATGTATCACAAGTTATGGACGACTATGGTATTGCCATACGTGCTGGTCATCATTGTGCAGAGCCATTAATGCGTCATTTAGAAATACCTGCTACATCCAGAATGTCATTTTATATATACAACACAATTGAAGAAATTGATACTTCAATTCAAGCAATAAAAGAGGTAAATGCTCTATTCAATAATTAAGTGTATATTGTGAACTAAACTTTTACGGGACAAAATGCCTATATACCAATTGTATATACTTTAACTAATGACAATGGAAACATCTCAATCAAATGATCAAAAAATATCATTTGATAAATATGAGGAAATGATCAATACAATGAGTGGTATAAATTATATTATTGATCGAAATTATTCTATTGCCTTGTACAGTAAGAAAAAATGGGATTTATTTGCTTCAAATAATGATGGTTCGGAATTAACTGAAATTAATAGAGTTAAAGAAAAATCAATCTTAGATAGATTTGCGGGAAATAAAGTTAAATCATATTATCGATCATTATATGACCAAATTTTTTCAGGACATAAAAAAGAAATTGTTATTAAATCAAAATGTGACTCTCCTGCAGCATTAAGAGACAATGTACTATATTTAACTCCTATTTATGAAAATATGAATACTAAAGATAATGTGATTGGAGTTCTACATCAGTCATTAATTTTGAATGTAGAAGAAAGAGAAGCTGTAGATTTAATAAAACGTAAAAATGTGGATAGCGAAACAGAGTTTCTTGAAATGTGTACTATTTGTAAAGCGGTTAAGTATCAATCAAATGGTTCGGATAAATGGATCACAGATGAAGAGTATCAAAATTTAGGAGGTACTTCATCCATCAAATTAGAATATTCAATATGTATTGATTGTACAACTACACTTGATGAATTTTTATA
>Ga0181592_10003644_pt1 | contig 12759 bp, 9 predicted proteins | sample 071ome_20_FD_133755 | JGI IMG/M metagenome (GOLD analysis project Ga0181592, IMG submission 133755) | Coastal salt marsh microbial communities from the Groves Creek Marsh, Skidaway Island, Georgia - 071412BT metaG (megahit assembly) | ecosystem: Environmental > Aquatic > Marine > Intertidal zone...
CCATGTATTACCAGAATGTCCGTCATATATTCACCGAAATGATAACTGTTTCGCTTGTCTTGTCGTTATGGAGGCAGAGTTTGCACAAAATTGATGCATGTGTCCAATTTTTCTGTAAGAACTTTGAAAAAGCCTCACTTTTACAGAAATTACCTGCAAGATCGAAACAAAGTTTGTGATGATGGGTAACAGAATAGGTGAATAAATTAGAAAGTGCATTCCAATTTCAGGGATAAATGGTTTATTTGCCTGTTTTTTGGAAGGGAAAGTTAGAAATGACCTTAATTTTGTTAATTAAAGTCATTTCGTATGGCTTAGTGGGTCGGGATGATTTTATGCTTGTAAAGGGTTTATTCCGCCCCCGAGAACAAACGAACGCAGTTACGGCCTGCGTGTTTAGCTTCGTACAGCGCCCGGTCTGCATGTTCGGACAGTGCCGATGCATCCATTAGATCCGGTGTAAGGGCTGCGATTCCACAACTGAACGTGACATTGAAGTCCTTTTCGCCTGCGGACTGAGCGATGTTTCGGAACTTGGATAGGATCTCATTGAAGATCATGACCGCGTCTGTAGCTGACGTATTCGGTAAGACCACTGCAAATTCTTCACCGCCGTAGCGGCCGATGATGTCACTTTTACGAAGGCGTTGTTTTAAGAAGAGTGCCAGACTTTTAATGACTTTGTCGCCAATTGGGTGGCCGTAGGTGTCATTGACCTTCTTGAAGTGGTCGATATCAAGCATCGCAAAAGACAGGGGTGTTTTATCACGTGTACTTTGCTGGATGGCATTATCTAACTTATGCAGAGAATGGGTGTGATTGTAAAGGCCGGTCAGGCTGTCTCGAACCATGAGAGCTAATAGAGACTTGGCGCGTCGGCCTCGGTTCCGAATGGTGCGAATCAAGTGATCCGGGTTGATCGGTTTGGTCAGGAAATCATCGCCACCACCAAGACTCATAGCTTGCAGCTGCTTATTAATGTCGTCTTCCGCTGACAGGAAAACGATTGGCATGCTGACCCACTTTTCATGTTGGCGAATAATATGTGCCAGTTCTGAACCAGTACAACCCGGCATGTACATGTCCAGTACCACCAAATCGGGTTGGAATTCTTCTAGTGTATCCAGAATCAACAGGGGATCGGTGATCACTTTTGCGGTCATCTGGGCTTTTTTCAGAGTGCTGTCGATAAAATGCGCCTGAGAACGGGAGTCGTCCAGAACGAGAACGCGGTAATCGTTATCCAACGTGTCGCTTTCAATATCGATGTTTTCGATCAAACGGCCAGGGTCAATGCTGTCGATATAGAAGGATTTACTGCCCGTTCGAATGGCTTGAAGTCGAGTTTCAAGGTCACAGCCATGTTGTGATAGGAAACTGACAGGGAATGACAGTTGTTCCTTGTCTTTCAGGGATTGAACAAAGGCGATACCTGAATCCTTGTCGCCTGCGAGATCTGTATCGATAACCAGAATGGCTGGTACGGTAATTTTTAAATGGTGCTCAAGATCACTTAGTTCATGGAGTATTTTGCACTGGAGACCAAAATAGCTCAGCTGCCTGGAAAGTTTATGCGCGTAATCGGAATCTTTAATGGCCAAATAAATAGGCTTACGCAGCTTTAACTGAGGCTCTGGAGATTCGCTTGCTCTTTGGTCTGATTTTCTTAAGGTAATCTTAGCCAGGTCACGAACTCGTTGGGTCAGTGTATCGAGTTTCGCTTTATCCATGGATTCAATGCATTGTTGAATCACACCATCGATGGCTTGAGCTACTGTCAGATGGTCCTCATCCTGATAGCGTTCTGCGTAACTGATGAGTCGCTGGTTGATCAGTGCAAGTTGTCTGAGATTATCCTGTGTCCAGCCGTTTTTGTGAAAAGCTTGCCAGGTACTAATTAATCTACGTGATTGAGTAGTCGCTTTGCTGACCGTCGTCGTTTGATCAGGAGCGCTTGATGCTGGCGCAGTGTTAGCTTGTGGCGTTTCCGATTCAGTCATGTAGTTCAACCAATGAATATGTGTCTGTCGAGTCAGTGTAACGAGTTAATTCTTATAATTTCAAAACGTGTAAACACAGTATCAAAGATACAGTGTAGTCAATAAGTTGCTTTTTTCGCAGGCTTTTTCGTATTTAAACGGTGTCTTAAATGGCTCTGACGATTTTAAAGCTATGATTAATAGTTGTTGTCTATAGACAGTTACATACATCACTGTATAGGCTTACGCTTTACATTGGCAACGTTAGTAAAGTATCAGATTGAAACAGGGTTTACAGGATGTTACTTATTCAGGGGGATGGGTGCCTCCGATACTGAGCGTAGGGTCTTACGGATAGGGATACGTGGTGATTCAAAGAGCAACTGACTCTGACACTATTAAGAAGTGGTTAGGTATGAATACCTTTCAAAGGTTCGTACTGGCTGCATTTGTGTTGTTGTGTCCGGTTTGGTTGCTGCTCGCTGATGTGAAAATCACCCCTGAAGTAAAAGCCAGTTTTTCGAAATTGTTGGAAGACTCAAAACCCCTGTCGGATTTAGATAAGTTAAAGCGTGTGAATGATTACTTTAATCAATCCATTCGCTTTATCAGTGATCAGGCCCATTGGGGCATTGAAGACTACTGGGCAACGCCTTATGAATCCCTCTCTCGTCGTGCCGGTGATTGTGAAGATTTCTCATTGGCTAAGTATTTCACCTTAGTCAAGGCAGGTATGGATCCTGAGAAATTAAGGATCATGTATGTAAAAGCGGTCAAGCTTCGTCAAGCGCATATGGTATTGGCTTATTACAGTAAGCCGTCAGCTGAGCCCTTGGTTTTAGATAATCTGATCCCTGAAATCAAAAAAGCCTCAAAACGAAAAGATCTCGTACCCGTATACAGTTTTAATGCCAGTGGCTTTTGGTTGAATAAAATGTCTGGCAAAAATGTGCGTTTGGGTGGTTCTTCCCGAGTCACTATGTGGTCTGAGTTTATTGAGCGCATGGGGCAATACGACCCTATGGATTTATTGGTATCGCCAACGAAATAATGAATTTAATGCAGTCTTGCATATCTTGTGGCTAGGCTGGCTAATTAAAAATTGCTAATAAATGCCCAGGGATTGTTGGGCTAAAAGGAGTATTAGTCGTGACCTTGTTTAAACGGCTCGTAATAATGACGATGGCCATTTTGTTTTTAGCTTTGGCAGGGAATATTTCGTCCGGTGTCTGGTCCGTAAAAGAACATTTGAATCGTCAGTTAAATGCTAATGCTGAAGATGCTGCAAGATCGTTGGCCATTTCCATGAATACGGCATTAAGGGAACAAGATCAGGGCAGTATCGAAACCCTGTTGAACGCAATGTTTGATGGCGGTGATTATCAGAGCATTCGTGTTTTTTCTGTTGAAGGTCATTTACTGATTGAAAAGGTGGCCGATTTTGATGCTTCTGATGTGCCGCCTTGGTTTAAGGATCTTATTAAATTTACTCAAATTACATCAGAAGCTGAAGTCAGTGACGGTTGGCAGCAGTATGGTCGCATTTTTGTTCAGCCAAATGCAGAGAAGAGTTACGTTAAGCTCTGGACGATCACTCAGACCATGGTGGTATGGGTTGCTTTGCTGATGGGGGCTGCACTTGTAATGATTGTGTTCTTCATGAAAACCCTTCTAAAACCCTTGGCGGACATGGAACTTCAGGCCAACGCGATTTCTAACCGTGATTTTCGCACCATTCCTTTACCTCGTGCACGTGAACTCCGACGCGTAGTGATGGTGATGAATGGCATGGCTGAAAAGCTTAGTCAGTTGTTTTCAGATCAAGCCGAAATGACCGAACAACTGCGTGAAATGTCATATCGTGATTCACTTACCGGGTTATCGAATCGGCGCGATTTTGTTGGGCATTTCAAGTCTTATCTCGACCCTCGTCAGGGATGTAAAAGTGGCGCATTGATCCTTGTGGGTATCAGAGCCTTTGATAAATACAATCAGGAACACGGCACCGAAAAAGCAGATGAATTACTTGTTCAATTGTCAGCGCAATTAAAAGAATTCAGAAAAGATCATTCCAAAATTATTACGGCTCGTTTGAAAGGGGCTGAGTTTGGTATTTTTATCGCGGATGTAACTCGTGATCATGCATTTCAGGCGCTTCAGAAAATGTTTAAACAACTTTCAATGTTGCCAGCTGTATCGGGCTCTGAAAGCATGGCGGACCGTTTACATCTTGGCTTGGCGTATTATTCGGAAAACTCGGGTGAAATACCAACGACGGGCAGTTTGATTAGTTTGGCTGATCAGGCTTTGCGAAGAGCGCAAGGTCGTGGTCGTAATACCGTTATTATGCTGTCTACCAGTGAGGCTCAGGAAACTGAGGGGGTCATGGGAGATCAAGCGTGGCGCACCTACCTTGAGAAAGTGCTAGAAGGTCGTGCAGTTAAACTCTTGTACCAACCGGTTAAGCATTTTGGTATGTCGGTATCGCATGATTATGAGGTGTTGGCGCGAACCGATTACAAAGACAGTTTGGTGACCGCTTCTTTGTTTTGGCCGATGGTGGAGCGCTTTCAATGGACTGAACATTTTGATCAGCTCATCATTACTAAAGCCATGTCATTAATGGTAAGTCAGCCAGAAGATTTAAGGTTAACCCTTAACGTATCACCGAAATCCTTAATGTCTGAAAAGTTTACCAATTGGTTGAAGAAGGTCGCGCAAGATAATCCGGTCTTGTCCAAGCGTATTGTATTGGAAGTGTCTGAGTACGCTCTGCATCATGATGCAGAAACCATTATTAGTTTGTCTCAGACCTTAAGTGCTTATGGAATGCAATTTGCCATTGATCACTTTGGTGCAAGTTCCGGAACGTTCAGCTATTTGAACCGTATCAAGGTAGATCATCTGAAGGTCGACAGAAGCTATATTCGTGATATTCATTTATCGAAAGACAATCAATTCTATATTCGCTCTTTAATCCAAATTGCACATAACCTTGATATTAAGGTCTATGCAGAAGGTGTTGAGAAAGAAGAGGAATACCTGACGCTCAAAGAGCTTGGGCTGGATGGTGCGATTGGTTACTTGTTTGGCAAGCCATTGGCTGAACCCCATTAGGCCGACTTACTCACTATAGTTATCAAGCGTATCGGGGTATATTTGAGTTATTTAATGCATGAACAGTGTATAACGGGTGCATGAAGTATGAGAGGCATTTTAATGGATAAAAAACTAACGGTAGGAATAGCATCAGGAGCAGGTGCGCTTGTCTTTCTGTTGATTTTACTTGGCTGGTATTGGAGCTCTGAACCTGATTCGCTGAACGTGGTGACTGGCGCAACTGAGCACGCTGAAGCCAATGGCCATAATGTAGTAACAGGGTATGTGACCACGCATACGTTGGTTTCCGTTGTTGATACTTTATTGAACAAGTCCGGTGGTTATATTGCTAATGACATCATGCCGCCGGGATTGATGATGGATAACATGCCGAACTGGGAATTCGGTGCATTGGTTCAGGTACGTGATTTGGCTCGTGCGTTCAGACGTGATTTCAGTCGATCGCAATCTCAATCTACTGAAGATAAAGATCTTGCCAAAGCAGAACCGCTTTTGAACTTTGATCATAAGAGTCGATTCTTCCCGTCCTCTGAATCTCAATATCAAGACGCTCAAGCTTATCTGGAATCCTACTTATCTCGTCTGGCTAATCCGCAAGAATCACAAGCACAGTTCTATGCACGAGCAGATAACTTAAGCCGCTGGTTATCCGATGTGGAAACACGTTTGGGTAGCTTATCCCAGCGCTTGAGTGCCTCCGTTGGCAAAGCCCAGATTAATACGGATTTGGCGGGTGACAATGTGGCCCAACAATCCACGCCAGCGCCAGGCTATCAGGAAGTAAAAACGCCTTGGATGGAAATCGATGATGTGTTCTACGAATCACGTGGATCATGCTGGGCGTTAATTCAAATGCTGGTGGCCATAGAGAATGATTTCAGACCAGTGCTTGAGAAGAAGAATGCTTTAGTGAGCTTAAAGCAAATTATTCGTGAGTTAGAAGCAACTCAGGATTCAGTCTGGAGTCCATTCATTTTAAATGGCGAAGGGTTTGGTGTTCTTGCTAACCATTCTTTGGTAATGGCGTCTTACGTAGCTCGTGCCCATGCAGCGATCATCGATTTAAGAAGCTTGTTGGAACAGGGTTAAGCTTTACTCAACTCGTTTGCCAATTCATCAGCTAGATTGCGTAACCGATCTAGCTGATCTTCCGTCACGTTTTCTACCGATAACTTATTAATCTCTTGAGCTAAGGTGTTGGCCTTGGCTTTTAATATGTTGCTAGCTGTACCTGCCGTTGTTGAAGTTTGATCAAAGGCTGAGGTAGTTGGATTGCGTGATGACTGCTGTAGCTCCTCCGCATTTAATAGCTCTTCCGTATTTAAAAGAAATTCAGCCAGTTGAACGTCCACTTTCAAAATATGATTCTTCAGCCAATTGACTAGGAACTCCTGGATCAATGCTGCATCTTCTCTGGTTAGATTATCTACATCCGTTTGGCTGGCATTGAGTTCAGCGATGAAGCGCTGATGTTGTTTCTTATGTTTGGTTAGCTTCTCATCTGAGTAGCCGTATTGGGCCATCATGGTCTCTTCAGTTGTGAAATGGTATCGGGTGTAATCAAACAGTTCCTGAAGGATGGATTCCAGCGAGGTTTCTTCAAAGTAAGACTCTATGGCGTCGTGAAGCTTGTTGATCAGCTTGACTAATATTTGATGCTGATCATCAATGACTTTAATACCGACAGCGTATTCAGGTTTCCAGTGAAATAAGCTCATCACGACACCTTTCGATAGTTATATTTATCATTAGAATCCCTTATGAATACTGCCTTTAACTTAGGGGATGGAATTAATTAGAAGCTCGTATCTCTAACACTAGGTAAAAAATGTGCATCCTGTATTGATTTTGATCAATCTCGTAGGAAGTCGGTGAGACTTAGTTTATAGTTCTCGATCTCATTGGCTTTTGTTAGATAAGTTGTTTGCCACAAGGACGTAGTTTCATGTTTTCCCTTTATCGTAAGATCGTATTATCCCATCCGAAGTTATGGTTGCTGTTGATTGTTGCCATGTCGCTTTTGGCGGTGATGGTAGGGCAGTCATTTAAAATTGATGCTTCTGCTGATTCACTCACGCTGGAAAACGATGAAGATCTGAATTACTTCCGTGAAGTGGTGAAAGAGTTTGGCGCCGATGATTTTCTGTTTATTACCTACGCTCCTAAGTCTGAAGAGATTATCAGCGATAAAAGCCTGAATGAAATCAGCCTGATTTCTACCAAATTAGAGAAACTTGATGCGGTTTCCTCTGTGGTCAGTATTCTCAATGTCCCTTTGCTGGACAGCCCACGTATTAGTCTGACTGAATTATCTCAAGGCATGAGAACCTTGATGACGCCGGGCGTGGATAAATCCCTGGCACTGAAAGAATTCCAAAGCAGCCCGTTATACAACCAGTTATTGATGAGTGAGGATGCCAAGACGACGGCCCTCCAGGTTAATTTGAAGCGGGATGAAGAATATTACCGCCTGCTAAATCAGCGAGACCAATTACGAGAAGCCTCTCGTGAACCGGACTTTGCAGATCAGCAAGCGTTGACCAAAGCTATTGCGGCATTCTCTGATTACAACGCAAAACGTCTGAAGAAAGAGAGTCAGACCATCGCTGATGTACGAGAGATTCTGGCTCAGCATAAAGATCATGCCGACATCTTCCTGGGCGGTGTGACCATGATTACTTCCGACATGATCAGCTTCATTGAAGATGACTTACTTACGTTTGGTATTGGTGTCGTGTTGTTCTTGATCACCATGCTGACCATTATCTTCCGTAAGGTGCGTTGGGTGATGGTGCCATTGTTAAGCTGCGTATTAACCTCTATCTGGTTAGTGGGTTTGTTGGCTTTCCTTGATTGGCGAGCAACCGTTATTTCCTCAAACTTCGTATCGCTGCTTCTGATCATTACCATGTCCATGTGTGTGCATTTGGTGGTTCGTTATCGTGAACTGCACTTGGAAATGCCGAAGGCGAATCAGCGACAGCTCGTAGAATCGACCGTTGAGCACATGATCAAACCTTGTATGTATACCTCGTTAACGACCATCGTGGCCTTCATGTCGTTGGTGTTCTCGGGCATCAAACCTGTGATTGATTTTGGCTGGATGATGGCGACAGGTGTCGGCTTGGCTTTCTTGCTAACCTTTGTGATGTTTCCGGTATTAATGCTGTTGATTCCTGTGGATGAGCCGGTGGAAGAACACGACTTTACAGAATCTTTCACCTTATTCTTTGCGGGCTTGGCACAACGTCATTACCTATGGATTACCTTCCTGTCTATGGGCTTGGTGGGCGGTTCCATCTATGGCATTTCTAGACTGGAAGTTGAAAACAGTTTTATTGGTTACTTCGATGATCAGACCGAAATTTATCAAGGTATGTCGGTGATTGATCAGGAATTGGGTGGCACCACACCGCTGGATATTGTGATCTCGCCGGACAAGAAATTTGATGAGTTCCTAAAAGCATTGGAAGTACCGTTTGAGTCTTTGGATATCGATGAAGACGAGGCGGGTTTCGATGACGAGTTTGATGAAGATCTAGAGGACCTGGAAGAACTGGGTGATGCCTTTGGTGACATGGGTGATGGCTTCGGTGAAACCGATAGCGCAAACACACCAAGCTATTGGTTGACCACTGAGCAGTTAGCCAAGCTGAAAGAAGTTCATCAATATCTGGAGTCCTATCCTGAAATTGGTAAGGTGCTGTCGCTCAGTACCGTGATGGATCTAGCCACCATGCTCAATGAAGATAAACCATTAAGTGACTTCGAATTAGCACTGGTTCGGACCATGGTGCCAGAAGACGTGGCAGATATTTTGATCAAACCGTATCTGTCGGATGATGCTAATACCGCACGTATTACCATGCGTATTATTGATTCTGATCCGGATTTAAGACGTGCCGATTTGCTGGCCAAGATTCAAAAAGACCTTCATGAAAGATTCGGTCTGGAAGTAGAGCAGTATCGTCTGACTAACATGATGGTGCTTTATAACAACATGCTGCAAAGCCTGTTTACCTCACAGATTGAAACTCTGGGTGTGGTATTCCTGGCTATTATGCTGATGTTCTGGATTTTGTTCCGATCACTCTATCTTGCGGTTGTGGCTATTATTCCCAACATGCTGGCGGCTGGTTTGGTATTAGGTGCGATGGGCTTGGTGGGGCTTCCACTTGATATGATGACCATCACCATTGCGGCCATTACGGTGGGTATCGCAGTGGATGACACCATTCACTATATCCATCGCTTTATGGAAGAATTCCCTAAAGATCGAGACTACATGGCCACCGTGAAACGATGTCATGGCAGCATTGGTAAAGCCATGTACTACACTTCTGTGATCATTGTTGTAGGCTTCTCGATTCTGGCTTTGTCGAATTTCGTGCCGACCATTTACTTCGGTATTTTGACGGGCTTAGCCATGGTTGCCGCGATCTTTGCAGCATTGACTCTTTTGCCTTCGTTGATTCTATTGTTCAAACCTGTGGGTAAAGGCGAGAAGCTCGAAGGCGTAGTCAGTGAATCTTCCAGATAATGTCTGATCATGTGGTACGTGATCATCTATAGTTAATGATGTGAATGATGCCGGTTGAATCCCGGATAGAGTACAGAGGATACGAGTTTGAGTACGGTTGAAACGGTTATTGTGTTTAACATCATCGGCTTTACGGTGATGTTGGCCATTATTTTTATTCTGGGTTGGTGGTTCCTTAAGAAGCAGGCCCGTATGGTCTCTGATCAGGCCATGAAAACGGTTCAAAAAGAAGTTAATAAAGTTAAAAAACAACTGATTCAAATGAACCGTCAGATGATGAAAGACATGGCCGCAGACGATGCTGTGAACTATGACTTTAATCCAGTGGTCATCGACAGTAAGTCCATTCGTGCTATCGAAGAAATCTACAAAGCCTTTGTGGTCTGGGGTAAAACCAGTGCCGATGCGGCAACACGAATTTCCAAGTTAGGTGCTCAAAATCTGGCAGGTATGCACAAATCCAATCAAGATGATCACTTGAAAGGCTTTTATGCTGATGCTCGTAAAGCATTAAATATGGCCCAGCAGTTGGATCATCAAATCGAATTTGATGCCGCGTATCTCGATGATCAATTGATCAAAGAAATGAGCGACATGTCCCGTCAGACGATCTCTCTCAGTGAAAATCTACTTGATACCGTTAAGAAATCCTCTGAAAAATCCAAAGTGGCTCAAGCTCGCGATAACCTGAAACTCTTTAGTTCAATGGAAAAACAGGCGGCTTCGATTGTTCAGTTTCATAACGTGGAATATAAGAACTTTGTGAAAGGCTTTCTGGCCACCAAAGTACGTGATCTCCGTAGTGGTATGAACGAAGCGGATGGCGCAGCGGAAGTGATAGAAGAATAAAGCTTTAATAGTCTATTTAGGAAAAACCACATTTTTATGCGCATAAAAATGTGGTTTTTTGTTTTTTAATGCGCATAAAAGTGTAAAGCCTGTTGTTCTCTGGTGTTTAGGGGTGTAGTTTATGGTCGTTGAGAATTTAAAAGAGTAGGCCATGAAACGTTTAGTACTGTCTGAATTAGTAGCTTGGAAAGAGAAAGAGGAGCGTAAGCCCCTTCTTATTGATGGTGCCAGGCAAACAGGTAAGACGTACTTATTAAAGGTGCTATTTGGTCAGTATTTTGATCGGGTTCTTCATATTGATTTTTTAGAGTCACCAGAGATGGTCGAAGCGTTTGAAGGCTCATTGGCTCCAGACGATGTGTTAGCTAATATCGAGCTTCTTACAGGTGTTAAATTTGATCCAGCTAAAGATTTATTAATTCTCGATGAAATTGGTGAATGCCCTAAGGCAGTAACCTCTCTTAAGTATTTTTCTGAAAAAGCTCCTCAGATGTTTATCGCAGCCAGCGGTTCAAATATCGGTTTGCTAGATAGTTTTCCTGTTGGCAAAGTTCAACAACACATACTTAGGCCATTAACTTTTCGTGAATTTTTGATGGCCTTGAATGAACCTGCTTTGATTACAGCGTATGACAAACAGGTGAATTCATCAGCCGCCCATATCAGACTGTTTGAAAAGTTAACGGATTACTATTTTACAGGCGGTATGCCGGAAGCGGTTAAGGCTTGGTGTGATTTAATTGATCAAAGTATTTTAGATCGTGTGAAAACAGTTGAGCGAATACATGCTGATTTGATCATGGGTTATTTACGTGATTTTGGAAAGTACTCAGGGAAAACAGACTCTGGTTTAATTGAATCCGTATTCAAAGCAGTTCCGTCACAATTATCTACAGTTATGGACGAATCAGTTAAACGCTTTAAATTCAAGGATGTTCATCAAAGAAAGTCTCGTTATCAGGAACTTGAAAGTGGCATAACCTGGTTGGATAAGTGCCGACTTGTTCTGAAAAACTATCCACTGGAGGGCAGCCCACGTAGCCCTTTAGCGGCGTATAAAAAAGAGAATATGGTTAAGCTGTTTCTGATGGATGTAGGGCTGTTAAATCATATGCTTGGTGTCAGCTACAGAGAAATAAAGCAGCAAGGCTATGAATACAAAGGCTATGTGGCTGAGAACTATGTACAACAAGAGTTGGCAGCACAGGGCATTGATCCTTCCTTTTCATGGAATGATGCTAGAGCCGAGATAGAATTTATTATCACCGATCAAGAAGGCAATGTGATCCCTATTGAAGTGAAAAGCGGCAAACGCACCAGGGCTAAATCGCTAAAATCCTATGTCGAGAAATGCAATCCAGTGAAAACCATAAAGCTCACGGGCACTCAGGGTTCTTCAGTGTTGGAGCAAGAATGCCTGGTGTATCCGCTGTATTATGTCGAATATGCGGTTAAGAATAATATAAGAGGGAATGGAAGCGATTGATTCCTAGTCTGTTTAAAGAATCCTGTTTGTGTGCATAGTGTCATAAATACTAGGGTGCTTCTATAGTGCCTCTAATGGGCTTCTTTTTTAGAAAATAATATTATTTATCAAGGGATTGATAAGGAACTTGATGGTTATGGCGCTCACACGAGTTGATGAAGCCACTTATCACAAAGCGTGGAAAGAAGCGGTTGATAGCCATAACCAATATTGGAATGGGTCTAAGCAGAAACGCGATGCTGCGGATGGTTGGGTGTCTTTACCTATCATTGCCGCTTCTTCAATGATTTATGATAGGAAAGGTTACAAGCTTCCTGAGAAATCTGTCTATGTGCCTGACTGGTTGGTTTATGGCGATTTTGAACGACCGTCATCTGTAGGTACTGATTTCTTTGAAGGCGAAATTGAGCCTATTTAACAGACAACAAAAAACCGCCATCCTTTCGGAGGGCGGTTTTTTTAGATCAACTATTAAGTCTTAAAACTTAATATTAACCTTCAGCTTTGTTGTAAGCTTCGATTGAATCAACGATCGCTTTCTTAGCTGCTTCAACACCTTCCCAGCCTTCAACTTTAACCCACTTACCAACTTCTAGATCTTTGTAGTTCTCGAAGAAGTGCGCGATTTGGTCACGTAGAAGTTGTGGAAGATCAGTGATGTCTTCAACACCGTCGTACATCTTAGTGATCTTGGTGTGAGGAACAGCAACCAGCTTAGCGTCTTCGCCCGCTTCGTCAGTCATGTTCAAAACACCGATTGGACGACAACGGATAACAGAACCAGG
>Ga0181592_10003646_pt1 | contig 12754 bp, 25 predicted proteins | sample 071ome_20_FD_133755 | JGI IMG/M metagenome (GOLD analysis project Ga0181592, IMG submission 133755) | Coastal salt marsh microbial communities from the Groves Creek Marsh, Skidaway Island, Georgia - 071412BT metaG (megahit assembly) | ecosystem: Environmental > Aquatic > Marine > Intertidal...
CCGTATGACTGGCTGTGATACAGAGTGGATTTGGGAGGCGTAATTCCTTAACCGCAGAACATAAGGCCGGCACGACCGGCTTTAACTTCTACTGTTAAAGATAAAAAGGAGAAAGCAATGAACGACTTTAAATTTGAAGAGCGGGTTTATAATTACCTAACCAAAAACGCAACCGCTGACACTCAGAAAACAACAGACGCAATTGAGGCCTTTATTGTGCAGCTGCCTAAAAAGAACAGAAACGAGCTTTTAAAAACGCTTATGCACTTTAATGATATAGAAGACTAATAAAAGGAGAAAGACAATGCACGAAAACTACATGAACATAGGCATCTACGTTACAGGTGTAAAGGAACTGGACAAGGCTAACGATCATGACGGACTTAAGGCAGTCGGCTTAATGTGGGCCGATGACGTCAAAGAGTTTTACAATGATCACGGGCTGTATTTTTACGATGAACCTGTACAGATTTCGGACTATGAAACTGAATCGATCCGCCTTAGACTGGGGCTGAATAATGAATCAGTATAAGACTACTTCAGGATCAATACTGCGGGTATATCCTGAACCTGAAAGCACAACAGTAGCCTTCTCGCTTAAGTCGGCAATGCCAGCAGACAAGCACGTTTGCTATTTCGAGCTTGAGGTAGAAGAGGCGAAAGACTTGTCTGAATATATCCTGGTGGACATCTTGAGTTATCACATAGTGAATCCGGAACTGGTTCGAGCCAATGACCCAGAGCTTTACAAGGCTATTGAAAAGGCAATTAATGATCACATAGGAAAAGACAATGAAGAAGTCCAATTTTAACAGCAAGAGTAATTGTGATACTATCTGGTGGAGTTTTTGGGCGGTGGTTTTTGTCATCTGCTTACTTGGTTATGTATTCGGCGGTATTGATCCGCTGCAGGAGTTTGGAAAATGAGTAGCATATTTAAACCAAACTTCAGGCAAATGTACAAGGATGCATTAGAGCGTATTGCAGAATGTCGCTCGCGCATTGTAGAGCTTGAACGTCACAGCGCAGAACAGGGGCGAGTACTGGATAAGAAGATTACTCAGTGCAAGCATTTGAGCAGCCAGGTTAAAGACCAGCGCCAGGAGATAGAAGAGCTGAAGCACAAGCTAAAGGTGGAAAAGGGACGGACTAATCACGTGGCCGAATTCGTAACCGCCGGAGCCATTGCGCTGATATTGATAATACTTTATTTAGGAGGCAGATAATGGAGATAATAGAGATGGATAAATGGGAAACTTTGCGGGAATACCTGCAAGGCTGCAAAAAGCACATTGAGCGGGCCGACTATCCAAAAGTAGCGAAAATATTTGCAGGTATTATCCTGGATCGTACGCTTGAATCTATGGATGAACTGGATGAGATGGAACTAACATCCTGTGATTTTCCGGAAGTGGTTGACCGCCGGAACTTGAAAGAAGAGGAATGACGGACTACTGTAAATATGACGGCTTATCTGAGAGTAGCTACTCAGAGACAGCCTTTTTCCTGGTTAGGGTTGCCGTTGTCTTTTTTTCTTTTAATCGGGTCACATATTAACCGGGAGTCCAGAAATGGCAAAAGAAACACCCTTCTTTAAATTTGACTCATCCGCTTGGCTTGGTGGATCTATTCAGTTTACATCCCTTGAATGCAAAGGTCTTTTTATAGACATGTGTGCACTTTATTGGGAGTCACAAAAACCTGTAAAAATTGACACTAAGTTTAAGGTACGTATAAGGTACGATGAAGGTACCTTAAGCGACCTACTAGGTACCTTAAAAGATTTGTCAGTAATCATTGAAACTAAGCAGGGTTACAAAATCCCATTCTTAGATAAATTAATGTCCGATCGGCGTAAGTGGTTGCAAAAATGTAGCGATGCTGGCAAGAAATCCAAAGGTACCTCGAGCAATAAGAAAGAAGAAAGAAGAAAGAAGAAAGTAGAGAGTAGATTTATAAAACCCACGGTGGAGGACATAAAAAAATATTGTGAAGAAAGAAATAACGGGATAGATGCACAGTATTTTTATGATGCGAATGAGGCCAAGGGTTGGAAGGTTGGGAATACAAAAACTCCAATGAAAGATTGGAGGGCAGTTGTTAGAACTTGGGAAAAGAACAATAAGCCCAAACAAGATACAGGTATGTGGTAATGAATGAAGAAATGCTGCTTTTAGGGCTACTGATTAAACAGCCTGACTTGATAGATGATTGCCAATTGTTAAGTAATTTTGACAATCCATTTTCAGAACAGGCTTATAATAACATATTTAGCGATATTCAGCAATTATATTCTTTAACTGGTGCCGCAGATCATCGCCAGCTTATGAAACTGGGTCAAGAGAAGGGGGTTCCTCTTTCGAAATACAGTACACTAACAGAGAATGCAGGGTTTAAGGAGCAGGTCAAAGAATATATTCAAGCAATACATGAATCTGCCATTAAGCGTAAACTTCAGTTGCTAGGCCATCAGATCATAAACTGTACTGATGACACATTAAACAGCGCTAATGATTACATGAATATAGCGAGAGGGATAATTGATAACATAGATAAATCCTCAGCGGTTGATGCTGGTGTTACACTGGATCAGGCAGCAAAAGAAGTTTTAGAGCAGGCTATTAGATTATCAGAGGGTAAATCTAACGAATATATAAAAACAGGTATTTTATCAATAGATAGGCTGATTCATGGATTTACTCGCAAAACTATGTCAATCGTTGGCGCACGCCCATCAGTGGGAAAGTCTGCTTTAGGGCTTACGCTTATGAGCAATATGGCTAGTGCGGGTGTGAGTTGTGCTTTTCTGTCTGTTGAAATGTCAGAGGCAGAATGTTTAACCAGGATGGTTCAGGTTCGCTCAGGTGTCTCAATGGATGATTTCGCTGCAGGTAACATTACAGGCGCAAGTCTTAGCAGGTTTAAGGATGAGCTTAATAATTTGCGCAATTCAAAGCATATTGATATAGTAAGAACAACTAACAGGAAGATCAGCAATATTAGATCAATTATGCGCAAGATGAAAAATAAACTGCCTGATTTATCGATTGTTTTCGTGGATTATGTGCAAAAGATCCAAGGCGATAACGGGAAAAAAGATTTACGGGAACAGGTGGGGGAAGTCTCAGCAGTACTGACAGATATTGCAACAGATTTGAATATCCACGTGTGCTGTTTAGCTCAACTAAACAGAGATGGTACAGATAATCCTAAAGTAAGGAATCTCAAAGAGTCTGGCCATTTAGAGCAGGATGCGCATTATATTCTATTGATTCATAGGGATGTTGAAAGCCAGGCTCAGGGAGATTATGACCAGTCTGCAGAGATAGGAATAGCAAAAAACAGAGGAGGCAGAACAGGAAAAGTACAGATAAAGTATAACTGCAAAACAACAAGATTTTATGATTCTAATGAAGGAGGTTTTTAAGATGAATGCCGTATTCCATAGTGATGGTTTTGAGGTGTCTAAATTTGACATTAAAGAAACTTTTGAATACTACAACAGAGGTCAAGGTCAATCTTTCTATGAAGGTATTATTGTTTTCTGGGACGAGGACAATGATAACAGGATTTTAGATTTCATTGACAATTTACACGATTATGAGAGGGAAAATATAGTTGCTATACAGGAGGCCAAGGGGGGTATTGGTGTTTGGCAAAAGAGCTCAAAATACTCAATTTTTACAGAAGGGTCATATATTGATGGGAATCTAACCGGCGGCGATCCGTGGTTTATTTGGGCAGTGGTTACATTAAATGACTGACCTTGAAATAGAACTTCTCGCAATGGAATCAGCCGAACCTAAGCCGTCAACATCGCCGGAATGGTTTCTGATCGGCATGGGATTAAAGCCCGCGTCACCGGCGGTTTATAATCAAGCAAGGGCTATTTATTTACAGTTCCTGAAGTTTGAAGCAACGCCATTTGCTGAGACATTTGAGCACGTATTAGAGGAGTTTGAAATTGCGCGCAAACCGTAGAGATACCAATCACCGCGAAATAATATCCGCATTCATATCTCGGGGATGGACGGTTCTTGACATAGCGGATTTAAAAAACTGCTGTGATATCTGCATCACAAAGCGGTTTCAAACTGTTATGGTTGAGATAAAAGCAGATGAAAAGAAAAAGCTAACCAAAGGAGAAGAAAGCTTTATGAAAAAGTGGAGTCCAAACGGCCACTGGCGGAAAGTCACCAGTGTTGAAGATGTTGAGCAGGTTGATCGGGAATTTAGCGCGAGGGCGGGATTATGAGTTATTATCACATTTATGTGGTTCATGAATACATACGTGGTGAAGGCCATTTCAATGATGCCTACTTTGATAAGGAGCCGGATGCCGAATCATTTGCTGAGATAATGAAAGAGCGCGCATATGGGGATGTGTATGTTTCGAGAGTGCCTGTTTTTGTTGATCCAAGTATAGATACTTTGCTCAATATGGCTCAGGCTAGATCATGACCCTCCTCCTCACACTCTGCCTTTTATCCGCACCGGCATACGAAACCCGCCAGGATGCAATTCACGCGCTTAAGATATCGCCGGCTACGTTTAAGCAATTGGTCGAAATTTATCGCGGGATTCCTCCAGAAAAGTTTCCGGAGATGTCGGGAAATCTGCGGGAGGTGTTATGGCAGAAGTGGTATAATGAGAAACTAGATCATTATTTTGAAGCTGACACTTACTACTACGATAGTGAGGTTCAGCGATTAACCGAAACAATGCGTGAGGACTTTGAACGTGAAATTAGATAAGTATATAGTTCATTTTTCATGTGGTGCTGCTTCAGCGGTGTCAGCCTTGTTAATTTTAATGAATCACAATCAGGTTGAACTGGTTTACACTGATCCAGGGCTTGAGCATGAAGATAATCATAGGTTTTTGCGAGACTTTGAGCAGTTGACTGGCGAGCTGGTGACAACACTAAAACACGAAAAGTACAAAAGTCCATTTGATGTGTTTGAAGAGCGGCGTTTTTTGTCTGGACCCGCTGGCGCACCATGCACTACAGAACTCAAAAAGAAAACGGCAAGGGCTTATTTAAATAACAGGCTACTTGAGGAGGTTAATGTTTTTGGTTTTGACTGCTCAAAGAGAGAAAGAGAGCGGGCAGAGAAGTATAAAAACAATAACCCGGAATTAAAAACAAAATTCCCGCTGATTGATTATAATATCTCAAAAGATGATTGTTACTACATACTAGACCGGCTTGGCTTGGATTTACCTTACATGTACAAACTCGGATATAAAAACGCAAACTGTACAGGATGCGTAAAGGCGGAATCTATAGGCTACTGGGCAGCAATACGCGAAGATTTCCCAGGAATATTTAATCGATATGCAAAACTGGAAAGGAAGTTCGGCGCAATAGATGAGGATACTGGCAAGCCAAGAGGCGCGGCAATAAATAAGCGTTATGAAGGCGATGAGAGGATAAGAGTGTTCCTTGATGAGATACCGGCAGATTTTCCACCCAAAAGAAATATTTCATTTACTTGTGGTTACTCTTGCGGTGCTCAGGATATGGAAGTTGAGGCGGTTAAGGAATTAACAAAAGAGCCTACATTGATAGGCTATATGATGGCAGAGGAGTTAATGAGCTATTATGAAATTCGAAATTAAAGACCAGGAATTTCCGCCGGATAGAATCGTCATCAAGGTTTTAAACTGGTCTGATTCCTGCAGCGTCAGAGAGCTTGACGAGTACATTTTAGCGACTTACGGCCCAGGATGGAAAAGGAAAACGCTTGTGCCTCCGCGCAGGTCAACACGGCGAGCTTTTGGCCTTGGTGTTAGTCCGGTTCGAAAGTATGCAATTTCAGTCACGATAAAAAAAATTTGATTATTTTTGCAAAAGCTATTGACTATACGCCGAATGTTGACTATACTTAAGCAAACCAAAGGAGAAAGAGAAATGAAAGAATATAAATTCACAGCCCTGATAAACTACAGAAACGGCGAGCACAGCAGACACCACGATATACCAGTAAGACAAGTGACAGTAAGAGCAAACGATAAGCTACAAGCAGAGAGGAAGGCAGTAAAAATAATGGATACATGGAAGGCAAACGGGCAATTCAAGAGCTGGTGCAACTTATTCAGAATAAAATAAAGCAGGGGCGAAAGCCCTCCACTGGGGCCGTTCATAGATTTGAGCGGTCATAACTTAAAACGGAGAAAGAAAAATGACAGGGGTAAAATAATGAATCCGAAACCTAAATACGAAACAATGATCACCCTGCGCGTTACGAAACTTGAACGCGAGCACCTTAAGAACCTCGCCAAGAAAGCGGGATATAAAACAGTAAGCGAGTATATCCGCGCAAAGGTGGGGCTGTGAAACCCAATATATTCGGCGAAATCCACGGCATGCAGAATATAGCCGATTATTTACTAATCAGCTTAACAACGCTTGAGGATTATCGCAATACAGGCCGGATACGGATTAAGAAACAAGGCGGTAGATATTACGCTAAAGTTTATTACCTGGATAAATGGATAAAAAGAAACTGGAGATAAAATATGCCCGTAGATGAAAGTGAAATTCATGTAATACCTGCAAAGATTAGGACTATACCAGTAAAAAAGATTTGCTTCTTGGATTACTCAATAGCAGGCCATAAAGTGAAAATAATACTTGATAACTTAGAGGTGCATATCTGGGATAAAACAAACTTGTATCCCGAAAAGCTCGGCGAACTTGCCGACCATATACATAACGCGATATCATCAGAGTTTATATTTATTGATATCCCGCAAGACTTATCGGTCAGCTATTACAGTTTAAGATAAAATTTCAGCCCGCCCTGCTAGCGGTTTAAAGTTAATTAATAACACTAATCAGCTTTATCCTCAAGCCGGTAGCGAATCCCCTTAAAAATCATCAGGGGCGGGCAGATTTAACAAAGGAGAAAAAAATGGAATATAAAGAGTTTTTGGAAACAAAAAGGAAATCTCATATTGAATCGGGATTCGACATTGATCAGTCGGACTTAAATGATAACCTATTTGATTTTCAGAAGTATATAGTTCAAGTTGCACTAAAAAAGGGTCGATTCGCTATATTTGCCGATTGCGGATTAGGTAAAACTGCTATGCAACTTGAATGGGCATATCAGGTGGCGAAATATACTCAATGCAAAGTATTGATACTGGCTCCTCTTGCAGTGGTCGAACAGACAAAAGAAGAATCTGTTAAATTTAATATTGACATGACAGATATTGACATTACCAACTATGAACAGCTTGATAATATTGATCATGGGGTTTATTCGGGGGTAGTTCTTGATGAGTCAAGCATACTTAAAAGATTCAATGGTAAGACTTGCTCTTTGATAATGAATAGATTTAAATTAACACCTTATAAATTATGCTGCACTGCTACTCCATCACCTAATGATCATACAGAATTGGGGAATCATTGTGAATTTATGGGGTGTATGACATATCTCGAAATGCTAGCCATGTATTTTGTTCATGATGGTGGCGAGACAAGTAAATGGAGACTAAGAAAACACGCTCAGGATGACTTCTGGAAGTTTGTATGCACATGGTCTATCTCAGTTGATAAGCCAGAAACGCTTGGCTTTAATATGGAAGGTTATGAGTTGCCGGAAATAAATTATATTGAGCATATAATAGAAACCCATAAAGATGATGGTCTTTTATTCAGAGACGGCATAGTATCAGCTACAGAGCTTCATCAGGACTTAAGGTTGACACTTAATCAGAGAATAAACAAAGTTTGTGATCTTGTCAATAATTCTCCTGATCAGTGGATTATATGGGGATTGCAGAATAAAGAGACAGATGAACTAAAAAAGGTAATTTATGAATCGCGCAATGTCCAGGGATCAGATAAGCCAGAAAAAAAGGCTGCCGATTTAATTGGATTTGCCCATGAAGATTATCGCAACCTAATCACTAAAACCAGCATAGCTTCATTCGGCATGAATTATCAGCAGTGCCATAATATGGTTTTTTGTTCATATGATTTTAAATTTGAGGCTTTTTATCAGGCCGTGAGGAGGTGTTATAGATTTGGCCAAAGTCACCCAGTTAATGTTCATATACTTGTGCCGGATTCACAGGTCAATGTGAGGTCTACTATTTTAGAGAAAGAACAAAAACATAAAGCCATGATTGAGAATATGGCGAAATATTCAGCAAAGGCCGATTACAGTATGGCAATCGGTCAAACTGTATCACATAAGGAAATAAAAACGGAGGATTATTGGATAATGAATGGAGACTGTGTAAAAGAGCTTGAAAAGGTAGCAGATGAGTCGGTTCACCTAACTGTGTTTAGCCCGCCATTTGCAGAATTATATGTGTATTCTGACAAAGATGAGGATATGGGTAATGTATCAAGTTATGATGAGTTTTGTAATCATTTTATGTATCTAATTCCAGAGCTTGAGCGTGTTATGATTCCTGGCAGAGTGGTGGCGATGCACTGTATGGATGTACCACTACAGAAAGGTAAGGACGGCATAATAGGATTAAGGGATTTCTCTGGGATGCTTATAGATTTAATGTCTCAGAATGGATTCGTATATCATGCCCGCACCACTATATGGAAGAATCCGGTAACTGAAATGCAAAGAACCAAAGCTCTCGGTTTGCTACATAAGCAGATCAAAAAAGATAGCTCTATGTCTAGAGTTGGCATTCCTGATTACATTCTATTCTTTCGTAAGGTGGGCGAAAATCCAGAACCTATAACACATCAAGACCAAGATCCATATAAGCCGGACTATCTACCGGTTGATTTATGGCAGAAATACGCATCTCCAGTATGGTATGATATCGATTATTCACGAACATTACAATACACTACCGCTAGAGACAACAATGATGAAAAGCACATATGCCCTCTTCAACTTGATACTATTGAGCGCATATTGCATCTTTATAGCAATGAGGGTGATACTGTTCTATCAACATTTGGCGGTATTGGATCAGAGGGATATGCAGCTATAAAAAATAAACGTAAGTCAATATCCATTGAACTTAAAGAGTCTTATTTTAATGTAAACAAAGCGAATCATGAAAAAGCCGTAAGGGAATCAATGCAGGGGGAGTTATTCTAATGACATACTACACATACAAAAAGAAAAGATACACGACAAAGCAGTTATCTAAACTGCCTGAGTGCAAGGTATCATACTCTCAATTATACTGGCGATTGACAAGAACTGAAATGTCAGTTAATGATGCAATTAACACGCCGGTAAAGAATGTCCGTTACTATGATTTTTTAGGCGAGACAGTGAGAATGCACGTTATAATGAAGCATCCAAAAACAGCGGTAACTGAGAACACTGTCAGGCTGAGGATAAACGCAGGATGGAGCGCAGAAGATGCAGCTTTCACGCCAGTTTTAAGAGCGCCTAAAAAGCCTAAGAAACCGCAGCCGATAAAGCAGAACAGGGAAAAGCTTAAGCAGATAATGGCAGTACCTGTTAATCCGCAAAAGGACGTATATTTGAAAATGTCACAAGCCTATAGGGTGGTAGTATGAAAGTCTGTAATAATTGCGGTGGCCGTGTTCCTATAGTCAACAAGGTCGAGAAGCTCTGCCAGTTATGTGATAATCATTTCAGAGGTGAGGTTCTGGGGACGCCGGATAATATTGCTCCGATGTTTCCGGATGACCCGAAAGAGCGCAAACGGATACCGATTTACAGCGGGGTATTGAAGTACTTCCCAAAAGCTATAATAGCAGTCGCTAAACAGTCAATGATAGGCCATTTACAGCACTATAGCCCAGAAGAGCCTTTACACTGGGATCGGTCAAGGTCAGCGGATGACAGGGATGCTCTTGTGCGTCATTTAATGGGTATATTGGAGGCTGAGTTATCAGGAGATAAAAAAGCAATGGCGGAGCATGCTGCAGCATTGGCCTGGAGGGGATTAGCAGTTGCTGAGAAGGTGTTAGATGAACTGCCTTAACTTTCCATGCAAGGCGCAGTTACAGTATCAGCATACAAGGCTGGGGTTGCTGTTCTATTGGTGTCCATGCTGTAAGAAAACGTTTACCAAAAAGGAGAAATAAGATGTTACATACAACGCTACAACTTTGTAAGGATAATGACGCTTGCAGAGATGGGTATAAAACTTTGAAAAAGTCATTGCCGAAAGGTCATAAAAAGACCGATCTAATACCTCTGGCCCATATTATAAAATCTAACGGATTAGATGATGCATTATGGGCGTTAAGGGCTACAGTTGAGAGTTCCGATTATCTTGCGCGTAAGTTTGCTATATGGTGCGCTAGAGAATGCCTGCAGTATTGGGAAAAAGAATATCCGGATGATGATAGGGTAAAAAATGCAATAGACACTGCAGAGCGGTTTAATAATGGTGAGGATGTGGATTTGTCTGCTGCTTGGTCTGCTGCTTGGTCTGCTGCTAGGTCTGCTGCTTGGTCTGCTGCTTGGTCTGCATGGTATGCTGCTGCTTGGTCTGCTGCTTGGTCTGCTGCTTGGTCTGCATGGTATGCTGCTGCTTGGTCTGCTCAATCTGCTGAGTCTGCTGAGTCTGCTGAGTCTGCTCAAAAAGAATATTTTATTAAACTACTGGAGGCGCATGAAAATGACTGAAAACGCTGAAATAACACTGCCGAATATCGCCGGATATCAATACACTGGTGAATTCAGGGTAGCATTGAGAGGTGAATGGTTTTTATCGCCGTATACATGCGAGCCTTTGAAAGCTAAGTTTAAAACGCCGTCATGGGTGCATATAATGAAGGAGGTAAAATGTGAGCGCGAATAAAATACGCAAATATAAGGATCTGTTGAAGTACTGCCAGACGCAGACTCAACGCGACTATTTGAACGCACTTATAGAAACACCGAATCATAAAAAGGTAGCGAAACAATTTGGAGTCAGTGATAGGTCTGTTAGTTATGCTTTGGCCCATGTTAAAAAGTACGCTGGGCAGTTCTCAGACACTCATAAAAAAGTCGTGGGAATAATAGGCGACACTCATCTTCCGTATGAGCTTGAAGGTTACCTGGAATGGATTCAGGAGGTATTTCAGAGAGAGGGCGTTAATTATGTGATCCACATAGGTGATTTGTTCGACCATCACGCTTTAAGCTTTCACGATTCAGAGCCTATGTTAAAAGGTGCTTATGGTGAGTATTTAGATGCGTTAAAACACCTGCAACCGTGGAAAGATGCTTTTCCACAGATGACTATTATTCATGGTAATCATGACGCTATACCGGCACGCCAAATGTCAAAGTTGGGGATAAATCCGGCCAGGTGGATGAGGCCGTTATCTGATGTATATGAATTCCCTGAAGGATGGTGTGAAGTTGAGGAGATTGTAATAGATGGCGTAATGTATCACCATGGTCATACTGCGATGGGTGTTAATGGATTTAGAAATGACGCAAAAAACCGCATGCAGAATACTGTCTCAGGTCACGCTCACGGAAACCTGGGAGTTTCGTGGACTGCATCACATCATAGGGCAGTTTGGGGGATGGCTGTAGGCTGCGGGATTGACTGTAGTAAAATGGCATTTGCCTATGGCAAGCATTTTAAGCACAAGCCGATGGTAGGTTGTGGAGTTGTCAAATATGGCAAGTATCCGATGCCGTTTGCAATGGATCTTGGGGAAGCGTGAGTAAAAAACGAGATAACGCCGAAGTATTAACTTCAATGATTTCAGGGGCCGTTATTAACTGGCTTTTGACGTTGGCAATATTTGGCGTGTCTGTAGAATTCGCAATAGGCACAACAGCAATATTTTTTGTGTGCTCTTATGTGAGAAGCTATATAATCAGAAGGATATTCAGGAGTTATGAGCAAAGGATCAGCGAGAAGGCCAACAAAAGGCTATAATTGCGCCAAGATATGGTGCAAGCATGGCAGGTTTAAGGATAAATGCGAGGAATGTAAAAATGCCAAACAATCCACCAAAAGCAAAAAGTAACAGGTCTTTTTCTGGCCCAGATCCACGGACTACAAACCGATGGAAAGAGACTTCAAAAAGCTACCGCACAGAATACCCAATATGTCAGAGGTGTCAATACCTGGGAACAATAACGCAGGATAGTACAAGGGCTTTAGAGGTGCACCATATAAGGGGTTTATTTATGGCCCGCTCAGAGGTGGAGTTATGGGAGCTTTGTTTTGATTGGAATAACCTGCTGACTGTATGCCAGCCATGCCATAAGAGGTATAATCAGCAAGAATTAAACGGCCTGCAAGATGAGGCAGAGATAGAAGGGAAGGAGGTGAAGTATGATGCCAGGTAATAGAGTTATGATAACAGCATCACCGATTGAGCTGCGGGAGATAGGCATAGACGGCTATGAACTGCAATGGAAGAAAGGATTCATTATGGATATCATACCAGATGATGAATGTGGTGGCGGTGTTTACGTGCTGATGGATGAGGATGGCGATCATGATAAGCCGTGGAATCTGAGCGCTGATATGGTGGAGGTGATAGGGTGATACTTGACATAGCTATAATTAGGGCTATAATATTAGAGCGTTTCAGACCGCAAAACAATAGACAAGATTTAGCCGTTAGTTTCTGTTGATTGCCTTGTATCGGGCAATGTCTGAACTTCAGAAATGAGCGGCTTTTTATTTGGAGGTGTATTATGCACTCAGAAGAAATATATAAAGCGATTATACCGCATTTACGTTATGAGGATGGTGAATTAATCTGGGATAGTGATAATCCTGTATATGGATGCAATAATGGGGTTATAGCAGGTAGGCACCG
>Ga0181592_10003648_pt1 | contig 12748 bp, 14 predicted proteins | sample 071ome_20_FD_133755 | JGI IMG/M metagenome (GOLD analysis project Ga0181592, IMG submission 133755) | Coastal salt marsh microbial communities from the Groves Creek Marsh, Skidaway Island, Georgia - 071412BT metaG (megahit assembly) | ecosystem: Environmental > Aquatic > Marine > Intertidal...
TAAATCTTCACGATATGCGTGAAGCGCATCCCAAACAGTTTTTAGCCATGTGTCGGAGTCGTTTGCTCTCAATTTTATCACGCTTCCTCTCCGAACATCTCATCCATTTCGTTGTACAATTGTGTAGTGAAACAATGAATTTGCTGTTCAATTTCATAAAAGAACTCAGCTAGGTCATAGTTGCCTTTGGTAAATTGTTTGTTACGTTGGTGCCATCTATTAACGATGCCTTCTAAGGTATCCACGGCTTGTCGCATGTCTCGAAAAGTCATAAATTCTTTGTTAAATGGCAGATGAATTTTGTTAGCCATTTGAACATTCCTCACAAACAAAAGAATTACGACCTTTACTGCTTAATGTGATTGGCTCATTACAATGAATACAAGAACGATTAACTTTACCTAAGCCTGCACAATGTGTGCATTCTACTTCTGTAGTGTCTATGTAACCAATATCTCTAGTAAAGCTTTGAGGACGAATAATTTCATAAATAATTACGCCCTCCCCTTCACATTCTGAACATGGATCTACGATTACAGTTTCAGATCTTTCAATTAAGAGATCATTTACACGTCCCATATTATTTACCTGCGTTAAAAGTTATGATTAAAAATGGCCCTCTTAATACCAAAAATGGAAACAACGTAAGAGGGCCAAGTCTTCCGGGATAATAGAGGCAGTATATCCCAGGCTTTATCGGTCGCCGAAACGCCGATAAAACAAATGAGCCATGAAAACTAAACAGGCTAAAACAAGCAGCTGTATAGTCACCATGTAGATACCTGCAATGATGCTTGAAATAAGACCAAGCAGGATGCAGATATAAAGAAGAACAAGAATGAGCGACATTTTAGCCGAATAACGCTGGACGCAGTTCGTCTGAATCTTCTACGTCATCGTGTTCGTTAAAATTGACTTCTATATCGTCATCGTCATCATCAATTGAAACTGAACTAACAATTCTTGTGTTGTTTGCAGACGTAATATTAATGATTGCAGTGGTTCCGTTTTCACCACGACCATTTTTAAGATCAATTTCAATATGTTGATTTTCTTTAATAGAAATACGTTGGCGCACATAATCTTTTAAGGCGTCATGAATTTCGTCTTGATCAAGCGTTATTTGCATTTGATTTGCTTCCTTTTGCTTTGGTTTGATTTACTGGGTTATGTTTGGATAGCCTTGTAATGAAACCCCTGCCCTTACAGCGTTTGGGTATAATTCAGTCATTCGTTTAAAAACTGGCTCAAGTTCTAATTCAGCTATGCCTAAAACAAGTGTTGTTGCATCGGTTAAAAGTATTGCTAACATTTCAGGATCATCAGAATATTGGGCAGCAAAAGCTACAATACTATGTATGATAGTTCCCATGTTTTCTTCTATTTCTTTATCTGTCATACAATACTTCTTTGCCATAAAGAGCCAATAAAGCTGCTTCTGCTCTGCCGTCATCTTTAACGCGTTTGAACATGCTTGCTTGTTTTGGAAATCGTTCGATAGCTAAACCACGAGATGCACCTTTGTCTTTTGAAAGACCAAAATATTTTTTCCACTTTGCAGGAGTGACTATCTTTTTTTCTATTTTATGAGCAGCTAATCCCATTTCAAGCGCGCCGTAACCTTGACCAAATCTAAAAGTTGAAGGTGCACTTTGTCCGGGGCGAGAAGCAACTTGTTCTAAAACTGCTACATAATTTTGTTTGGCTTTAGGAGACAATATTTCATAAAGCTCATAAAGATTAAGAATTGGACGACCTTTAAGATCAGCAACAATAGGCATGTCCCAAATTTCTAATGCGTTATTAGAGGAAAGATGAGCAATAGCGCCAGAGAATCCAGGATCAATGCCTATTATTATTGTCATTAATCAAACAACTTTGCTGCTTGAGGACGTCCAGTACCAGACGCTCCTTTTGCTACAGTTGTTGATGCTCCTTTTGCGCGGTTACGATCTTTACCTTGGTTCTGTGCAAGCCAAGTTGTGTAAAATTCAGGGTCTTTTACATTATGCCGGTATTCGTTGACCGTTTTATTTGTTTCTGCGTGAAAGACTTTTGATACCACATTTTGAGTTCGTGTTTCTCCGGTTGGTACATAGTTACCAGAGTCGTCACGAGCCGTTCTATCAACAATTTCACGAAGAACGCCTAGCTTAACTTGAGTTCCAATTAAGCTTGTAAGTACTGGTACAGGTGTAGGTACTTCTTTCTTTTCTTCGTAATTGTAAAGTTTGACTACTTTTTCCTCTGTTGTTTGCGCTGATAGCGGTTCTTTAGTTGCGAGGAGACAAAGTTCATCAATAATGGCAAAACCAGGGAGCGGAATACGTGTTTTACCATCTTCTTTTGAAACATAGTAATTCACTCCTTTACCTGATGTAATCCATACTGTTTCACGGTATTCATTACCGTTGATGTCAGCATGAAAAGTAACGCTTTGTGCGTCACTGCTGCGTGATTTATTTGCGTAAGCAAGTTTAATAACAGCAGAATAAATGTCAGAAGGTAGAGGTTGATAGCCACCGCCTCCTGCAACGTCTTTGCTTTCTTCAAGCCCTTCTGTTGTTAGATTGTCAAAAAGACCCATATGGTCCTCCTTTGATTTGATTTGGTTTGATTAGCTGTAATAGCTATGCAAATGATCGAGCAGTCTCTGAGCGTCATTATCTATGAAAGTCTCAGATCTTGTGAACATTCCCATTGGGGATCGAATACGTTCTCCGATAGTTTGTTTTGTTAACTGGGTTTGGAAAACGTGTTTGTACCCAAGCAACTCATCTTGCTCTGTAATATTAAGAAGATCGTTTTCGTAATCTTCCAATGTTGTAAGAGCAACTTTTTTTGTTGCCACAACAGTAGAAAAATAACTTTCTACACCGTTGTTTTTTAGCGCACCTTTGATAGGCACTGATGTACGCATTTCCATTGCTTTTTCATCAAGATCAGCACGGGTATGCGCTAAGATGATTACAGACTGTTTTACAGACGGCACCAAAATTTGCATGATCCGTTTGAAATACTGCTGATATTCACCCCATGCCTGCATTGTATTAGCGGCTCCTAATACATACTGGCTTTCATACATATCCATTAAGAATGTCAGCGTGTCGATAACAACAGTGTCAAATTTATCAGCACCATCATTTTGAAGATAAGTAAACGCTTCGATAATTTGCATTGGATCTGTAATAACTTTGGTAGTGAACTTATTACGAAATGGCAAACGTTTACCGCTTTCGCAATTAAGGTAAAGAACACGTCCCTCCCCTTTTAAGTTCATTAAAGATGCTGATTTTCCTGATGCAGACTCACCAGCGATCAACACAAGATGGTCGTTTTGACTCATGTGTACCTCATGGATTTTGATTAATTTTACGAGCGACAGAAGTAAGGACGGTTTTACGCAATTCGTCTTCTGGCAATGGTTCTTGAAGTTTAGAGTTAAACTCTAAAACATGTGCTTCGATGTCTGGGTATTTCATTCCACTGTCCATTAAAGCAAAAGCATATTTGGCAAGTTGATTATTTCTATTGCCATCGCTAATACGAGAAGCAAACCAGCGTTCTAAGTTTGTCAAAGACGCAAGTGGTTTATTTGCTTCTGTAAATTTTTCGTTTTTAGAAGTTTTAGGCACAAATTGCAGTATGTCTAAAACTTCAGTCCCTTTGCTATATTCGTATTTTGCTTTGTTATTGGTCATCCATTTTCGAGATCTTTGAAAAGTTTCTTCATCAAGTTTAAATGGCAACCAATTGCTAATATTATCCATAAACTGGCGATAATCTGTTTTATCAAGTTTTAGTTCATAGTTCATAGGAAGAATAATACGATACCGATTGGCGTCTTCTGTATGGCGTTTAGTTGTATGCATCAGCCAAACATATTCTTTTAGAAGATCTTGGGCTTGTTGCATTGGAAATGTACCATCCACATCCAAGACAATCATATTAAACCCAGGCAAAGCATTTGCTTCGGTGCGATGTTTATCTAGAAAACGATGGTTTGCCCAATGATGTCCTGGAGCAGTTATAAGTTTGTGTAACTTGTTAAATGGCTGCACTTCTGGAACATAATCACGAGCAAAATCCTGACTGTAAGAAAAAGTCATTTCTTCTAGATTGGTTTCTTTAAGTGTCTCACCAGAAAAAAACTCAATGCCGTCAATATAAGTCTTTTTAAGTATAATATGCTGACGATAACCCCATGCTGCTGCCATTGTAAGTAATTCTTGACGGGCTGCGTTGCCTTGTTTGTAAAAAGGTAAGGCCTCAAAAAGATCAGCATGGGTCACTTCTGCACCAATGCCTGCAATATATCTTGCAAGTTTCATATAAGATTTTTCACGTTTGAAAATCTTTTGAAATGCTTCACCAGATTCTTCTGTTAACTTAATGGCTTGACGTAAATGTTTTTCTGTCAGTTCGTCATCTTCATCAATAAAAGCAAATGCGCCTGCAAGTTTGTATGCTTTGAAATATCTGTGAGACATTTCAGCCTGACGAATAACTTCAAATTCTGGCATTTTCTTGCTAAGTTTTTTGCAATGCGATTGATAAGCAATCAAAAGTTCAGAAACATTGCGAGGCACATTAATACGCCATCCGTTTTTGGCTGGATCTGCCAAATCAGTAAACAATGAAGACCATTTGTTTAATCTGTTTATGTCTGTTTGATCTATCAGATTATCATAAATTTCTGATGGAGTTTCATTTTCTGAAGCAGGAATAGGATTGCCGTAAGCAAAGAAACTGCGGCGTGCATAGCCTGTGTCTAACAAACTATAAAAGTGATCTTCTGTAGATCCGCCGTCAAACAAACGTGTTGGCGTACCAAATAACAGCATATTTGTTGGTGTTTTGCCGACAAGAGGTGCATTGCGTTTGTTGTCATTGGTATTTTTTATAAGTTTTTCTTTGATCAAACCTTGGTCATATAACTCAAGATACGCATGAAGCATATCTGCAATGCTGCTTAAGTTTAAACCGATCTCGTCAACTTGAAAGTTAATAGAACCAGTACCAGATAACAGTATTTTTTGACGTATTTGTTTAAGTGCGGGTACTGTACCGCTGTCAAAGTCAAATGTAAAAGCACCTGTTTCTCTGTATTCTTTTTCCAATCCAAGAAGCTCTTCGTCTTCATTAGTATTTTTCATAGCTGCTCTGCGCCGAGCCAATGTCCACATATTTTGCTCTGCTAAAATAGGCATTGTGTGATCAATAAAACTTTTTCTAAAACCTTGGCAAACATGAGTTTCTAATAGGTTTGTAGAAAAACCTTTACCAGTACCTGATGGAGACAATGCAACAGCATAGCCGTTTACTGGGACTTCACCGCGTTCTTTTGAAATAAGTTTAGCGCCCATTGTTGCTACAACAGTAAACAAATAATATGTGGCAAGTATGCGAAAAAACGGTTTGTCTTTGTTTTGTGTTCTATGAGACAAAACTTCCGTAACTTCTTCAATAAAAGGGTGATGTTTACTAGAACAAAACTCATTCATGGGTGTATTCGTCCTTTTGCGTACAAATAGGAAATGCTGGACAATAACCACAAGCTTTTACTTTACCGGGTGTTTCAATGATAATGCCTTTGCCTTTTTGTTGCAGAAACAAATGAGCTTGCAGTTTATCCGTAAAGTTTTTTGTGGACCGTCCGTTTGTTTTATTTGGATCAGAGAAATATTTATAAGTTGTATCTCCCCGCCAAAGATCTTTATCGGAACAACGTGGTAAATCACGTTGAGGCGTCTTCTTAAATTTATCAATTTGAGTAAGACGCTCTTTAATCCATGTTTCTGTTTCTTGAAGTGGCATTAGCGGGTAAGTTTTAGATACAATTCTTTGATTTGGATAGTTTTGATTTGATTTGCTTTGTGCACGGGACCAGTCTGTAAAGATAAATTGGATCTGCATATGGTCTTTGGTGACTTTATCAGGATTAAGCCATCGATAAATACTGCCTTGCTGTATGTATTTTTCATCATTGGTTCCGTTTATGTAGGTATAAACAGATGTAGATTTGAAATCATTTATCTCGCCATCAAGGATCATGTCGAACTTGCCAGATACGGTATACCCCATAAATTCGCGCTGTGAGCGCTGTTCTAAGTAAATTGGTACCTCACCCTCTTGAATTTCAGTTGGGTTAATTCTGACGGCCTCTACGAGCTTCTCAGGGTATCCTAGACGTCTGAGAGACTCTTTGTAATCACCTTTCCATGCACGTTCGATCCCATCATGAAGAGAATGACCCATACGTGCTGCGATGAAATCAGAAACATCTGGCACTTCTTTTGTCTCAACAGTCAGTCGTCTTTCGAGCAAAGTTTGACGCAATGGACGTAATAATGACGTTGCAGAGATTGCGTATTCATTGGGGGTAAAGTCATAACTGTCAGCTGCGAGCCATACAGCAAGAGGCAAACTTATGTCATTGATGTTTGTAATTTGCATGAATTTCCTCCAAAATAGGAAACAACTTTACTATGCTTTCACAACAAATCAACTGCTTTGCTTTGATTTGTTTTTCTTTTTGTAGTGATCAGCAATGGTTTGTTGAATAGCTTTTGGGCCTGCATTGTTTGGAAGCTCTATTTCTTCTGCCCAGGATGGATAAAAGATAGATAAATTACCACCAAGCTTAACAGTGTCATGAGCAATGTCTGGATGATCTTGCCATTCGACAGCTTTTACAAGATGCTCGTTTACATAAGCTAATATGTTAAGATCATTTGGAATGATGTAATACTGAGCATCATGAATATGCGCGATTGGTCTAATCTTTGTAGCATATTTACTGTTTCTGACTTTCTGCATGAATTCTGCGCTGGCGCGCGAATTCAGCAGACACCACGATTGACCAAGTGCGTTACCAGCTGTTCTACCTTCAGCGGCTGCTTCATGAGGTGTGGCTTTGTTTCCTCTAATGACTTGATGTAACAATGGTGTACGTACACGTAAACCAAATGCAGCTGTAATATAGCCTGTTTGAGACGCTGTGTTAAGTTTGTCTGCAATCCAATCATCACTTTGTTTGTAAAGATCGTGATAGCTTTTCTCGATGTTTTTAGCATCTTTTTCTGAAAAGCCGCCTTTAACCATTAGCGTATGGGCTGTACCTTGATACGTTAAAGCAAAGGTTGGCATTTTAGAATCTTGTCGAAACTGTTTGTATTTTTGAGCAATAGAATTGATGCTTTCAACAGATGTTGGATCAATATCAGGCATATGTTCTTTGAAATATGCGTAAGCACGCAATGAATGACCATCGTAGCCGTCTGTGTAGACTTTCAATTTATTTTCATCTTTGGTCGTAAGCGCAGAAATACGATCTTCTAAAGATGAAAAGTCTAAACCAATCATTAAGTAACCGGGTGGGGCGCGAAAACAGTTTTTAATCGCTTTAGCGTATTTAGAACCTGTTGCTGGCAAGTTTTGTAAGTTAGGGCTGGAACTGGATAAGCGACCTGAAACAGTGCCACCAAGATTAAAGTTGCCAAATAAATAATATCCTCCGTCTGGACCTTGCAAGGCGCTTTCCATTGGAGGAATAAAAGTAGAAATAATTTTATCGACAGCTTTAAACTTTAGCAGTTGATCCAAAAGATCGAGAACTGCTGGAGTTGTGGCATGTATTTTAAGTTTTTCTATTGTATCTGCAGAAACAGAAGGAGATTTGCTTTGTTTTGTGTATTCAATAATTGGCAAATCTAACTCATTATACAATAAACGTTGCACCTGTGGCCCAGAATTAGGATTAAATTTTAAAGGACAATCAAGGGCTGTAACACGTTTTACTTTAAGTTCTGTATTTCGCTTTTCAGCCCATTCAATTTTGAGTTGGTTTGTAAATCCTTGTACAAAACTGTGTTTTTGTATGTTTTGCAGTGCTTTGGTTTGATCTGCTTTTAGCATAACTTTGGTTTTAAGCACTTCTTCCATATCAAGAGGCATACCTGTTAGCTGCATTTGAATAATGTCTTTAATTGCGGGTTGAAATAAAGACCGATAAATTTCGTGTTGATTGTCTTTTATAACAGTTTGAATGTGCTTGTTGTACACAAATTGTGTAGAGCAAGCATCAATAAGATTATACTCAAGCAGTTGATCAAGAGGTATTTTACGAATGTCTTTGATTTCTTCTACAGCATAATTACCTGCAAACTCTTGTGCTTGGACTTTCAAAGAAAGCTCATTTCCGGCACAAGAATTTGTAGCAAGATATGTAAGAAGTTTTGTATCATCCCATGGTTTATCAAGCATAACTTTTAAACCATCCAAAAGTCCGGCTGTGTCGTTAAGATGTTTCATGAACAGCTGGTAAATAAGCACATAAACATCATAGCTGATGTTATGGTACATAATGGGTTTTTCAAATTTTTGAAAAAAGTTTTTAAGAAGATCTCTGACAGCACGTGCTTCATGAGCTTGGCTCAAAAGGTCTACAGGAAATGCTACACCAGCATTTTCTGACCATGCAAAAGCAATGGTGCCAATACCTGCAGAATAGTGTTTTAAAGAAAACCCTTCAATATCACACGCTAATGGCCGATCCATGTTTATAAGCGTGTCAAGCCAGTATTTTATTTCAGACGCTGTCTGGGGATAATTTGCGTCTTTAAGAATTTCATGCCCAGGTTCTTCATACACGTCATGTGCATGGTCCCACAGCGCTGTCAGAGACATTCTAATTTTTGCACGAGCTTTTTTAGGATCGTAAAAAACCTGACGATAGTTCGGGCAAAAAATAATTTTAAAAGGGTAGGGGTTGTTTTCAGGGTAAGTGACATCAAGAACATACCCTAGATTAGCTTCTGCTTTTGTGGTGCCTGTTAAAGTTTTAAAATATTCTCCTTCTGTAATGATGATGTATTTAACCTGCATATCTTCTAAGATAGGCATAATGTCGTTTATAAATTCTTTCTGCTCTGCACGAGAAGTTTTTTTACCTGTCAAATGCAGCTGGTAAGCAATAACTTCTTCTTCTGGAATATTGTAAGGGGCTAGGTACTCTCGAATAATACCTTCTGCTTCCAGTTTTTGAGTCAAAATAGCATATTTATATGAGTTTTTTGGCTCAGAAAAAGTTCTGTATTGCATTAGAATAACATCCTATTAGCCAAATAAGAGTAGATTTTGTTTTTAAGTTTTTCAAATTTACTTGTGCCTACATCTGTATTTCGCATAGACCAGCCTTCTATTTTTTGGCGTTTCATTTTTTGAAATGTTTCAGGGCAGGCTACAAGTAAAGCTTCTGGAACAGCATCTCGCATATCTTGCATTGTTTTGCATTCTCTAAACAAAATACTAAGAGCTTGAATAAAATATTTTTTATCGTCAGTCAGCTGAGAATAGGCAGCTAAAAGTTTATAGCCTTTATCAGCTAAATTTTTATGTAAAGAATGACGTGGTGCGTTATTTACATAAGGATTTGAACCAGAGCAATATGTGCCGTTTATTAAAAAGCCTAAGTCTTTTGGATAATATTCTTGTTGTTCTTTGACTAATTCGCTTTCCAAGCCATTCAAATGCTTTGATTCGCTTTGGACTAATTTTTCAGTAATAAAAGCAATTAATTCATATTTCGTATGACTCCACATTTAATTTGTCTCCTGCAATCGTAACAGTTTGATTGTATTTGCCGGGAAGTTTTCCGAACAAATATAGTTTTGTTGTTGCTCTGGACGCGCCTACAAACAACATACGAGCAACTTGTTGTGGGTTAAAAGACGTACCAATATTTCCAATATCCATGAAAACAGTATGATATGTCGAGCCTTGACTTTTATAAATTGTACAAGCTTCTTTGCTGCGTAAGTCTACAAACGTACCTTTAGCTATATAATAGTCTTGCCAAAGTTTCTTTTTTGCCATGCGTTTAAGTAGACTATCTAGGTATAAAGGATCTTTTGGGACTTTTACTTTTAAATAATCTGTTGTTCCTAAAAGTTTTATACGAGCATAGTAATATTCTAAATCTGGTTCATGAGGCTCTTGAACATTAAAATTATATGTAAGAGTTTGAGATTCTACAGATTTTACAATGATTTCGCGTTCTACAGATAAGACGATGCCTTTGTCTGCATAACTTTGAGCCACGACCATAATATCGCCAGGTTCAAGTTTTGCAGATTTTCCACGTAACGCACGAATGTGTTCGTTATAGCCTTGTACGCGTTTGTTTGTGTAACACAAAATGCGGGCATCTGCGTTTTCAGATAAAAACGTTTCATCAATTTTGCTCTGCATTTGTTGTTTATCAAGATATTCAATATGTCCAGGAACTTCTTTGATTGGAGTAAAGTTGCCAGTTTCAACTGTATTACGCAATTGATCACATAAATTCATTAGGGCAGGGCTGTTTGCGTTACGAATTGGTTCAGAGAGAAAAATAAAATTTTTCTTAATAACGCTGCTGTAAATTGGTGAAAGTTCTTCTTTGACGGGAGCCATTTGTGCATGATCTCCCACAAAAATAATTTTACAGTCTAAACATGTTCGCAATATTTCTGAGTAAAGCGTGCTATCAATCATAGAAGCTTCATCAATAAAAATAATAGAATTATTAATTGGCAGCCATTTATTTGTGCGTTTTATTGTTGTTTTGCCAGTGGTAAAATTTTGTTCAACAGTTAGATGCAAATACGTGTGTATTGTTTTAACTGGCTCATTAACGGCTTTTTCTAAAACTTCAGCAGCTTTATTGGTTGTAGCTGTAAACACTACATCTGTGTATTTTACTGGTTCACCTAAAAGTGCACAGGCTTCATTGTAACGTTTGTGCATGTTATTTTTTAAGTAAGACATTAAATATGTTTTTCCGACTCCAGCACCTCCAGAAAGAACAAATGTTTTGGCAGGAGAAAATAAAAATTGAAAGAAAGCATCAGCGCCTTTTTGTTGGTCTTTTGTTAGAGGCATTTAGGTTTCCTTATTTGATTTGATTTGCTTTGATTGTAAATTCTGTATTTTGATTTGCTTTTGTATTAAAAACATGTTTAGGTGTTTTTAGGTATAAGGAGCAGTTACAATGACAATTTTGTCGTTTGCTACGTCTAAAGGCGGAGCAGGAAAAACTACGTCTGCAGTTATATTAGGAACAACTCTTGCCAGAAAAGGCCATTTAGTTACGTTAATTGACGCTGATCCAGCAGAAAGATTAATGGATTGGCATAACAAAACTTTAAAGTCTTCTGTCACTCTTAAAAACCTTACTGTGCTTGCTTCTCAGGGAGAAAGTACAATAGCAGACGAAATTGAATGGGCAAATAAACAATCAGATTTTGTCCTAATTGACTTAGAAGGCGCAGCTACAATGACAAACTCTGTTGTTATGGCTGAAAGTGATTTGGTTCTACTTATTATGGGCGATGAGCAACAGGATGCTCAAGCTGTTATTGAGACAGTAGATCAAATTGGTCTTTTAGCGCGTATGGCGCGTCGAGAAATAGCGTTTCGTGTTTTATTTGCTCGTACTGAAGCTGGCCGTAAAAATCGCCTAGCGCAGTCAATGAACGAGCAAGTAAGGCGAAACATTGGATCTTTTACTACAGAACTTACAAGACGTATGGCCTATTCTGCGCTGCATACAGATGGGGGCGATCTTTATAATTTAGATCCAAAAGAAACTTATGGTGTTTCTAGAGCAATAGAAAATGCTGAATTACTAGAAGAGGAATTACAGTGTTTTTTAGAACTTCTCAGACCGCTTACTGAAAAGGAAGGTACTCATGGCTAATCGTAAATTAGATTTTACAGCGTCTGTTGTTGAAGCAAGTGATGCTGAATTTGATCGCAAATATGGTGCGTTTATAAAATCAAATCTTGATGAGAAAAATAGCGCAACAAAAGCTTGGGCATCGCGTGACCCAAATCCTACAAAACAAATGTCTATTCGTTTGCCCGTACGTGATTACGATCTTTTCAGAGCATTAGCGACAGCTGAAAGGCGTACAAATGGTGACATGTTAATGATTTTAACGAAACATTATTTGGCTCAACAAGAAGGAATTAAATAAAAATTGTGTGCTTTGCACATGTTTATGAGCTTAGGGGAGCAACATAAAACGGTTCAATTCACTTGCTATATGGAAGCGAATCTTGCCCCGCATTATGCTACCCCTAAGCGGTGCTTAAATGAGAGTGAGAATAGGCCTAGAAAAAATCGTTATTTTTCAATAGCTTACCAGTAAGTAAAAGACAAAATTAAGTTTTTGTAAGACATTATTAGACTATTATAAGACATTAAACGACTCTAGTAAGACAAAATATACCTTGCAATTGTCTTTTAAAAGAATTTGACTGTCTTTTGTAAAGACAAAAAAGGAATCAAAATTGTCTACTAAAGAAGTAAATTTAAGAAAGTTAGAATACTCTCCAAACATTAACCCACTTGTTGAACACAACGAAATACGCGTACGTCAAAAACTGGTTCGTACACGTTCTACACCATCTGATCTTTTAGATCCAGGGACAGGTGAAATTACTGCATCTACTTTAATTCATACAGTAGAAACTGTTGATGAAGAACATTTTGTAAAAGTGTTTGTTGAAGGGACCAGATTGGCTTTTGACTTGTCTCGAACTGCATCACGTACTTTTCAAGCAATTTTGGAAGCATACCAAAAAGAAAAGATGTCTGGAGGTTATGTTGAAAGCGTACAGCTTTACTGGTTTGGTGAAGGACTTAATGGAGAAGCTGTTAATATGTCTGAAAAAACATTTCAGCGCGGTTTAAAAGAACTGA
>Ga0181592_10003659_pt1 | contig 12728 bp, 11 predicted proteins | sample 071ome_20_FD_133755 | JGI IMG/M metagenome (GOLD analysis project Ga0181592, IMG submission 133755) | Coastal salt marsh microbial communities from the Groves Creek Marsh, Skidaway Island, Georgia - 071412BT metaG (megahit assembly) | ecosystem: Environmental > Aquatic > Marine > Intertidal...
CGCAATTGTTATAGACTGTTAAATTAGATGTAGGTATAATTAGACCTGTTGTCATCGCTTGGAAAACCCAAGTAGCATAACCACCATTGAATGTTGTAAAACCATTATCAATGACAAATTGCGAAGATGACGCTTCTTCTAAAATAAATCTTTTTAGTTTATCATTATCTGTTGGTGTATTAGTTGTTGGCGCAAAACCAGCATTTGCTGAAATTTGTAAAGTTAAAAATTTAACATCTGTTGTATTTGCGACAGTAGGAGATATGTATTGTGGAGTATAATTTGTTGTTGATACAATTACATTAGGATAAATGCCTGTATCAAAATAAATATCACCAGATGAAGGTGACATAGAATAAGTTAAATTAGAACGAGAAGTAGCATTATCAAAAGGGGATGTAGTAATACCATTTTCAACAAAACATGAAGATGATTTGTATAGAGGAGTTCCACTAAAATTAAAAATAAAAGCACTAACGGCTGATATAAGACCCTCTTCGGATATACTAAGACCATCTAAAGCAATATCTGTTTGTATGGTAATTGTAGCAAGTGCGCCACTTTGAATTTCTATTTCATCAAGGGCAGTAATATCCCATGTGCAAGCGGCAGTAGAGGAAGCATCAAAAATGGCTTTATCACCTACTGTTGGGACACCAACAGGAAGCCAATTAGTGCTTACGCTGGCATTTCCAGGTGTTAGAGCAGACCATATATAATCAGTCATATTTCATCACGCTTGTTGTCTTGAATCCGTAGAGGACACAACAAACGCTGAACCACCCTGTTCTGCAATAGCAGCCATGTATTCATTTGCTCTTGTTTCAAAATTTTGCAGTTGCGCCCGTATTCTAATATCTGTTCTTCTCTGTTCGGGTTCTGGAACATAAGATGGAATTGTATCAATCATTACTCGCAGACAATCGCAAGCAACAAGCATTTTAATCGCAGATTCTTTTACTGTATCATCTACTCCTACTCCATCCCCAAGAGAGTAAAGGGATGATGAACGAGCCTTTTTATTCACTTCTGCGGTTCGCATAGTGATATATTCAGTAATTGTTGCTTCATTAAGACCGCGAGGGCGATTTAACAAATCACGAATCTGTGCTTCCGTCACCGCCATCTTCGCTCACCTTCTTTGACTTCTTTTTAGGAGCAGTTTTCTTTTCAACTTTTGCTGGTTCTGCTTTAGGTTCTTCATAAGTCTCTGTCTGCGGAACATCAATTAAAATATGAATTTTTTCATCGTAAAAAGAACGACCCATTGGGAACATAGCACCCGTAGTTGCAATTTTTCTTGCAAAATCACTATTAGGAATCCAGACTATTGAACCAAAAGGAATTTCAATTGGAAGATTTTGTTTTCCGTAAAATCGTGACTTGATACGCCTAAACAAATATCCTTTGCCTTCGCCCCATGTATTAAGACGGTGCATCATAGCATTAAATGAGTCTTCTTTAGGAAGAGGAATGCCTTTGTCTTTAAGTGCTTTTGCGACTGCCGCTTTAGACTTCATCATTTAACACCTCTTCAATAGCAACATCAATTGGAGTATCTTCTTCTTTCTTTGCGACTTTAGCCTTTGGTTTTGCTTTTGGCTTCTCTGTTAGAGATAGAGCCAATAACTCGGCTTCACGCCTTGTGACAAGACCTTCAAAAAGGCTGGCTTCATCAGCACTAAGGCTTCGGCCAATCTTTTTTTCAGCGTATGCAATCAAGAATTGCGTTCTGTCATCCACTTAATCACCGCCTAACTTCAAGCGGAGATGTTTGTGATTTTACAGATGCGGTTGTTTTGACCGCTTGAAGCACCATCTTGCATTTCGTGAACAATACAACCCATGTAGCCTGTGAGCATCCAATCGTAGCCAACACCAGGAATTCGGGTCAATTCGGTCTCTTGGAAACCGTCACCGTTGTATTGGAAAAACTCAGCAGTCTCCGAGCCTGGAATTAGGAGGAGAGCCGTGTCAGCCAAACGGGAGTTGCGTGAGTAGAGAATGCTCAAGTTGCTCATTCTCTTCAAATGCTCCTCAAGGGATTCAACAACATTTCCGTAGAGAGTGGTTTGAAGCAAGACGCTTCGGTGCTTTGCTGGAACAATAAGAGCCATTGGCTCGTTTCCAGAAACACGACCATTTTCAAAGATTTTATCCATAGCGTCAAGAATGTTTGCTTCTGCATCACCGCTTGCGGTATCCCACTCTGAACCACCGCTAACGGTGACTGATTGACCAGCACCATCAATGAGGGTCTCAAGGATAAGGTCGTCAATAACATCAGCCATGTTTCGCACAATAGCAAGTTGTTGGCGGTCAAGGTTTTCAAAGGATTCACCACGAAGGAGGGTTGAGTCAAGGAAGATACATCGGCCTTGCCCTTTCTTCAAGTGAACCGAGTAGGAAGATGTTCCAATCTTGGTTGGGTCTGCCGTAGCGTTATCAGCAAGAGGGTAGGAGAATGTTCCTTCTGCACCTGTGTAGAAGGTAAATTCCAACCATCCTACGCGACGAACACCAACGACTTGTGTTCCAACTGCAATCAAAGTGGATTGCAATTGAATAAAATCGCGGAGAGTTTGTTCTAATACTGCATCAGCCTGTCCGAATGGGCCTGCTGCTGCTTCTACTGTCAAAATTTGTTCCAAAGTCTTGTTCATATTTTTCACCTCATTTATTTTTTAATCTCAAGCGATGTCTGCTCCTTGAGTTGCAACAGGAATAAGGTCGCCAGCAGCCGTAGTAGTTGTGCCTTCACCGACATATAATCCCAATTTCTTGTTTGAACCAGCAGTAGCGGTGCATAGACCACCAGCACCGACATAGACGGTGTCTCCTAAAGCCCAAGTTGTAGTGTTCTCGGAAGCGCACATTAGCACTCCACCGAGAGGATAAAATCCAACCGTTCCGCCAGATACAAGTCCACTTGCATCGCGCTCTGACTCATCAACAGATACACCGACACATACTTCGGTGACTGCGCTTAGGTCAAGCGTGTTTGTTCCATCTTGTGCAAGCAAGTAGCCAACGCCTGTGACGGTGCTACCAGCCTTCAAAGTTCCGTTTCGTGGGGTCATTAATGTCATATTTTTTCACCTCAAATTAAGTTGTTCTCCTTTGCTTCTGCGTAAAGAAGGGAGCGCATATTTGGCTCGGAGTTAGTCTTGTTCCAAGCCTTAGCCCATACATTGAAAGCCTTTTCATAGATTTCTTCGGGCGTGTTTAGTTTGCGGCCATTCAAGTAGTTAGCCACAACATTGTCTGAGACAACTGCTGGTGATTCAACAGGGGTCTCGGAAGCCTTTACAGGTTTCATTTCAACAACTTCTTCAACAACCATCTTTGCTTCAAAGGAAGCGATGATTGAAGAAATTGTCTCGGATGGCAAATCGCTGATACCAGCAATTCCCATCTCGGTAGCCTTCTCAACAAGAGCAAGACGGGCTTCTTCGGCCTGTGCTTGTTCTGCTTCTCGGATTGCATTTAGTTCTGCTTCTCGCTCTGCGAGAGAAGCCTTGAGTGCTTCAATTTCTGAGGCATAATCGGGAGTCTCAACGACTTCCTCTTCGGATGCCTCAATGATTTCTTGTTCGGTCATTGATTTCACCTTTGGTTGATTATTGTCATAATCTATGTGACTATTAAAGACTTCTGTCTGTGCCATACTAACTTCTATCTTTTCAACGGTCTCAATGTTAGCCCGATTGTAGGCTGGATTATGCACGATAGCAAGGTGGTCAAAAGTAAAATCACTTTCAAAAGTCATAATCATACGACCATCTTCTGCTTCAAGCATATCATCGGGGATTCCAGAACCGCCAATTGATACACCGTAGCCTTGTCGTAGCCATAGACCAGATTCAAGAGCCTCAAACAACTCTGAGCGATATACATCTGCTTTGAAACGAACATCCCATGCACCGTTCATTTTTTCTGTAATTGTAGCCTCTGTGACAATGCCTACAACTGCATCTTCTACACCGCCATTCATGTTGCGCTTAAAACGACCATGCTCGGAAGGTGGGTGGTTCAAAGTTAGGTCTGCTCCGACCATCTGTGGAACTGCTAAATCAGCCCCTTTGCGAGTAATCTCCCAACCATTTTTATTGATTCCTTCATGAAAAGCAATTCCACTAATTCTGACAATTTGCCGACCTGTGCTTGCTTCAATAACAGTCTCGTCAATTGAAATTTGAACATCAAGAGTGACTGCTACTTTTTGGCATCGGCCATCAATCATCTCTTCGCCCATAGGACAACTGTCTTCTTCAATATGATAAGAAGCATCCATTTCTTCTTCTAACATACTCATATATTCTTCGTGAGTATCGCAAGGCATATACAAAGTCTGTCCGTCTTTTTCAAGACTGTGATAACCTTCACATCCCATATCAATAGCCTTCTGTGAGGCTTCTTCGGGAGTTGTATAATATCCTACTTCAACTTCTTCTGCGGAAATCCCGCCACATGAGCCACAACCACAACCACATGACATTACCTCAGAGGAGGCATCATCTGTCTTATTAATGTCTTCACTTAACAAATCTGTGACAGACTTAGACCTCTCCCAGAATCTACAAGACCAATAGCGGGCTTTCCATTTTGGGCCAGGCGAATCGCAATTATGACGACTGCGAAAATTCTTAAGTCTCTGTGGGTCGTCTCTTTTAATTTCCATGTTAGGGTCGCCAAAACGAACAATAACAACATTTCCTTTTTCATTTAGAGTATAGACCGCAAACTTTTTTGGGCCTTTTGGTGTTCTGAAAGGTTTGTTTAATTTTACTTTACGACCTTTATATTCTGCCGCTTCAAAGATTGATTCATCCCAATCTTGGTAATCTTCATCGTCACTTGCGGCTCTGGGATGACCTTTAGGAAGTAAGTCATTGTCTTGCTTGTAGTTGGGGTTTGATGGTCGGCCATTTCGTAAGAGATAAAGAAAGGCTTTGACGCGGGCAATTCCCCATCCTGACCTTGACATATTAGGTGCATGTGTCCTACTGAAAGCACCAGCACCACGCCTAAATACAGATTTAAGCCGACCCATAGTGGCTTTACTGCCTTTTCCTTTAGAATCAACTTTAGCATTATGTTCCCTCATCATTTCTCTAAGACGATTTTCTGTCTCTTTGCTAATTTCAATAGAGTTGTTTGGTTTGCTTGCGGAATCTGGTTTATTTTTATCTGAACCTCTTCTACGCTCATCTGGTTTTGCAGGAGTCTTTCGTGGGTCATTCTTTGGCGGTCTTCCATATTGCAAAGCACTTAATTCTTGTTCTGCATCTGAATCGTTTTTGCGATACCATTCAATAAACTCTTCTTCTGTTTTTGCTGGAAAATACATAACTGTTCCGTCTGCCATTGTAGAAGTATGAATATCACCATTAAAGCCAATTTCCATTGATTTCTTTTCTGCACCTTCGGGAGTTGAGAAGATGTAGTCTTCCATCTTAGCAGATACTTCTGATGTTTTATCAGCATATTGGTTGCAGACTGCATATCTCTGTGAGTTATCTGGGAATTCCTCTAACATCTTGTCATCAGCCATGCACCTTGACAAGAAATCATCTCTTGATTCATCTTCTTGTCTATCTGGCATTTAATCACTCCTTATGCGAATGACCGACAGCACTACCGTAGCCTAATTCAGATTGCTGCTTTTCGTGAGCAAGACAATGTTCATGCTCTTGTTGTTTTAGAGCAATAGTGTGCTGGTGTTCAAGTGTCATCAATGCCATAGTCCTCTCATGTTCAGCATTGATTTTCATAATTTCCTGTTGTCCTTTTATTACATCTGGGTGTAAATCAGTCTCAACTTCTTGTTCATGTTTCCATAATTCAAGGATATTCTTGTATGCGTCTTTTGCTTCAACACCAATAATCATAATCAGAGCAATAAACGCTTCAACATTGGGAAGGACAATATCGGGTTTAAAGATACCATAGAAGATAACTGTCCCAGATGCGGCAATAAAGAGGTATATGGTAGGCAAAGCGGTTCGCTTTACCATTCTATCATTTACGCTATCTTTGTTGTTGCTCATATTATCACCTTATTGATTTAGACCATTGTCTTGTTCATTGTTTGCTCCATCTTGACTATTTTCTCTTGGAAGACGACCCATAGGTTGATTTGAGCCATCAGTCTTTCTAATATCACCTTCAAGTTCAAGTGGCTCACCTACAATTGAAAGTGCTTGATTAAGTGTTAAGATACCTGCATTATAACCAATGTTGGCTCTCTGCATCTTGTTTAGACGGGTCTCTTCATCAATAGGTTCAAAGTCAAGCGATGGTAAATCAGCCATTGTGTGATTAATTCGCAGAAGTTCAAGATGTTTGCTAAACATCTTGCGAACTGCTTGGTTTAAGATTGACTGCATTCTGCGAATGGCTTGCGAAGACCATTGGTTAGCAGTATAAGATGCTGCAAAGGTAGAACCTCTCTCTTGACCTGCTGCTACTCTTGGAACTTGCAAAACTGCCGCAATATCAGCATTGACATTGTCAAGGAATGAAGTAGTATCTGGTATAGCGGTTCTCTGGTCTATGTGCTGAATGCTAACATAATCTGGGAAGATTGGCACTTGGTCTCCACGAAGAGATTCAAGAGTAGATACAACTTGGGACATAATATGTGAGAGACGGTCTCTCTGTTCTTCTGGGTCTTGAATATGTGCAATAGCAGATTTGTCAATGGTAATGTATTGTTTTGTCATAGCATCTTCAATAGCAATCCTATTATTCATACTATTGTATTTTGCTCGGATTGCCTGTTTAAGTGATGTAAAACGAGATGAACCCCATATACCGTAGGTTGTTCTGTTTTCTTTATCTATAAACCAATTACTTCTGTAATCTGTTCGTATGTGTAAAATCTCTTCTGCACGAATTTCTTCTACGGTTGCTTCACCTTCACGCAGAATGTATCGCTCTGCGGTAATAATAGGATTGTTTTCGTCTGCTGGCTCTGTAAGATTTCTTCCATCAATGATTGATATTTGGGAGACAGGTAGAGATTGTATGTCTGTAATACCTTCTCTGCTTGAGCCAACATATTTGTTAATGTCATTTCCATAGACCATCATGTTTCGCATAGCGTTAATTAAGAAGTCATCAAAATCAATGGTCTCTTCTACGAGAACTCTAATGGCTTCTCGGATTCTTGCGTTTCGTGCTGCTCTATAATCAATCGTATAGTTGTTTCCCGTTAGACTGACCGCCCGAACCGCCCCGTTTAGTTCGGGGTCTAATTTCAACATATCATCAAACAACTCAAAATCGTTGTCATAATTCGCATTATCCCTTAGTTGATTCGTCTCCTCTACAATGTCTTGCATACCTGCAATAAGTGAAAAAGGCTGACGATGTGGAACTGCGTATGAAAAATCCGCAGTCACCTCAACGGCAGGGGTCTTCTTTGAAGAAAACGGCCATACCATAATAGAGCGTAGCAATAATATGTCTTATGAATGTATTCAAAGGCCTTGCGAGATAACAAGTTGTTTTATTGAAGTTTTGATAAGAGTGTTTTATTTTTTACAATGCTTAAAACAATTAAAAAAAGAATTAAACAGGTGACTGCGTCTAAATTCACTTTATTCTTTTTTCTTTCTTAAGAGTTATTAATTAAAAGAGCCTACTCTTAGTATAGTATATACTATATTATAAGATTAAATCAACCTATGGAAATTAGAAAGAATAGACGATACTTTAGAGCAGTATCACATTTATTTCTTTTTGAATTCTTTCTGTGGGGTAAAAACAAATACATTAATAAAGAAATACTTACATCGTAGTATCAATGAAGAAAGCAGATGCAGAGCAGTTTGTGAAAGAAAATATTCATTTGTATGATGGCACTTTTAGTGGCTTTGCAAAAAAACTCTATGAAATAAATGACCAAAAAACACATAGGGGTTGGGAGGCTTTTCTTACTCGTATGAACAAACAAGAAAGTGATTTGTTTGAGTGGGAACATGTTAATTATAATGATATGCTTCCTAAAGAATGGAATGGCACAGAAGCAGATTTAACAAAAAGAATGTATAAACAAGACCCTTCTATTTCTTATTCAGCATGGAGGCACAGAATAAGAAATGCTTTTATAAATGGAAGTATCACAACAAGCCATAGGCCAGAATTTGTAGTTGAGCATCTTAAGAAACAAGGAAAGTCTAATGAAGATTTATGGGCTGAAATTGAAGCACTTAGCACAAAAGCCATCAAAGCAATTGAACATGCTCGTTGGGCTGATATTCATATGCAGAGCGATAAATTTATTGGTATTGCGTTTCAGAGTGACCAACACATAGGTAATCCCTATTGTGACCACGAACAATTGCGACAAGACACCGAATTAATCACAAATAGCAAAAATGTATATGTTATCCATGCTGGCGACTATATTGATAATTTTATTGTTGATAAACCACGACCAGCCATGAAAGCAAGTATTCCCCCTTCTATTCAATGGAAGTTATGTGAACATTATCTTGATATGTCGGCAGACTCTCTTATGGCAGTAGTCGCTGGTAATCACGACTTATGGACTTCTGGTATGACTGATTTTGACCCTCTAAAGCGTTTTGTTGAAGAAAGAGGTATTTTGTATCATGCACATGAATTAAATTTGCGACTATGGCTTGCAGGCATACCTTATCATATATCCATAAGACACAAGCGTAGAGGTAATTCAAATCTTGACCCAAGTCGTGTGATTAAGAAGATGTGGGAAGATGGTGAAGCAGACTTTGATATTGGAGTAGTAGGCCATCATCATACGCCATCTGTTGCTCCCTTTACACGACACGGACAAGAGCGTTGGGCTATTCGGCCAGGTGCTTATAAGATTGTTGATACATTTGGTGAGATGTGTGGATTTCCTCGCGAAAGACCAACAAGCCCAATGGTTATATTAAATCCCCATACTAAAGAGATACAAGCATTTAGTGATTTGCGAATGGGTCTCCGAACACTTGCTGCTCTTAATGGAGATGAATATGATGAAGATTTGGGCATCTGCTGATAAAGAATTGCGATTCACAGAAATTGATGCGAATTATATTGCTATCAATGTATTCACCGAAGAATTTATTATAGGTGTAATGTGTGACAGACGCGAGATAGAGCATCTATGTATATCTCTTGCAGAATGGTGCGGATTTCCACTTTTTAGAGGAGACGAAGAAGAATGAATCGTATGCTTACTGCTCTAAATATGGAGCGTAGTCGTAGTGACATTAGACACTTCTATGAGTGGTTAGGCTACACATGGGGTGAACATATCCATGATTGGATGACATTATATGGAGACCGTAGAGATAAACAAGTGCATCGTGTCTGTGTAATCGCTCCGAGAGACCATAGTAAATCAACAACGCTTCGTGTAAAGATTTTACATCAATTACTTTTTGAAAAGTGGCGTAATAAACCTTTTACCATATGGCTATTTTCTGCTAATAAAGATTTGGCGATGAATCGTCTTGAAGAAATACGACAGGATTTGAAACGCCATCCAGAACTTTCCCGTATGTTAGATGAGAAGAGAGGTAATCGTTTTGAAATCCGTCTTAATAATGGCGCATGGATAAAAGCAACTTCTGTTGGTTCTGGTATTCGTGGAGAACACCCTGCTGCGATTGCTCTTGACGATGTATTAGATGACCAAAATGATATGTCGTATGAAGTAGTCCAACAATGGTTTCGTAAAAAATTGACTCCTATGCTATCACCTGGCACTTCAATCTATGTTGTTGGAACTCCCATGTCAATGAATGACCTCTATCATACTGAGATGTTAGAAAATGAATCATGGGATTGTTGGCGCAAAGGAGCAATTGTCAATTATGACGAATGGCGTAGCGAAGAAAATGTAGAAGCAAAATGTCTATGGCCTTCTGAGAGACCACTTGATTTTCTTTTAGAGCAGAGACAGGCAATTGGCGAATTGGCTTTCGCACAAGAATATCTGTGTAAGGTTGTTGATGATGACTCGGCAGTATTCCCCCAGACAATCACTCGCAAAAATATGGATATGTCGCAGACTTTACAGACGCAGGCTCTCCATGAAGGTCATTATGCGATTGGCTTTGACCCAAGTCACGGTATAGGACAAGACTATTCTGTTATGATTGTCTTGCGAAAAGACGCTGACGGCAACATCCACATTGTTAATATATGGCGAAAGAACGATTTCCCACCAGAAAAACAAATTGATGTAATTGAAGACTTCAATATACGCTATAAGAAACCAAGATTCGCATTTGAGAGTGCTGGTTTTCAGAGTCTATATCAGAGCCTATTAAATCAGCGTGGAATTACTTTGGATATGACATTATCTAAAGTTGCTAATAGAACTTTGAAGCAAGGTCTTCTAAATCGCCTGCGAAGTTGGTTTGAACAGGGTAAAATCATTATACCATACGGAGATGACGCAACTCGCAACATAATGAACATATTATTGGATGAATTAGAGTCGCATGTATGGAAAAATGGAATTATCATTGATAGAGGCCGTCATAACGATACAGTTATGGCTCTTGCACATGCAATTGACTTGTTTAATAGCAAAATAAGCGGTGGTCTGCCTGCCGCAGGTGCAGTTGTAGATATGAAACAATGGGGAAAACAGGATTCGCAAAATAAATCATCAAGAATTAGCAGGAATTCTGGAAAAACAGGAAAATATAGGACTTTTTACTAAAAATTTTAAAAAAATTTTAAAAATTTTTGCGAGGTGGTTGGCGTTGTCTACCCCGTCGGGGGGTCGGCCTTTTGGCCGACCCCCCCCCAAAACCAGTGAGCCGAAGGCTCTCAAAGGTCTTCGCTTCGTTGCTTACAGAGTAAGCAAGGCTCACCGACCAGATAACCGAAGTCTCCTTCGGAGAATTCGCAAGTGCAGGCTTCAATCTTTGATGGTGTTTGTGACATCAACCCTCCGAAGTCTTAGGGGTTATTAAAGGTTTCCAAGTGGCATTCTCCCTTGCCAAATACTATGAATTGAATCTTTAGATTCAATCATAGTATTTGTGTATTAATTAAGGGGGCAAAATCCCTAACAATTTTTTTCAAAGTATTATGTATGCCTTTTCCCCATAGGAAAAGTCATACTAATCCTTTGGGGTCTTTGCATCAGTCTTGCATCATCTCCGATGATGAAGGAAAATCGGCCTCTTTTTGATTAGCCCTTTAGGGCTAATCAAAGACTCCAAAAAAAGGGCTGAAATCTCTAAGAATTTTTTGCTTGCAAAAAATCGCACCGATTTTGAACGGTGTCTGTTGAAGTTGGCTCTTTAGAGCCAAAAATCCGAGACAAAGTTTTGCGACCTTCAATGACATAGTTGCAAAAGTAAATCTGCTTGCAGATTTAAAAAGCCAACTCTCCAATTGAAAATCCCTTCGGGAATCTAAAGGCCAGACGGCCTAAAGGCCGAGAGGGGTTTAGATTGGCTTTAAATATGGAATATAGAGCAGACTCTAATATTCCATATTTGCGAAAATCCCTCTGGGGATTTTTAAGATGCCAGCATCAGCCTTGCGAAGTCATCGTTTTTGAGGCCAAACTTCTACCCTCTACGAGGGTAGAAAAAAATCGCAACTTAGAAATACTCCCTCCTTTAAAAGGAGGCCATGTGCATTCGCGAGTCAATCGGTTTTCGGCTCGGAAATCGCAAAAATTCCTGCTCATCCCCTTTAGGGGATGGTTTTGGAGAGAGGGGCATGACCCCTTTAGGGGTCATACATCTGCTTCTACTGTATAGGTATATGTCCTCCTAATGACTTTAGTCATGGAGGAACATAACCTTACAGTTAAGAAGCAAGATGATGAATACCCCCTCAACTTCGTTGAGAAGCCGAAAATGGCGGAGAGTCCTTCGGACTTTTTTTGCAGTCTAAAAGACTGCATTCAAGCCGCCCTTCCATTGGCTCACCAGCAACCTCTGGTTGCTGAATCGGAATGGACTGTCAAATACCTCATCAACTCCGTTGATGCTGAAGTGCTTCAAGAAGCACTTCGCAAGACCACCGACCTTGCCTTCGGCAGATTTTTGGTTGCAGTCGGTCTCTTTGAGACCGATGGAGGCCGAGATTTCGCAATCCTCCTTGAGGATTGTCAAGACCTTGACGAATGTCAAGGTGAGGATTTTGATGGTCTTACAGACCAACAAAAACTTGTCAAATCTTTGGTTGATGAAATCAACCATGCCGCCACCTTCCCCTTCTACCGTGAAACGGTAGAAAAGTTGAGCAATTTTTTCCTCCTTTCTAAGGAGGAAATTATCAATGACTTCGTCATTCCCTTCTACAAAGTCGGCAAGGCAAGCCATTTATGGCTTGAAGACTTGACTGATTCGGCTTTCAATCGTGGCCTAAAGGCCAAATTGGGACTTTCCCCTCAAATCTACATTGACTCCGTCAATGGATTTGACTTCACCGATGGAGACCATGTCTCCATTTTTGAGTCTTTCCTTGAGCAACAAGACGAAGTCTTGAGGAAGGAGGAAGAATTCCAAGCCAAAGGCTTGAAAGATGGTTGGTCTCTCCATTGTCTCCGACAATACCCTTCGGGATTCCCCAAAGGGGAAAACTGCTTCCCAAGAGCCTTCATTCACCGTCAAGACGGTGAAGGAAGATTTACCTTTGATGAAATGAAACATTTCATTGAAGGTCTTCCAACGGAGTTGGATAGGAAAGTCGGAATGGCTCTCCTTGAGAGCCGA
>Ga0181592_10003664_pt1 | contig 12720 bp, 9 predicted proteins | sample 071ome_20_FD_133755 | JGI IMG/M metagenome (GOLD analysis project Ga0181592, IMG submission 133755) | Coastal salt marsh microbial communities from the Groves Creek Marsh, Skidaway Island, Georgia - 071412BT metaG (megahit assembly) | ecosystem: Environmental > Aquatic > Marine > Intertidal zone...
ACGATAACTGTGTGTCCGTTTCTTCTCAAGCGAAGCATTACCTCTGTTAATTGGTGGACATCAAACATAGAAAGGCCTGTGGTTGGTTCGTCGAGGATATACACAGTATGACTTCGGGTCGGACGGTGTAATTCTGATGCTAGCTTTACTCGCTGGGCTTCCCCTCCAGAAAGTGTGGTTGCTGGTTGGCCAAGTCGTATATATCCCAATCCAACATCTTTCAATGTAGTAAGAATTCGATTCAGTGATTTTTGATTTTTGAAAAATATTACTGCCTCATCAACAGACATTTCTAATACTTCTTGAATGGTTTTACCTTTCCATTCAACTTCTAATGTCTCTCTAGTATACCTCTTTCCTTTACATACGTCGCATGTAACCCAAACATCGGGCAAAAAATTCATTTCTAATTTAATTGAGCCTGCCCCTTTACAAGATTCGCATCTCCCTCCTTTGACATTAAAAGAAAATTGTCCGGGTTGGTAACCTCTTTCTTTGGAAAGATTAGTTTCTGCGTATAGATTTCTAATATGGCCAAAAGCGCCGGTGTATGTTGCTGCATTAGAACGAGGAGTTCTACCTATTGGAGATTGATCGATGACTATGGTTTTATCTATCGCATCAAATCCTTCTATTCTGTCGTGGCGGCCAGGAGACGTATCACTACCATGTATCTCACGCAATAGTGCTGGTGCCAAGGTTGAAGCTACTAAGGAAGATTTGCCTGAACCCGACACGCCCGTTACTGCTACAACACAACCTAGTGGTATTGACACGTCTATGTTACGGAGATTATTTTCATTGGCTCCTAAAATATGTATCCATCGCCCATCTTCCGGAGTTTTCCTATCTTCTGGGAGGGGAATTTTTTCTTTACCAGATAAATATGCTCCAGTTATGCTTTGTTCATTGGAAATTAATTCACTTAATTCTCCACTCACTAGTACCTTTCCGCCCTCTTTGCCTGCCCCAGGTCCAATGTCCACAAGCCAATCTGCTTGCTTCAATGTCGCTTCATCGTGCTCTACTACAAGCAATGTATTACCTAATGCAGTAAGCTCTCTCAATGTCTCTAATAACCTATTATTGTCCCTAGGATGAAGTCCTATACTGGGCTCATCAAGGACATACATAACCCCTGTTAATCTCGTACCAATTTGAGTTGCCAGCCTTATCCTTTGTGATTCTCCTCCCGAAAGTGTGCTTGCCCGTCTATCTAAAGTTAAGTAATCTAAACCTACCAATGCAAGAAATCGTAATCTAGCCTCAATTTCCTTGATTATTTCTGTTCCAATAAAAATTGAACGTTCAGATAGTTGTTTCGTATTAGAAATAATTTCACTACTTGGTTTATCTCTTCCCAATTTATCCCATGTTTCATCTAGTTTACCGGCTTTCCAAAATTGTACTACTGCTAAAGCCTCTAAAACACTGCAAGAAGAAATTGATGGTAAAGAAACTCCTCCGACGATCACTCTACTAACGGCATCATTCAGTTTTTTCCCGGAACAATCTGGACATGGTTCATCATTCATATACGACGCCATTCTAGATCTTGTTCTATCCGAAGATGTTTCATTGTACGTTCTTCTAATTCTATTGAATACGCCCTCCCATGGTCTAAGCATTTGATATGTCGATCCTTTTTCCGAAGTAAACTCAAAGGATATTTGTGTCCCACCTGAGCCATAAAGAAGTATATCTTTCTCATCATCATTCAGACTACCGAATTCTAAATTTGTTGGTATTCCATAATGTTCGCATACCTGTCTCATTTGGCTCTTATACCACCCTGACATCATTGAGGATCTAAAAGGTCGAATACATCCTTCTTCAACTGAAGCCATTTTATCAATTACTAATTCCGGAGAAAACTCTCTTTGTACACCCAATCCTTGACAATTAGGACAGGCCCCTAGAGGATTGTTAAAGGAGAATACTCTCGGAGACATTTCTGGTAAGAATGCTCCATGCTCAGGGCACGCAAACTCCTCAGAATAAGGTATTATTTCGCCTTCTTGGGTCTTTTCTGCCTCTTCATTCCGTTGATTTAGGCTTTCAATTTTCTGTAAACTCTCGATAGCCACAGTCCCTCCACCAAGACGAAGCCCTGATTCTATTGCCTCAGTCAATCTTTGTCGATTGGTTCGATTTAATTTTAGTCTGTCAATCCTTACATCAATATCATGTCTAAGATTTTTCTCTAAAATTGGAGGGGTTTCGAAATTTTCTTCTCTACCGTTAATTTTACCTTCTAAATAACCCTGTTCGACTAATGCCTTGAATAAGTCTGCATGAGTCCCTTTTCTATTTCTAATAGTTGGGCTCCAAATTGCAATGGCGTGTTCTTCAAAACGCCACATGATGTCATCCACAATTTCTTGTACTGTTCTTCTCGCAACTTCTCTCCCGCACTCTGGGCAGTGAGGAATACCGACTCTTGCCCAAAGTAATCTCATGTAATCCATTATCTCCGTTACTGTAGCGACAGTCGATCTAGGATTGTGGCTTCCCTGTTTTTGATCAATGCTGATTGCAGGCGACAAGCCTTCTATAGAGTCGCAATCGGGTTTTTTCATCTGTCCTAAAAACTGTCTCGCATATGAGCTGAGGCTCTCAACATATCTTCTTTGGCCTTCGGCATACAATGTATCAAACGCTAGACTAGATTTTCCAGAACCGGAGACCCCTGAGATTACCACAAATTTACCTCGAGGTATTTCAACATCTATATCTTGTAAATTATGAGTTCGCGCACCTTTGACTTCAATCCATCCTTGATTGATTGAGTCGTTCTTGTTACTGCGATTCATTGCGGCCTACCTCCTAATATTACTACACGGGATGTTTATGGCTATTGAAGAAATGTATTTTTATTCAAGTCAATTGAACCAAAATGCTTCAATAATTTCTCCCTTTTTGCCATCTTTATCTGGTGGTAATAGTGTTACTCCATTGTGAACTACCATACTATGTATATTTCCACTTCCTTGATGTGTGTGAGTTGTTGCAAATAGCCCTTGATCTTCACTAGTTATTTTTATTCGACGCATGCAGAGTTTACCTTGAGCTCCCGAAACGTCGTTTCTCAACTTAACCCGTACCTTTTTCCCTAGGTTTGGAGATTCGTTCTCTGAAATGCCATAAATGCTTGAAAACCATGGACAAACAATCATTGAAAATACCAAATGACTACTGACTGGATTTCCAGGTAACCCAAATATTGGTTTGTTTTTCCAATTACCGAAAATTGGTGGCCCCCCGGGCCTAATTTTAATTTTCCAAAAAATTATTTCTCCCTCTTTTTCCATAATTTTTCTAACAATATCCCAATCACCCATTGATACTCCTCCTGTGGTAATTATAGCATCACATTCTCTTGATGCCTTGTCTAATGTTTCTCTTAATTGGTTTATTGAATCCGTAACTATTCCATAACGGATTGGAGTCCCTCCCATCTGTTCTATTAAGGCAGCTATACCAAAAGAATTAGATTCGTAAATTTGCCAATCATTAATCTTAGAATTTGGCATTACTAACTCGTCACCGGTACTGATTACCCCAATCGTTGGTTTTCTGTATACTTCAATCTCATCGTAACCCATTGTAGCTGCTAGAGAAATTGTTGATGCAGACATTTGTGTTCCTTCTAATATTGCTTTTGTGCCCAAAGAAAGATTCTCTCCTTTAATTCTGATATATGATTTTCTGGCAGGCCCATTAATAATTACATTATTCCCTTCAACCCTACTATCTTCTCTAATGACAATCGCATTCGCTCCGTCTGGAATTGGCGCTCCCGTTGTAATCTTACATGCTTCTCCGGATTTTATTGATGGTGGGTTTTTGGTACCAGCTTGAATTTCCCCTTTAATAATTAACTTGGTTTCTCCGTTAAGATTGCAATCCTCTTTTATTACTGCCCATCCATCCATAGCCGAATTATCAAAACGAGGATCATTAACTTTAGAGATTAATGATTTGGATAATATTCTTCCATTAGCATCAGATAAATTTATCGATTCTGAAGAAAGTGTGAAAATATTCTCTGAAACCAGTACTTTGGCCTTCTCTAAACTAATTCCTACTTCCATGCCTTTACCGAGAAGGTTTCTACAGATTAATTATCCGTTGAATCCTACGGAGTGTTCTTCAAATAATACTAACAATACGGATTAATATGTTAATAGAAGGAGAGTTTTTTATTCTCTTTTTACTATTTACAATGGCTCTGTTTTATTCTAGTGTAGGGCATGGTGGTGCTTCGGGATACTTGGCAATACTTTCTTTGACTGTGTATGCAGAGTATGATAGTGGATGGTTAAAACAACATGTATGGGCATTGAATTTAGTAGTTGCTGCAATCGCGTTCTATCATTATAAAAAAGCTGGATTTTTTGACTTAAAATTGACCCTTCCTTTTGTCATTTCAAGCGTTCCTTTTGCAATAGTTGGAGGATATATGAAAGTTGATGGTGCATTATATGACACCTTGCTGTCTTTGACATTGATTTGGGCGGCACACAAATTATACCAAGTTAAAGACGATTATGAATCAGAAATTTTCGCTTTACCCAGCGCTTCAATAGCAATTCCCATTGGCGCTATGATAGGCTTGATGAGTGGCTTAATTGGAGTGGGGGGAGGAATCTTTCTATCCCCCATTCTTCTCCTCAAAAAATGGGCTGACCCCAAGACTGCAGCCGCTACTGCAGCGCTATTCATCTGGGTAAATTCAATGGCTGGATTAACTGGAGCGGGGGTTTCTGGACAATTAGTTATTGATATAGAAATTTTAATTCCATTTATCATTTCTGTTCTGATAGGAGGATTTGTTGGGTCAAAATATGGATCTGAAAACGCACATCAATCAATAATTAAAAAATTATTAATCGTTGTATTGATTATAGCTTCAATGAAAAGAATTGTTTCTTTAATCATGTAATTCAAATACCAATCATATCTGAGTGTCCGCATTCAGGATATGCACATATTACCTTGTATCTTTCTCTTTTCGGGCGTGGTATTCGCATTGTTGAGCCGCACATTGAACATTGATGTGTAACTATCTCCGGCTCTTTTGGTGTCAAATCTTCAATATCGTCGAAACTTTCTTCCATGGAGGTCCAACCTATTTGATCGGAGTATGTGTCTTCTTCATCGGTAATTTTCTTTTGTCTCAAATTTAACTTAATATTTATTTTCCTACCTTTTCTTTTCCTCTTTTTACCGGAATTCTCTGTAGGTTTGCCTTTAGGCTTCGGTTTGCCTTTAGGCTTCGGTTTGGGTTTAGGCTTCGGTTTGGGTTTAGGCTTACGCTTAGGCGGAGATTTAGATTCCTCCTCACTGGGTTTAGCTGGTGGTGCCGGAGGTTTGGCAGGAGGTGCTGGGGGTTTAGCTGGTGGCATTGGAGGTTTGGCAGGAGGTGTTTTTGGAGGCCTCTTGGGGGGCTTTGGTGGTGGTGGGGGAACCTTGTCTGCCATGACTATCCTCTATTGGCAACCCGAGGTGCTCTTTGAAAGAATCGGACATTTAATGTCTAATTAGAAAAACTATGCTGGAAATTTAATTAGTGAAATACAAGGCATTGGAGCTAACTTTTCTATTGCACCTAGGCCTTCCAATTCAATTACAAATAAACTAGAAATTACATTTCCACCTAATTTTTTGCATAATTTTGTACATGCTTCGATAGTCCCTCCAGTTGCTAAAAGATCATCAATAATGATAATGTTCTGGCCTGCAGAAATTGCATCATCATGCATTTCAAGTTTATTCGTACCATATTCTAAAGAATATTCTATTTCAATCTTGGAAAATGGCAATTTTCCAGGCTTTCTTACTGGGATAAATCCTACTCCTAAGCGTGATGCTAACAATGAGCCGAAAATAAACCCCCTAGATTCGGGGCCTAGTATCAACTCAGGTTCCCAATTATTTTCTTGAATTATTTGTACAAACCTCTCTGTGATATCTCTTAATAGAATGCCATCAGAAAGAATCGGTGAGATATCTCTAAACAATATTCCTTCGATTGGAAAATCAGGGATTGTCCTGATTGTATCGGCTAATTTTTGTGTAATGTTGTCTGGCATACCTAACGCTCACATAGTTTAGGAGAGAGGGGCTCCGGACAATGCGCCCGGAGCCCTTTACGTTTTCAATTAATTATTGAAATCTATAATATCATATCTAATATCCAACCAAACGTGGAATCGTTTCCTGGACCTAGATAGAACATTATCATTAGTATAGCTAATGTTCCCATTACTTTATTGATCTCGTTGATCTTACCCATTCCAGCTTTAATGGCTACCCACGAGATAATACCCCACGCAATACCATCAGCAATTGAGTATGTGAATGGCATTAGTACTATTGTAATGAATGCTGGAAGAGCCATTTCAGCGTCATTCCAATCAATATCTGCTGCTTGTCTCATCATCATAGCACCAACAATCACTAAAGCGGAAGCCATTGCGAATTGCGGAACTGCTGCGAATAAGTCTGTAAAGAATAGGCCTGATAGCATCAGAATACCGACTGTTAATGCTACGAGTCCTGTTTTACCGCCATCTTCGATACCTGCTGCGGATTCAATATAGGTTGTTGTCGTACTTGTACCAAATACTGCACCAACAATTGTTGCTCCAGCGTCTGCCATAAATGCTTCATCTGAATTCATTAGTTCATCATTTTCATCAACATAACCTGCTTGTCTACCAACAGAGTATAATGTACCAGAGGTGTCAAAAATATCTACGAATAAGAAAGCTATCATAACAAGTAAAAAGTCACTCATATTACTCGAATCTATTGCGCCCATTCCTTTGTCTCCGAATGCAGCTCCAAGAGTTTCTTCAGGCATTGATGGCATGCCAATTATGTCGCCAACACCAGGGAAAGCTGCTGTTGCCGCACCCCATCCTGCACCGCCTGCAAGGAAATCGTTGTATGGGTCGTATGCGCCTACTGCCCAGCCCCAAACTGTAGCACCAGTGATACCTATGATCATTGCACCCTTGGTCCCCCTTGCCATCATCACAGCAATAGAAATTAATGCAAGCATAGAAATTATTGCTCCGTGTTCCCATAGAGCAACTGTTGCTGTATCTGCAGATGCCGTAAATGTGGCCAAGTCACAGTTGAGAACTGTGTCTACACATGGAACAGCAGGTCCGGAGTCGTCGCCTTTCATGACTGTCCCGCCCCAACTTTCTGTTTGACCTATGTTAACAAGAGTTGCGCCATCGTCTCTAATCCAACCCATTTCTCTGAGTCCGATTATTGAAAGGAACATTCCTATTCCTGCCCCGGTTGCTATCTTAAGATCTGTAGGTATAGAATTAATCATAGCAGTTCTCCACCCTACTTGAGGTAGAGACATTGCCAAGAACAATATACCTTCAATAAATACTGCAAATAATGCTATTTGCCAATCAATGCCCATACCAAGAACCACACCGAATGTAAAGTATGCATTCAGGCCCATTCCTGGCGCTAATGCAAAGGGCAAATTTGCCCACAATCCCATAACAGTACAACCAATAAAGGCTGCAACTGCTGTGGCGAAAAGTATGTCTGCGAAGGCTTGCTCATTTCCTGCCGTAGTTCCGTCACCAATACCTAATGTTAGCATTGCTGGGTTAACTAGCAGGATATATGCCATAGTTAGGAAGGTCGTAATACCCGCCCTAATTTCACCGTCGAAAGACCCACCTTTCTCTGTATATCCAAAATATTCGTCTGCTTTTGCGTTTTCCATTTTCTCACCATTTCTTTTGTTCAGGACATAGCCTGATTACCTCTTCGTTTGTGCATAAGGCCTATGAATTGTTCGGAGCACCTGATTCACGAATTTATGTGAATTGATACGCCATTTACTGGTAAATGAATTTCTATATTTTCACTTAATTCGGAAAAAATAACATTTCTACTTTCTTCTGGTGCATGGAATAAAATCATATTTTTCGGGTTGCACTCTAACGCAAAATTACATAGTTCATCATGTCCTGCATGGTTAGATAGTTGAAACTGTTCAACATCCAACTCTATTTTTGTTAAATTGCCGAAAATATTTAGTTTCCCTTCTTCTAACAACTTCCTACCGCCCGAATTTTCAGCTTGATATCCTGTTAATAAAATTCCATTGGCCATATCATTCTTCAATCGATTAAGATACCAAAGTGCTGGGCCACCATCTAACATGCCGCTAGTAGTAACAATAACGTCTGCCTGTAATGCCTTTTTACGATCGGATTTACTAGATATTTTCTTAGTCCATTTCCAAACTTTTTCAAAAGTTTCAATGTCCTTAATGTGTTCTGAGTTTTCAAACCATTTACGAGTTAGTCGGGTCCCCATTCCATCATAATGAACGTTTAAGTGGGGCGCTTCCCGATGTAAAATTCGAAGAATATCTTGCCCTCTTCCAGATGCAAATGCTGGGATTAATGCAAGCCCTCCTCTTTCAACGATTTTTTTAACTGCAGATACAAATCTCAACTCTTCTTCTTTCCTATCAGGATGTGTTTTCCCACCATATGTTGCTTCTAGACAAAGGATATCACATTTAACAGGCTTAGCTCCTATCGTATTAGGGCTGTCTCTTGTATCAAGATCTCCCGACCATAAGATTCGATGTGTTGGCGTTTCTATCTCTACCATTGCTGCACCTGGCATATGTCCTGCTCTATGAAGACGACATTTCCAAGCTCCTATGTTGAACCACTCATTGTAATCATGTGAAACCCATGAGTCAAGAGCGTATTCTAAATCTCTTTTATCCCAAGTAAGTGGATATCCTTCTATTTTGGATACTTTGTATGTATCTCTCCACATTATTTCTGACACCGATTCTGTCAACGAGGTTCCATGTAATCTAACATTATTGAATTGCGTTAACCATGGAACCATTCCTATGTGATCAATATGACTATGAGTTATGATAGCATCAGATATTGGTGGGCTCTGATCTGGATATTTGGGGGGTTTTGTGGGGGCTAGCCCATAGTCTATCAATACACGTGTACCGGTGCTATCTTCAATGATACATCCTACATTGCCTACTTCATTTCCACCTCCAAGAAAATGAAATCTAATCCCATCCTTAACTTTGTTTTTTGGATACCCAGAGGATTGGCCTGGCGTATACAATACCATAGTTAAGCGAGTGCGTCTTTTGTCAAGAGGGCTTTGGAACTCCACCCCCTGTATTTCCATTAGAGATATGAATTACTAACAAGTAAATTGGTTATACATTCAAAATGTTTATGTGTTTTCGATTTTATAATACGATTGTTTATTGAAATGTTATGAATTTTTCATACTTTTGTTATTCTTGAATCTATTTTTTCTTCCACTGGAAACAAAGGGGTTGGGGGGATATATTCAGAACTAACACCCCCTCATGGGATCATGGCCAGAATGCCAAACTTTGAGTTCGTTGTTGACAATGAACGATGTTTTGGCTGTGCAGCATGTGTGTCTTTATGTCCTGTCAATGCGTTAGAATTAGACGATCTATTAGCAATAGTCGATGAACCATCGTGCACTCATTGTAATTATTGTATTCCATTTTGTCCTGTACATGCATTATCAATAATTCAAATAATGAAAAATTAATTCTACTTGTCATTGGCACTAACATCATTCTAATAATGAATACATCTTCACAAAGCTATGGAAATTAGTCAGATAATTTCACAGTCTAAAGAAATTCAAGATTGGATTGTAGAAAAAAGAAGAACAATACATCGTAATCCAGAACTTATGTATGAAGAATTTGAAACCAGTAAGCTAGTTCAAAACACACTGGAAGATTTAGATATTCCATTTGAAAAAGATATTGCTATAACTGGTGTTGTAGGAACAATAGGAAATGGCGAAGATCCTTGTATTGCCTTAAGAGCGGATATGGATGCTTTACCTATTCACGAACAAGCAGACGTCGAGTTTAGAAGCGAAATCGATGGAAAGATGCATGCTTGTGGGCACGATTGTCATACGGCAATGCTTCTAGGTGCTGCAAGAGTACTGAAAAAAAACGAATCTTCAATTGAAGGGACTATCAAACTGATATTTCAGCCAGCAGAAGAAGGTGGCGCAGGCGGTAAAATGATGAAAGAACAAGGAGTTTTAGAAAAGCCGAAAGTTCAACAAATTTACGCACTACATGTTGCAGGAACAATGCCAATGGGAACCTTGTCTTCTAAAGAAGGCACATTATTAGCAGCAACCTCATCGATAAAAATAGTAGTTTCAGGCAAAGGAGGACACGCTGCAGCACCTCATCATACTATAGATCCAGTAGTCACAGGATCGAAAATCATTGTTGAGCTTCAAACCTTAATTTCTCGTGAACTAAGTCCCTTGGAATCTGGAGTAATTAGTATCACGATGGTTAATGCAGGTACTGCCACTAATGTGATACCTCCTGAAATGGAATTGCAAGGAACCATCAGATCCTTGACTAATGAAGGAATATCTCAATTACAAACTAGAGTAAAAGAAGTAGCAGAATCAATAGCAAAAGCCAATCGCTGTGAAGTAAAAGTTACCTTTCCTGGTAACGATTATCCACCAACAATAAATGATGCCGAATGTTGGGAATTGGGAAAACTAGCCGCAGGAGAAATTCTTGGTAAGGATAAAGTTTCAGAGATGTCTTCAATAATGGGAGGAGAAGATTTCGCTTATTATACCCAAGAAGTACCCGGTTGTTTTTCTTTTATCGGTGTAGGAAATCCAGAGATAGACGCAATATATGATGTACACCATCCAATGTTTAAGGTAGACGAAGAGGCACTTTCACTTGGTACCGCCGTTCACGTTAATACAGCATTAAAAGCATTGAAAAAATTAATTTAATTTACAATTTATAGAGTATGATACAATGAAAATAGCAATCATTGGTTCAGGGATAGAAGTATTCTCTTGTGGCCATAGATTATTAGATCTAAATTCAGAGCTAGAAATTCACATATTTGATGAAAAGGCAGAATCTGGAATGTATGGAGAAGAGCCAGGAATTTTTTCAGAATGGCCTTTAACGCCCCTTTCTTGGTATGGTAATCTATTTGCTCAGGAACCCAACGAAAAATCAACCGCAGTAAGATATTCCTGGTTTGTAAAATCTCTTTCCATTTCATTGGCTCAGAGAGGTGTTAATATACACTTGAAAACAGTGGTCAAGAACATAGAAACAGGAAAAATTGAATTTTATGGTGCAGGATACAAAGGTTCTGGTAACATTGTTTTTGATCACGTAATTGATTTTCGTGAAAAAAATCAAGAGAATTTTTGGTATGGTGGAGTGACTCTGTTTGAAACATCATCTGAAATTACTGGAATGAGGCCCGATCGAACCATGGAAGTGTGGAGTATGGAGGGAGAGATTGAGGGAAATGTTCTACAAAAAATGGTATGGTCAGGAGAGAACCCAATTACTGCTTTAACAAGTAGAATTGACAAGGGCATAGAAGCGGCAGAATCCATAATATGTTAGAGATTTATTGTAAAATTTTAGATGCTTGATGTTCCTAGGCGCGAATATGGCAGGAGTCGAGAGCCAGACATTGGAACATGTCTGCGATAATACAAAAATCACTAGACATGCTATTTTGATTGATCCTGCAGACCAAACTCCGGACGTAGCAGCAAAAAGAGCCATGGCGGCAGTTGCAGCAGGCAGTAGGATGGTATTAGTTGGGGGCTCAAGTGATACTGATATGGACAATGTTCATAGAACCGTGGTGGCCATTCAAGAAGCTTTAGAGTTAGTAACTTGGGCATCATCTCAAGACTCCGGTCTGGAAGAGAAAAATTGGAAAGTCCCTGTAGTTTTATTCCCTCAGGGAGCAGCAGCATTATCTCCAGCTGCAGATGCAATTACATTCATGATGTTAATGAACAGCAAATCGCCTAGGTACCTAATTGAAGAACAGGTAGCCGGCTCATTATACATCAAAAAAGCCGAAATTTCTCCATTACCTATGGGGTATATTATTTGTGAACCAGGAGGTAAAGCAGGAGAAGTGGGTAAAGCCGATTTGATACTTTCATCTGAGACAGAAAGAATCGCTGCATATGCCACAACTGCGGAATATTATGGCTTCAAAATAATTTACTTAGAAGCAGGAAGCGGAGCAAAGACCCCGGTCTCTCCAGAGCTAATTAAAGCGGCTAGAAAATCCTGTGACCTAACAATTATTGTAGGAGGAGGAATCAGAGATGGAGAAACTGCAAAGATAGCTTCAGACGCAGGAGCAGATTGGGTAATAACGGGCAATTTGACAGAATCTTTTGATGATGCGAATGCATTACAGAATGTTCTAATGGAATTTATTTCAAAAATGAATAGTTAACCGTCTTTTATTGAAGCAAGTAACCGATCAATTTGTGCTTCCATATCTAGAATTAGAATCATTTGTTCTTCTTCGACTCTGAGCAATCTAATATTTTCGTCCTGCAGTTCCTGTATTCTATGTTCAGAAACACCGCCCCCATCTATTCTTCGTATCTTTTCATTTTCTAATTTATTTTCTAATTGATTATATCGTATTTTCATTACTCGTAATTGCTCTTCAAGATCTGATACCGAGGGACTATCTTCTTGTTCTAAATTTATGGCAGCCAATTCCAATTCTAAAGCCCTTGTCCGTTGCCGTGAAATAACCAACTCCTGTTCCATTTTCATAGCTTCGTTCCATACGGAAATTA
>Ga0181592_10003666_pt1 | contig 12715 bp, 8 predicted proteins | sample 071ome_20_FD_133755 | JGI IMG/M metagenome (GOLD analysis project Ga0181592, IMG submission 133755) | Coastal salt marsh microbial communities from the Groves Creek Marsh, Skidaway Island, Georgia - 071412BT metaG (megahit assembly) | ecosystem: Environmental > Aquatic > Marine > Intertidal zone...
CACATCGCCGGCGCGCGAGTCGTCGTCGTTCCTGATGCGGTGGCTCGTCATCGCCAGGCGATGCACCACCGCGCACCCGAGTTGATGAACGAGTCCGATGCCGAACGCCAGCGTCTGGCCACCGTCGTGTCGGCGACGGGCGGACTGCGGCTCGTCACCGTGATTCCCGGTCTCGTGATCTTGGGACTCGCGACGGCTCTCGTCGCTTTGTTGCGCGGTCGACCCCGAGCGGCGACGGCGCGTCTCGCTGCCATCGTGTCCTTGGCGACCGGGCTGCCGCGCCTCGTGGCGCGCCGTCGACGCATTGCGGCCATTCGAACCGTGCCCGACCGCGAGATCGCCGATCTTCAGGTCAGGGGAAGCGTTCGTTGGAACCGTTTCCGTCGTGGACGAGCGCTTCAAGGAGAACTCGATCAAGACGCACCGATGAACGATCGTTCCACGTTGTCAGCCGTCGTGTGGACAGCTCTCGTTGCTTTGTTGCTCATCGGCGGCCGGCGGATGATCACCGATGGTGTCAGTCCTGTCGGAGAGCTGTTGCCGATCCCCGAATCGCCTGTCGACATGATCCGCTCCCATCTGTCGGGCTGGTGGGATCGTGGACTCGGCGACACGACTGCTCAACCCACCGGGCTGTTGTTGCTCGGAATCGCCGGGTTGGCCGCATTCGCGCAGATGGGACTTCTGCAGACCGTCGGAATTCTTGGTGCGCTTGTCGTCGGGTGGTGGGGGGTGTCACGGCTCGTTCCGGGTCGTGGTGGACTCGTGGCGACCGTCGCGTACGCGGCGGTGCCGCTTCCGTTCGCGGCAATTGCCTCGGGTCGGTTGGCGGCCTTGGTCGCCTATGCCGTGGTGCCTTGGGTCGTTGTTCTGGCTCGACGGGTGGTCGATGAAACGTCGATCGAGGATCGAGTGTCGTCATTGGCCCGACTGGTCGTCGTGGTCACCGTGGCCGCTGCCTTCGCGCCGGCGGCTGCCGTCGTCGCGCTCGTCGTCCTCGTGGTCGTAGCCGTTGCGGCGTTGTTGGCGGGTGACACATGGCGTCGTTCGGTGATCACGATCGCCGCAGGCTTGGTCGCCTTCACCGGAGCGATCGTTCTGCAACTTCCGTGGTCTCTTCGTTTCCTCGATGGGGACGGCTGGCTCGCGGTGGTCGGTGCTCCCGAACGGTTGACCGCCGATCGCGGACTGTGGCGGCTCATGACGTTCGACATCGGGCCAGCGGCACTCGGTGGTTTCGTGATCGCGTTGTACGTGGCTTTGCTGGTCGGCCTGATCGTGGCTCGGTCGGCGCGGCTCGCCGGAGCCTTCACGGCTGTGCTCGTGTCATCGGTGTTTCTCGCCTTGGCGGTCACGGCCGATGGTGGAGCCTGGTGGTTGCCACAAGCCGGAGTCCTGCTCGCACCGGTCGCCTTCGGCCTCGCTCTCGGTGCCGGAACTCTGTACACATCGTTCCAATTCGATGTACGTGGAGGTCGATTCGGGCTTCGTCAGCCGGTGAGTCTGATCGCTCTGGCGGCCGTGGCCGTTGGCTGCCTGCCGATCGCGGCGGTAGCAGTCGATGGTCACTGGAAACAGCCGTCCACGAGTTTCGTGACTCAACTTGACGAACTACTGGCCGATCCGATGTCGAGTGGTGACTACCGAGTTCTCGTGGTCGGCGACCCCGAACTCGTCCCAGGAGCCGATCGATTCCACACCGAGGGAATCGCTTATTCCATCGTCGACGGTGGACGGTTCGACCTCAACGAAACGTGGTCGGCACCCGATTCGATCGACGGACGGGTGGTCGACGACATTCTCACGTCGATGGCCGTGCGTTCGACGGCGCGTGCTGGACGACTGATGGCTCCGTTCGGAATCAGGTACGTCGTCGTTCCGGTGATCGACCGAGTGCGCTCCACATCGGAGTCGCCGCGACCACTTCCCGAGGGTCTGGTCGCCGCACTGCGCGAACAGCTCGACCTACGAGCGGTGTACAGCCCAGCGAGCATGTTTGTGTTCGAGAACGAGCAGTGGATCTCGACCACGGCCATGTTGAGCGACGAGGCGGCGGCGGCGAGTGAACTCGGTGGTGCAGACGCATTGGTGCGTACCGAATTCGGTAGTACGCGCCCGGTCCTTGCTGGGACGACAGCGTGGTCGAGTCCGATCGAACCTCTCGGACCTGGTTACGTGCATCTCGGGATTCCTTTCGACGATCGTTGGTGGGTCGACGTCGACGGACGACGGGTCGACGCACAAGGCTCCTTCGGATCGGTCATGGCATTTCCTCTCGAGACACGAGGAGAGGTGGCATTGCACTACGAACGTCCAGTCAGTCGTTGGGCATGGCTCGCAGTGCAGATCGTGGTCTGGGCTGGAGCCCTCGTCGCAATACGTCGCCGTCGTCACGTTCCCGAGATCGACCTGTCGCCGGTCATTCAGATGACAGCGAGCCCGTTGGCTGACAAATCGGGAGATGGTCGATGAGTCGGCGTGTCGTCGTGGTCGTACTCGGTCTCTTGGTCGCGGCTGGCGTGATCGTCGTCGCGGCTCCCGATACGACACGCTCGGACGTGGTGTTCTCACGTGGTGACGATCCAGGAACTCCGCGACTGGTGATTTCCGACGAGATCGTGACCGTCACCTGGTTCTGCGGCGGAACCTCGGCCCTTGGACGCAGTGAAAGTGGTGAGTACGGAGGAGAGGTCGTGCTCACCAACACCACCGACACCCCATCGACTGGAACCGTGACGGTGTTCTCGATCGACCAGGAACCGTTGGTGATCGCTGTGGATGTGGCACCGCGTTCGCAGGCGGTCGTCGATCTGGACGAGGCCGTGACGGCTTCGTACGTGAGCTCCATGGTCGAGGTCGATCGTTCGGAAGTATCCGTCGAACAGATTTCTCGCCATCCGGCGGGTGATGCCGTCTCGACGTGCACGGCGACCACCTCGGACTCCTGGTACGTGGCCGACGGCTTCACCGCCGAAGGTTCCGACATGAGAGTCCTCGTGACCAACCCGTATCCGACGGCGGCGATCGTGGACGTCGAGATCTCCACCGCAGCCGGACCGCGAACACCTGATCAATTGCAGGGATACGTGGTTCCGCCGCGCTCGCTTCGTGTGCTGAACATGGAGGACGCAGGATTTCGCGACGAGCCCGTTGTCGCGGTCAACCTGAGGGCCACGACGGGTCGCGTCGTGGTGGCCAAGGACCAGCACTATCTCGGCGCCGGACGTCTCGGCCACGTGACGTCGCTTGCGTCTCCGGCGGTGAGCGACGAATGGTGGTTCGCCGACGGACGCCTCGACGAAGGTGTCACCGAACGGCTCATCATTTTCAATCCGACCGACGACGACGTGGAAGCCGATGTCGTCGTTCTCGGTGTTCAGGCACTCGAAACCGACTATGAAGCCGCTTCGCTGACGGTTCCGAGCCGCGAAGTGGTCACTTTCGACGTGGCGGGAGTTCCGTCGATCAGTGGCGGTTCCCATGCCTTGCTCGTGACTGCTCTCTCCGGTCCGGCGTTGGTCGTCGAACGAGTGATCACCGAGCCGGCTGGTCAGTCGGTAGTGACATCGTCCATGCTCGGGCTCCAGGGTGAGGCACTGGCGAACGAGTGGTTCGCCTCCGTGACGGCGGCCGACGGTGACGGACCAGCCCTCGTGATCCTGAACGTGTCACCCGACCCGACGTCGATCGATGTCTCGTCGTTCGGACCGGGAGGGCCAGAACCCGTTGCTGATCTGACCGGGATCACCCTGCAAGCCAACGAACGGCGAGAGATTTCGCTCGGTGATGTCGCGGGACGGCCGATCTCGATCGTGGCCTCCGATGCGATCGTGGTCGAACGACTCGTCGAACGTAACGAGAGCGGCCTGGGACGTCTGCACGCCCTGGCCCTGCCGGTACGGAGGCGATGACATCATGAGCAGTGCCTTCGTCGCTATCGGTGTCTTCGTCGTCGTGGCTGCGATTGCCCTCGTGGCGCGGCGACGCCAAGTGGTCGACGTCCCGACGCAGAAGTCGTGGACGGTTCCACAGCAACTCGACCCGGCCGACTTTCCGGCGCGTGGCGAGGGATGGTCAGTCGTGGTGTTCACGTCGTCGTCGTGTCACGTATGCGCCGATGTGACTGCCAAGGCGGTGGTCTTGGCCAGCCCTGAGTTGACGGTCACCGAGGTGGAGTATTCGGCTCGCCGCGACCTGCACACCAAGTACGGCATCGATGCCGTACCCACCTTGCTCGTCGCTGACCGTGATGGCGTGGTGCGCCATCACAGTTTGGGCCCGGTCACCGCCACCGATCTGTGGGCGGCTGTCGCACGGGTGCGCGACCCAGATCTACCTGTCGTGGAGGGTGGCTGCGCAGCCCACGAGCACGACGTCGATCACTGATCGGCGAGTGATTCGGCCGAAGGCGACGGCTCACCGAGTCCCTGCTGGACCAGCCGTGCCACCTTGTCGCCGTCGATCGTCTCTTCGTCGAGAAGGGCTTGAGCGACGAGGTCGAGGCCACGTCGGTGGGTGGTGAGGATCTCGACGGCGCGCTCCTCTTGTTGACGAAGGATCGTGTTGATCTCTTCGTCGACGAGACGGGCGGTGTCGTCGGAATATTCGCGACCACTCGTCATGAGATCTTCACCCAGGAAGACCTGTTGATTGTTGTGCCACGCCATCGGTCCGACCTTGTCGCTCATTCCCCACTCGCGAACCATGCGACGAGCGAGGCCCGTGACGACCTCGAGATCGTTGGCGGCCCCGGTGGTCTGCTGATCGAACACGATGCGCTCGGCTACTCGTCCTCCGAGCGCCATACAAATGCGATCGAGGACGTAGTCACGTGAGTAACTGTGACGCTCTTCGGGGAGTGTCTGGGTGACTCCGAGCGCCATGCCACGCGGCAGGATGGTCACCTTGTGGAGCGGATCGCCGTTCGGGAGGACGGCGGCGAGCACCGCGTGACCTCCTTCGTGATAGGCGGTTGTCCGCTTCTCTTCGGCCGACAAGATGAGGGAATCGCGGCGGGCTCCCATCATGATGCGGTCACGGGCCGACTCGAAGTCGATGCGTTCGATCTGCGCACTGCCTCGACGAACGGCGAACAAGGCCGATTCGTTGACGAGGTTGGCCAGATCGGCGCCACTCATTCCGGGCGTTCCCTTGGCCATCACCTCGAGGTCGACGTCGGGACCCATGCGCTTGTCGAGCGAGTGCACCTTCAAAATGGCCAGTCGCTCCTCGAATTCGGGGAGCGGAACCACGATTTGGCGATCGAAGCGTCCGGGACGCAACAGAGCCGGATCGAGGATGTCGGGACGGTTGGTGGCGGCGATGATGACGATTCCCTCGGAGGTCTCGAAACCGTCCATCTCGGCCAGCATCTGGTTGAGAGTCTGTTCTCGTTCGTCGTGGCCACCGCCGAGGCCGGCACCGCGTTTGCGACCGATGGAGTCGATTTCGTCGATGAAGATGATGGCTCGCCCCATCTTGCGGGCTTGCTGGAAGAGATCACGCACGCGGCTGGCGCCGACGCCGACGAACATCTCCATGAAGTCAGAACCAGTCACCGACAGGAATCCGACACCTGCTTCACCGGCTACCGCACGAGCGAAGAGAGTCTTTCCGGTGCCTGGAGGGCCGACCAGAAGAATTCCCTTCGGAACGCGGGCGCCGATCTCTTTGAATCGCTCGGGCATGCGCAAGAAGTCGACGACTTCTTTGATCTCGGTCTTCACGCCTTCGTACCCCGCGACATCGGCGAAGGTGGTGGAGGGCCGGTCGGTCGTGTAGGCCTTGGCGCGGCTGCGTCCGATCGACATCACGTTGCCCATCTGGCCCGACGCCCGTCGGTTCATCCAGACGAGGAACCCCATGATGAGTATGAAGGGCAGCAGTAGGGGAATCAGGCTCACCAGCCAGTTGGACTGAGGAGTGCTGGCCTGGAAGTCGACACCCTTCGTGCGAAACAGCGCACGATCTGATTCGTTCGGGAATCCGGGAGGTGCCGTGGTCGAGAACTCGCTGCCATTGGTGAAGACACCCGTGATTCCGAGCGTGGTGTTGTTCAGCTTGAATTCGTCGACTCGTCCGGCTTCGACTTGGGTCATGAACTCCTCGAAGCCGATTTTCTCGCGGTCGGGTCCGGGCAGAAGTTGCGGCCCGAAGATCAACAAAAGGATGATCCCGAGCAGCACCCACGGCGACCACTTGGGAAGGGCGGGTCGGCCCCCACGACCCTCGGCGCGCGACTCGTCACCTTTCGTGCTGGAAGGGCGACGGCGACTTCCGGAGCGGTCTCCGGGCGGCGGAGGCGGCGGCGGGGGAGTCGGTTCGCTCATGACCCCATGCTACGGCGGGGGTACGCGGGCCCGCACCGCGGAGCGGGACGTGAGAGAGACGTCACCACCTGGCGACGGCGCGGATCGGTGCAGGTGGGCGGGTCGAAATCCACGAAGTTGCCGTTGCTTTTGCGTACCGTTGTCGCATGCGTCTCTGTACTCGTAACGGTTGTCGCGATCATGCTCGCACCTCGGTCACCTTCCACTATCCGACCTCGGTGATCTGGCTCGACCATCTCGCTGACGAACGAACTCCCGGCGTGTACGAATTTTGCCAATCCCATCTCGATCGATTCGTGTCGCCGAACGGGTGGCGTCTCGAAGACCGACGACGCGTCGACGTTCTTCCCTTCGTTCACCGTCTCGCCGGTTGAACGTTCTGTGCGACCGGCCAGTCACGACGCAGGAATCTCGATAGCGGCGGCTGCTGCGATATGGCTCGGCGCCTACATCGCAGCACTTCCACTCCAGGCCGGTGTGATCGGTCTTCTCGGCCAATCCGGAGTCGATCCCGACGACTGGCCGACCTCAACGATGGTGGCCACAGTTCTGTGCCTGTGGGTGCCCTTCGTCGTGGGGCTCGTCGTCCTCGGCCGTCGACGCGGATCCGGATCGATTCGCGACGCCTACCGCGTGCGATTCCGTGTCGTCGACTTGGTGGGACTTCCCATTGGAGTCGTCGGCCAGTTCGTCCTCGTGCCACTGCTCTACTGGCCACTGACGACTCTCTTCCCCGACGCGTTCGATCCCGCCAAAGTCGAGGAGCGCGCGACCGACCTCTGGAATCGAGCTGATGGCTGGTGGGTGTTGGCACTGATCGCCGTCGTTGCAATCGGTGCTCCACTCGTCGAGGAATTCGTCTACCGCGGTGTGATTCTTCAGTCGCTCGAAGGGCGGCTGAACGACACGGTCGCACTCGTGGTGTCGGCCGCGTTCTTCGGGGCGATCCATCTTCAACCCGTGGAGTTTCCAGGTCTTTTCGTGATCGGGATCGTGTTCGGCTTGTGTTGGCAACGTTCAGGCCGAATCGCGTGTCCGATTCTGGCCCATCTCGCGTTCAACGCATCCGGGCTTCTTCTCGCCGCCAACTGATCGATCCGAACGACGATCCGATGGCAGAATGACGAAGTGAGCGATCCGTTGGATCTTCCCGTCGACGACATCGAGCCGACGTCGCGCCAGATGTGGAACCCATTTCGGGGTTGGCCACGCGAGAAGGTCGTCCGCTTCGTGGTCAGAGTCGTCTTCCTCGGAGTCACCACGGTCATCGCACTACGTGTGGTTCAACCATCACTGTTGTTCCGCGATTCCACCCCGACTGGTGGAGACATGGGCGCCCACGTGTGGGGGCCGGCATATCTGCGCGACCACTTGCTGCCATGGAAGTTGAACGGCTGGTCCATGGATTGGTATTCGGGATTTCCGATCTACCGCTTCTACATGGTCGTTCCGGCGCTCTTCATCGTGTTGCTCGACGTCGTTCTGCCGTACGGCGTCGCTTTCAAATTGGTGGCCGTTCTCGGCATCGTGACGTTGCCGGTGTGCCTCTGGATCTTCGGCCGTCTGGCGCGGTTCGCGTATCCGATTCCCGAGCTGTTCGCCGTCGTGGGGTTGGTGTATCTCCTCGACGAGAGTTACACGATCTACGGCGGCAACGTGGCGTCCACCATGGCCGGAGAGTTCTCGTTCTCGATCTCCCTGTCGTTCGCTGTGCTCGCCTTCGGATTGTTCGCCAACGGACTCGAGACCGGACGGCACCGTGCCAAGGCGGCGATCTTCATGGCGCTCGCGGTCCTCAGTCACGGGATCGTCGCCATCTACGTGGCAGTCGGACTCGTGATCATGGGGCTTCTCTGGCTCGATCGACGGCGCGTCCGATGGTTCGTCGTGACCGTCGGGACGGGATCTCTCCTCGCTGCGTTCTGGATCGTTCCGTTCCTTTTGAATCACGCCTACATGACCGACATGAAGTACAAGGGCGAACCGGGTAACGGTTCGTTCACGTCGTACTGGGGCATGTTCTTCGCCCTTCCTGCGTTCTGGAACGTGTTCTTCACCCTCTTCGCCGCAATCGGTCTGATCGCTGTGCTGGTGCGACGACACACGAATGGCGTATGGATCGGAGTGACCGGACTCGTCTTCGTCGCCTTCGTGTATCTGTTCAACGACAGCCTGCCGGTGATCGGCCTTCTCTGGAACCCGCGACTCCTGCCGATGGTCAATCTTTGCCGGTATCTCTTGGCGGCCATTGGCATCGTCGAGTTGGTGCACGCGGTGGTTCGACTGGCTCAGGCCGACCGGCGTGAACGACTGATCGACCCGGTTCCCTGGATCGATGATCAGATCGCTCGTCGGGCGTTCTTCCGCTGGCGCACCATCGCGGCTGCTACGAGTCTGGTGGTGGCCCTCGTGGTTCTCGGCTTCAGGTTCCAGGTGCTCCCAGGCGGCCGTTTGATCGACGAAGGACAGGGTCTCGAGTACACCTGGGGTCCGTTCGAGACCGACGCGTCCGACAAGGGTTTCGTCGACGGGTGGGCCCGATGGAACTTCACGGGCTACGAGGGTCGGTCGGCATACGGCGAGTACTACGCACTCGTTCAGTCGATGAAGCAAATCGGAAACGACCGCGGGTGTGGGCGTGCCTTGTGGGAGAACTACAGCAACAACGATCGTTACGGCACAACGATGGCGCTCATGCTGCTTCCGTTCTGGACCGACGGATGCATCGGTTCGAGCGAAGGACTTTTCTTCGAAGCGGCGGGAACGACGCCGTACCATTTCCTCGCTGCTGGCGCGATGTCGAAGCAGAGTTCCAACCCGGTCCGTGAACTCCGCTACGTCAACAACGACGCCGCCACCGGAATTCGCTACTTGCAATCGCTCGGGATTCGCTACTACATGGCGGTCACTCCCGAAGCGATCGACGAAGCCGACGCATTGTCGGCGTCGACGGGTGAACTCGTCGAGATCTCTCGTTCCGGTCCGTGGAAGATCTACGAAGTGTCGAACTCCGAGATCGTCGTGTCACTCGAGACGCAACCGATCGTCGTGGAGGAGCGCGGTGGTGATCAGCGCGAACGATGGCTCGAACTCGGCACGAGTTGGCTGCAGAACCCCGACGAGTGGAGCGCCCTCCCAGCGGCCGACGGCCCCGACGCTTGGCAGCGTGTAGCGGTCGAGGTCGATCTCGATCGACGGGTAGGTGAGCCCGGAGCTGATTCTCGACAGGTCGACGTGGTGATACCCGTCGATGCCATCGAACGAGTCGAGGTCGAACCGGTGGCGATCTCCGACGTCGTGGTGGGGGACGAGTCGGTCTCGTTCTCGGTCGACCGCGTGGGCGTGCCGGTCCTCGTACGTGTGAGTTATTTTCCGAATTGGAAGGTGTCCGGAGCCGAAGGCCCATATCGAGTGACTCCCAACATGATGGTCGTCGTCCCGACCGAACGAGAGGTGTCGATGTCGTTCGGTGCGAGCGTGGTCGACCGAGGTGCCTACGTGTTGACCCTTGCTGGCTTGGTGTGCCTGTACCTGATTCGACGCGACGACCGACGTCGCCGCCGGACCGTCGACGAGGGGTCGGGGGTCGATTCGCCCGAACCGGTAGCGGTACCCCTGTCACCTTCGGCTGAATATGGTGATTCACCAGGGGAAACGTTCGAGGAACGAACCGAAACCTCCCCGTAGCCGAGAGGTGCCACCGCTAGCGTGGTCTCTCGCTATGCCGAACGCCGAGACTCTCGACACGATCGTCAAGGCGTACGACATTCGTGGCACCGTGCCCGATCAGCTCGACGCCGACGTCGCCCACGCCCTCGGCGTCGGTTTCGCTCTTTTCGCCAACTCGTCGGTGGCGATCGTGGCCCGTGACATGCGTCCGTCGGGGGTTGAATTGGTCGATGCGTTCTCGCAAGGTCTCATGGAGCAAGGCGTCGACGTGATCGACATCGGCCTCGCATCGACCGACCTCGTCTACTTCGCCGCTGGGCGTCTCGACGCTCCTGGTGCGATGTTCACTGCCTCACACAACCCGGCTCAGTACAACGGCGTGAAACTCTGTCTCGCCGGTGCCAGACCCGTCGGCGTCGACACCGGGCTCGATCTCGTGAAGGAGACGGCACGACGGGTCTTGAACGGCGACGGCCCGAAGCCCTCCGATCGATCAGGTCGCCGCACCGAGCGCGATCTTCTGGCGTCTTTCGTCGACCACGTTCTGTCATTCGTCGATGTCGACGAGTTACGCCCGATGAAGGTGGTCGCCGATACGGCGAACGGCATGGGTGGGCTCGTGGTGCCGGCGGTGTTCGAACGTCTGCCTCGTATCGAACTCGAGGTGATGTATCCGGAACTCGACGGGACATTCCCCAACCATCCGGCCGATCCGCTTCAGCCAGCCAACCAGCGTGACCTCCAGGCTCGGGTCGTGGCAGGGGGATTCGATCTGGGTTTGGCTTTCGACGGTGATGCCGACCGAGTTTTCGTCGTCGACGAACAGGGACGCGGTCTGTCGGGGTCGACCACTACGGCGCTTCTCGCCGCTTCCATACTTCGCAAACATCCGGGTGCCACAGTGCTGCACAACCTCATCTGCAGTCGTGCCGTGCCAGAAGTCGTTCGCGAGAACGGGGGAACTCCGGTCCGCACCAAGGTGGGTCACTCGTTCATCAAGCAGACCATGGCCGAAACCGGCGCCGTGTTCGGAGGAGAACACTCGGCGCATTACTACTTCGCCGACAACTATCGTGCCGACAGCGGTCTCATCGCAGCGATGCTGGTATTGGAAGAGTTGTCGCGGTCGGGTGTCCCGATGTCGAACCTCCGTCAGCCCTTCGAGCGCTACTCGTCGAGTGGCGAGATCAACACTCAGGTAGAAGACCCCCGAGCGGTGATCGATGCTGTCTCGAAGAAATTCGCCGAGTACACCCAGGATCGACTCGATGGGCTCACGGTGGACTGCGGATCGTGGTGGTTCAATCTTCGTCCGTCGAACACCGAACCCCTGCTCCGACTCAACCTCGAAGCCCCGACGCGCGAAGAGTGTGACGAACGTGTCGCCGAACTACTCTTGGAGATCACGTCGGTGTGAACCGGCCTGACCACGCGGAGGAAGAATGCCCCTCGATACCGAACTCGTGAGCGTCCTGGCCTGCCCTGAAGATCATGGCCCGCTCCACGTGTTCGACGACGAGGACTGCATCTACAACCCGCGGCTGAAGCGTCGTTACGCCATCCGTGACGGCATCGCCGTCATGCTCATCGACGAAGCCGAGACGGTGTCCGAGGCCGAACACGAGCGGCTCATGAGTCGGATTTCTCGGGGCGAAGGTCGCGCCACCGGCACCCGTATTGCCTAGTCTCGTCGTACAGCCGTACCTGCCTCATCCCTTTCAGGAGCTTCCGTGTCCACTCTTGCCGCCCGTCGTGACTACCGCGTCGCTGATTTGTCCCTCGCACCTTTTGGCCGTAAGGAGATCCATCTCGCTGAACACGAGATGCCGGGTCTACGAGCACTGCGCAAGGAATTCGGTCCGCAGAAGCCTTTGAAGGGTGCTCGTATCTCGGGTTCACTGCACATGACAGTGCAGACAGCCGTGCTCATCGAGACCCTCGTGGAGTTGGGGGCCGAAGTCCGGTGGGCGTCCTGCAACATCTTCTCCACCCAGGACCATGCAGCAGCCGCCGTGGTAGCCGGACCGTCGGGTTCGCCTGACGACCCGCAGGGTGTGCCGGTGTTCGCCTGGAAGGGCGAAACGCTCGAGGAGTACTGGTGGTGCACCGAGCAGATGATGACGTGGCCCGATGGTGACGGTCCCAACATGATTCTTGACGACGGCGGTGACGCCACGCTTCTTCTGCACAAGGGCGTCGAGTACGAGAAGTCGGGGGAAGTGCCCGATCCGACCACAGCCTCCAACGCCGAACTGGCGATCGTTCTCGGCCTGCTGGCCCGCGGACTGAAGCAGGACCCGACCAAGTGGAGCCGGATGGCGGCTGGCATCAAGGGTGTCACCGAAGAAACCACCACTGGTGTGATGCGCCTCTACAAGATGCACGAGCGTGGCGAGTTGCTCTTTCCGGCCATCAACGTGAACGACTCGGTCACCAAGTCGAAGTTCGACAACCTCTACGGCTGTCGCCATTCGCTCGTCGACGCCATCTGCCGGGCGACCGACGTGATGCTCGCCGGCAAGGTGGCGGTGGTCTGCGGTTACGGCGACGTGGGCAAGGGGTGCGCCCAGGCGCTCACCGGCCAAGGTGCGCGGGTGATCGTCACCGAGGTCGATCCGATCAATGCGCTGCAGGCCGCCATGGAGGGCTACCAGGTCACCACCCTCGACGAGGTCGCACCCACGGCCGACATCTTCGTGTCGGCCACCGGCAACGAC
>Ga0181592_10003669_pt1 | contig 12709 bp, 9 predicted proteins | sample 071ome_20_FD_133755 | JGI IMG/M metagenome (GOLD analysis project Ga0181592, IMG submission 133755) | Coastal salt marsh microbial communities from the Groves Creek Marsh, Skidaway Island, Georgia - 071412BT metaG (megahit assembly) | ecosystem: Environmental > Aquatic > Marine > Intertidal zone...
GAGGCGGCGATAATGCGCCCCATCTCCGTGGAACCGAACGATTTTTCAGGCTTACCTTCGCGGCGTAAACGCGCGTTCTGCATGTCGATGTATTCGTCTTTGTACTGATAACTGATGCCCAGACCATCGCACGCCTGTGCCAGTGTCTCGGTCAGCGCCTCGTTAAACACCGCATTGGCGTCCCGGTGGCGCAGCACAAGTGTACTGGCTCGGGCGGCTTCTGTATCGGGGAACGGACTGGTATCCACCACGACTAACTGGTTGGTGCGCCCACCAAACCGGCGGAACCACTCCAGCAGATAGCGCCAGCTGCGTCCGGCTTCTTCCTGTGCGGTAAAGAAGGCCGTGCCCTGAAACCCCAGTTCAAACAGGTACACCAACATGGCGGCGGTTAATACGTTATCCATCTGGCCGGTGACGCTGTCATCGGTAATGCGCAGGTTATCCTGAAACGCGACTGGCGTCCCCGCCACCAGATGACTCATGCCATCGAGTTCGAAAATCAGGTTGTTACGGTGCGGACAGATATAGGTACGACGTATACGACCACGACCGCGATACATGCCCGACCAGGGTTCGTAGGCGTACACCTGCTCCTGACCAAACCGATCCACAATCAGCTGCATCAGCTCTTCTGATACCGAGTTACCGAGCAGGTCAGAACGTCCGCCCGCCACAAACGCTGCATACTGAAACTCATCCGGGCCGGTACACATCAAACCATGGCGGTCGATGTGTGCCGACAACATCAGGGAATCCGGGCGTGCCCCCTGAGCCACCAATACGCCTTCGTACCAGGTAACATGAGCACCGCGTTCTTCCAGTTCTCGCTGCAAGACACGAAAGAAAGAATGTTCAGCCCCCACCACCGATGGCGAACGGGTCAGATTGTTGAGTAACTGTCGAAACGACTCGGTCAGCACAAGCGAACTCCACAACAGAGAAAATGCAGGTTAAGAGCGCGCATAATTTCACCCGCAGCGACGGCGGTAAAACGAATTTTATTTATCGTACAGACAAAGACTGTTAACCTTGGATTTCCTTCAGGGGAGTAATCTGCCTTTTTGTGCGGCGTAATGGTCAGTATCTGGACACGAGCCCGGCATAGAAAGGTGCCAGCATCAACATAATTGAGCCTCATGCTCATGGTGTTGGCGTTTTGCTTCGCAAAATCGATGAGACCTGAGAGAACACCACAGTCGCTGGGCGATGCTGTGTTGTTTTCTCATTGTTACTCATCGCCCCGGATCATCCTTTATGCAAGATATTCTGACCTTCAGCGATTCCCCCTTCGTGTCATCGACGCTGGCCGTCGCACTGGCTGAAATCGGCGATAAAACCCAACTTCTGTCACTGCTATTGGTCACCCGTTTCCGCAATCGTGGCGCCATCATTGCCGGGATTTTACTGGCTACGTTGTTAAATCATGGCGTCTCCGCCTGGATCGGCGATTGGCTAGGGCAATCGCTGTCGCAATGGTGGCAGAGTGACACTCTGGATATCGTCTTAGCCGCATCATTTTTACTAATGGCCGTCTGGATTTTAATTCCCGACAAAGAGGATGACAGCGATTCACGCTTTCAGCGATATGGTGCATTTATAGCAACCACCGTGCTGTTTTTTCTGGCCGAAATCGGCGATAAAACTCAGGTCGCTACCGTATTGTTGGCCGCCGAATATCAGAGCCTGCTGTGGGTCACACTCGGCACGACGTTAGGCATGTTGATCGCCAATGTCCCTATCGTGATCTGGGGACAGGCCCTGATGCAACGATTGCCTCTGGCGCTGGCGCGTAAAGCGACCGCGGCGGTCTTTGTGGTGCTGGCTGTACTTGCACTTCTCTAGTGGCGTTTCTCTACTAGCGCCTCTCTCATAGCGCGTATTGGATAGCGCTTATTGAGTGGCGCTTTTTGCTCGCTGATATTTTCTTCTCCTGACGAGCAAATTATTTCGTTATACCGGTAAGCAAACGGCCGGTATAACGCGCGCCGGATTGATTACGAACTGGCACCCATGTCTCTAACCTCCAATGCGCCCCTCTCTGCTCTGAGTGAATTCCCTTCTTCGGAACTCAGCCTACTCAACCATGAGCAACAGGCCCCTCAGATTCATCCTTGTCAGGCACACCTGAGCACGATCACAGAGGCGCTCGCAGAACGCGGCTATGTCGTCATTGATCAGGCACTACCGGCATCGCTCGCGCGCGCTCTGCAGCAACGGGTGTTGTTCTTAAAAGCAAATGATGCGCTGGCCGAAGCGGGGATTGGTCGTGGCGATGATCACCAGCAAGTCCGTGCGGTACGTCAGGATAAAATTCATTGGTTGGACCGCCAGCATGCGGCGGAACAAGGCTGGGCGAGCGCCATGGAAAAACTGCGCTTAATGCTTAACCGGGAATTGATGATGGGCCTGTTTTCTTACGAGAGCCATTTTGCGCACTATGCCCCGGGGCAGGCCTATCATACCCACCGTGATGCCTTCCGTGGACAACAGAACCGCGTTGTCAGTACGGTGCTGTACCTCAACGAGGAGTGGGCGGCTGCGGACGGCGGTGAGTTAGTACTCTACAACGATGGCGGCCAGTTGCTGGAGCGAGTACTGCCCGCCTTCAACCGACTGGTGGTATTTTTATCGGAAGAGTTTCCGCACGAAGTGCGCCCCGGTAGCCGCGACCGTCACAGCATCGCCGGCTGGTTTCGTGTTAACGGCAGTCGAAGCCATCGGGTAGACCCACCGCGCTGAGCGCTTATAGACTTTGTAGGGCTCTACCGGGGTTTACTGGGCTAGTCTTGGCTCTGTCCTCGTCACCATTGTCGTAACAATACAGATGGCCGATGTTACGACCGCAGCGCCGTACGTATCGCGTGATTTCACACACGGCAGGGGATCGGAGCTTGCCCCCTAACGGCCAGTTCCACCTGCCACTTCAACCGACTCTCCTTTAAGGACTGGCGGAGTGGACGGCCTGATCTATTCTGATAGGTAACACACCTTACCTCCACCGGAGTAGTACATGAATTGGTCGGATCTCAGCCTTACCCACAAACTGCGCGTGCCTCTGCTGCTCGTGGGCGGACTTCTGATCGCCTTAACGGCACTGCAGATTACCTCCCTTCACAAGGCCACCAACGCCTCCAACCAGATTGAAGGGGTCTACACGCCTGCATTAGACAAAGCGCTGAATGCCGACCGCGACTTGTACCAAGCGCGCATCGCCGAGCGTACGCTGGCCTACGGCAAGCAAGACGCCGGCTTAATTGAATCTCACAGTGAAAATCTTGATCAGGTAGATGAGCGCCTGAGTGCAGTGCAAAACATGGCGGTGGGTGCTGAAACCCGCCAATTAGCGGGGGAGTTTCTCGCGGCTTTCCGCCAATGGCGTCCTAAATCTGAAGCACTGGTCAGTGGCGTCACACGCGGCACGCTGAGTGTCCCGGCCGCCATCGAGTTAACCAATGGTCGCTTAGACAGTGAATTCGATGCCATGCGCGACCTGCTCGATCAGGTAGGAGAAACCTTGTCTCAGTCCGCCGCGACCCTGCATGCCGACAATAAAGCGGAGAGCGCCAGCGCCTTGCGTAACCTGCTGATCATGACCGGATTGACCGCGGGCATTCTGATTGCCGTCATTGCCTTTCTGCCACCCGTGATTCTCGGGCCAATTAAGCGCATCACCAATGCTCTGGATTTTCTTGCCCGTGGAGAAGGTGACCTGACGCGTCGTTTACCGGTGGATGGCCGTGATGAGATCGGCAAGATGGCCTCAAGCTTCAATGCCTTCCTGACAGGCATGCAACAGTTAGTCAGTGACATTCAGACCGTCACCCAAGACGTTAGCCAAACCTCCGATCAACTGATGCGCGGTGCGGATAAGAGTCAGCAAAATACCCAGCAATTTGTATCCGAACTGGAACGGGTGACTCACGCCAACCGCGAAATGGAACAAGCGATTGATGAAATCAGTCGCTCGACCACCGAAGTCGCCGAAGACGCGAAAAACGCCGATGGTCGCGTCAGTGATATTGCCGCTCAGTTCCGTCAGGCCGTGGGCGACATCGCGGCCCTGTCCAACAGTGTCAGTGATTCAGCTCAGGTAATTCGTGAGCTGGAACAAGAAACCACCGGCATTGTGTCACTGCTTGAAGTCATTCAGGGCATTGCCGAACAAACCAACCTGCTGGCACTGAACGCCGCCATTGAGGCAGCGCGTGCCGGTGAACAGGGTCGCGGTTTTGCGGTAGTGGCGGATGAGGTAAGAACCCTGGCGGGCAAAACTCAGCAAGCCACGGAAGACATCAATAACATGATCGATAAACTGCAAAGCGGCGTGCAACGTGCGGTCAGCAGCATGCAGGGTGGCGAAGAAACCGCCGGGCGATCGGTGGAAGCCGCACGCGAATCCGAAAGCCACATCAGTGAAGTGTCCGGTGCTCTGGTACGGATTAAAGACCGCGTGTTGCAGGTAGCAGCCGCCATTGAAGAACAGACATCCGTAATTAATGACATTAATCAGAATCTGAACGAAGCCCGCACCGTCAGTCAGCGCAACGAAGACAGCACCCGCGAACTGGTCGCTTCAGCCACCAAGCTTGAGCACAACGCCACGCGGATGCAGACCAACGTCGCGAATTTTCGGGTGTAGCCCTTTCTCTGAGCAGACTCGCCCCGCAACAGGTGCTAACACAGGTGCTTTTCGCGGGGCTGCTCTGCGTAAAATCAGACTTCCAGCATAAAGGTCACTGGGCCGTCATTCAGCAGGGACACCTGCATGTCGGCACCAAACTGCCCCGTTGCTACGGTAAGCTCTGCCCCAGCACGTTGACAGAACAGCTCATAGAGACGCTCCGCCTCAGCTGGGGCTGCCGCCGAAGAAAAGCCCGGGCGCGTCCCTTTGCGCGTATCCGCCGCCAAAGTAAATTGCGACACAATCAACAGCTCTCCCTGAATGTCTTTCACACTCAGATTCATCCGCCCTTCTGCATCGGGGAATACCCGGTAGCGCAGCAGCTTATCTAACAACCGATCGAGGCGGGCCTCATCGTCGTCTTTCTCGACGCCCAAGAGCACCAGCAATCCCCGCTGACAGGCTCCCACCTCATTACCGTCAACTTTCACCTTAGCGTGAGATACTCGCTGAATTAATGCTTTCATGGGCTTGTCTATTTACTCTCTTTTGTTTCGCGCTGGATGCGCCTTGTGTTTTCGACCGCTTAGCACTGCCTTAGCCCTGACCTAGCCCAGAACTAGCAAGGTCATGGCACGACCTCACTCACTCATGGCCCGGCCAAGTCGAAGTACGCGCTCATTTGCCGCTGGAGCATAGCGCGTTCTATACTCACTGGAAACGGAGGACACCACCATGGGATTTCATCAACGCAAAACGACGCTCAGCGCATTCGCTCTGGCCACTGTATTGGCAATTGGGGTCAGTGTCCCGGCCAGTGCTGAAACGCGCGTTTATGTGACTCGTGATGCCGACGGCAATCCGATTTTCAGCGACCGCCAGTCAACAGGCGCAGAGGCTCACGTGGTAAAAGAGCTGCCCTCAATGCCCGCGTTTCGCCGGGACGCCCCAGCCACCGATGCTCCTGCACCGGAAAAGAGTGCCGAACAGACCACGGCCTATACCAGTCTGAGCATTGTCACCCCCAGCAACGGTACTCAGCTTGAACGCGGCTTTAATGGTGAACTGGAAGTTTCTGGTGTACTGACCCCCGCACTGAGCAAAGGTGATCGTGTGGTATTGAAAGATCGCGGACAGGAAATTGCTCAGGGTCAGCAAACGTATTTCTCGTTGAAAGACCTGGATCGCGGGGAGCATCGGTTTCGACTCGAAGTTCAGAATGCCGCTGGCGAGACCCTCCTGAGCAGTCAGACCGTCACCGTCTTTGTTCAACGCAGTTCCAGTCTGGCGCGCTAAGTAATGACTCAGAATGATGGCTCAGAGTGATGGCTCAAAGGTCTGGCTCTGAGCTGTTTGGCTTCTGCTTTTCAGCTTTCATTTCTCAGCTTGTGAGTCAACGCACGGCTCTTCCTTCACGGGTCGCAGCCGACTCCCTCCCCGCCTCTTTACTGCCAATGGTTGCGACCTCTGTTCTGCATTCCGTCTGTCTGCCGGATGAATCCGCTCCAAACATCGGCATTCAAAGCACCACTATGGTGCATATATTATTAATTATGATTACATTTAGTGCGCAATAAGCGCATAATTCCGGGTAACTGGTCTAGTTCGCAGCACGATTAGGCCAGCTTGGCGCCATTTATGTGCAGACCAATCAACTGGCGCATATCTTGCTGCGACCGCAGGAAACGGAGATTCTTATGTTGGCCAACCCCGAACTAAGTCAGCGCCTGCTTGAGCACATGAACACAGGTGTGTTGTTGCTCGATGCTGATCTGACGGTGACTTATATGAATCCAGCCGCCGAAGCGCTGCTGGAGATGAGCGGCCAACGCGGACGCGGCGTCAGTTTCCATACCCTTGCCTATGAGTCCGACGAAGCCACACAGGCCCTGCGTGACTCCGTGGTGAATGGTCATTCTTTCACCAAACGTGAAGCCACCATTGAATTGCACAATCAGGCGCAGGCCACCTTCGACTACAGCGTTAGCCCCGTTTCACATCCGCTTACCCGTTTGCCGTCCCTGCTGATTGAGATTCAGGGACGTGACCGACTGATGCGCATCAGCCGCGAAGAGCAGCTGATTGCCAAGCAGGAAACCACCCGTAACCTGGTACGTGGACTGGCGCATGAAATTAAGAACCCGCTGGGTGGTATTCGAGGAGCAGCTCAGTTGCTCTCACGTGAGCTTCCGTCACAAGATCTGACCGAATACACCAACATCATCATCGAAGAAGCCGATCGCCTGCGCGATCTGGTCGATCGGATGCTTGGGCCACGCAATATTCCCAAAACAGAACCCGTTAACGTCCATGAAGTGCTGGAGCGCGTCTGTCAGCTTGTCGACGTGGAATCTGAGGGTTACATCAAAGTCCAGCGGGATTACGACCCATCGCTGCCAGAGCTTGAAGCCGACAAAGGTCAGTTGATTCAGGCCCTGTTGAATGTCTGCCGCAATGCGATGCAGGCCATGCAAGAAAATCCGCAACAACCGCAACCGCCGATGCTGGTCATGAAGACCCGTTCGATACGGCAGTTCACTATCGGTCATCAGCGCCATCGTTTGGTCGCGCGCATCGATATTACCGATAACGGTCCGGGGATTCCGGAAGAGATTCAGGACAGCCTGTTTTACCCCATGGTCACCGGGCGTCCAGAAGGCACCGGCCTCGGGCTGTCTATTTCGCAATCTATTATTAATCAGTGCAACGGCATCATCGAATTTGAGTCCTCGCCGGACGGCACTACTTTCTCAATTTATTTACCATTGGAATCGCTATGAGCACGGTCTGGATCATTGATGACGATAAGTCTATCCGCTGGGTACTGGAAAAAGCTTTACAGCAGGCCGGTATCGAGACAAAAGTGTTCGAGCAGGCAGAACCGGCTCTAAACCAGTTACGCCGTGAACACCCAGATGCCATCATCTCCGACATTCGCATGCCGGGAATGGATGGCCTGACGCTGCTCAAGCACGCCAACGAAGCTCATCCTGATTTGCCCGTCATCATTATGACCGCACACTCGGATCTCGAGAGTGCCGTCACCTCGTACCAAAGCGGTGCCTTTGAGTATTTGCCTAAGCCATTTGACGTCGACGAAGCCGTTGCCTTAATTCAGCGGGCCATTGCGCATTTTTCTGAAATTTCCGCCACCGCACCGGTAGATGAACCAGAGCAGCCTTCGCAGGAAATCATCGGTGAAGCACCGGCCATGCAGGAAGTATTTCGAGCCATTGGTCGACTGTCACAATCGAACATCACGGTACTGATTAACGGTGAGTCGGGAACCGGTAAAGAGTTGGTGGCTCATGCGCTACACAAACACAGCCCGCGCCACGTGGAACCCTTTATCGCACTGAACATGGCGGCCATCCCTAAAGACCTGATCGAGTCTGAATTGTTCGGTCACGAAAAAGGGTCCTTTACCGGTGCCGGTGGTCAGCGCCGCGGGCGCTTTGAACAGGCCAATGGCGGTACGCTGTTCCTGGACGAAATTGGTGACATGCCCGCCGATACGCAAACGCGATTGTTGCGCGTATTGGCCGATGGTGAATTCTACCGCGTCGGTGGTACCACGCCGGTCAAAGTGAATGTACGTATTATTGCGGCAACGCACCAGGATCTCGAAGGTCTGGTAAAAGAAGGCCGCTTCCGTGAGGATTTGTTCCATCGTCTGAACGTCATTCGTATTCATCTGCCACGTCTGGCTGATCGTCGGGAAGACATTCCCAAACTGCTGACACATTTTTTGCAGCGCGCTGCCGAAGAGTTAGAAGCAGAGACCAAAACCCTGCGTCCGGAAACCGAAGAATTCCTCTCGACACTCGACTGGCCGGGTAACGTACGTCAGTTAGAAAACACCTGTCGCTGGATTACCGTCATGGCCTCCGGTCGCGAGGTGATGATTAATGATTTGCCACCGGAATTACTGGAACAGAAGAGCGACATCCAGACCTCCGGCAACTGGGAGCAAAATCTGCGCTACTGGGCCGATCAGCAGCTGACGGCCGGCACCACTGGATTACTGGATACTGCAGTGCCTATTTTTGAGCGCATCATGATTGAAACCGCGCTGAAGCACACCGCCGGTCGCCGTCGCGATGCCGCTAACCTGCTAGGTTGGGGTCGTAATACCCTGACCCGGAAGATCAAAGAGTTGCAGATGGACACGGACGATCATCACGATGATGATGATTCAGAAGAGTGAGTGTTGAGCTTCAATTACCCGTGTTGAAATGCGGGCCCTTAATCAAGACGGCTCTTAGTTTCCACGCCTGTTAATCAACAGGCGTTCTACTCGACTGGCTTGCTCTACTAGATTTCTGGCCAATAGGCCTTTTAGTCAACAAGCTCACTAAGAAGCAAGTGTCATCATTAACGTGTTTCTTTTCGATAATTACCCGCTCATGGCCACGGTTAATACCAAACGTGGCCGTGGCCTCGGGTTCATCATCGCTGTTATCTGTATCCCAATCCCACTCCAACCAGGGCGGCGCATCGTACGTGACGGTCGCATCGCCGGTATCAGGCGTTCCGGGTACCACGTCGGGCGCTAACAGTTCAATGCCCTCATTGCCACTGCTTCCCGACGCTAAGGTGCCGGAACTTGTCCCTGCCGCCGATGGCAGAGAGACGGTGGCATTCGCACTGTCCCACACCGTACAGCTATCCAAGGTATTCACCTGATAGGTGCTACCGTCGAAGTATTCCGCCACCAGGGGCATCGTCAGACCCGTCGTCTCGGCCCCATAAGTATCCAGTAATCGCAAACGACCGTAGCGGACACTGACCGGGCTTCCGGACGGAGACCAACTCAACGGGGCGTTTAAGCCGACATTATCATCGTCAGCCAATCCCCCTACCCCGTTGGCTAATTGCCACTGCAGTGACGGTTCGATAGGAGCAACTTCGTAAGTACTCTGACGCTGGTAAGCGAAGTCATCACCGGCCGACAGTTCATAACGTAATTGTCCCGGCGCATTGACCGACAGAGTACCCGTATTCAATGCGGTGGCAGGCGCAGGCGCCAGTTGCAGTGCGCCGCCGTCATTAGCGCTGCTCCCCTGATCTTCCATCGTCAGTGTGATGGCATTGTGCACCGCCGATGCGGATAAGCGCAGCGATTCGGGCTGGGTATAATTCTGGGTAATATCGCCATTCAGATTAAAAGCCGTCACGCTGAGTGCCGATGGCACGCCCCAGAAGAATCCTTCACCAAAATAGGTATTACCCGTCGGACAGGCACCAGACAACGTCCCGGCATCCACGACGGCTGCTTCGAGATACGCCGGAACAAAGCGCCCCGTCGGGTTCGATGTATAAGTCGTAAGGGTCGTACTGGCCGTACTGCCCAATGCCGCCCCGAAATACAGTGGTGGTGTCGCATTAAATTCGAACACGCCGACCTCCGATTCGGTGGCGCTGACATCCACCGTCCCACCAGAAATATCAACGCTGGAGGGTGACAGCACTCCGGCAACACCGGTCGCTGGCGACAGACGTTGTTGCGACAGGCTCACGCCGTTGGCAATGTAATTTGGCGTGGCCAGATTACCGCTGCAAAAATCCAGATCGCTGTCATTTTCCCAGGCCATGGCGGTGACTTGCAGTGAAAATGGTTGTCCGGCGGCAACAAAAGGATCGCAACTGTCATAAGGGAAGCTGCAGGGGCTGGCCGTCTGAACGCACAAACCTGCCGGACGGGCGATAAAGTCATCACTGCCCGTGAGCGTTAATCCCGCCTCCGCGCCCGAGCCATCAAAGCGGGCCTGTAAACGTACCTGCCCGGCATCGGAGTAATTAAGCGCTGGTAACGCCGCCTGACCACTGCCATCAAAATTCAAAGAAATGGAAGTCGGAGCAGCACTGCTCTGTGACACATTCGCTCCGCCCAATAGCGCATTGCGAGACCCAGTTGCTGGGGCGACGTAAGACGTCCAGAAACCGACATTACGACTGACATTGGCAAACGCGGGCACACAATCACTGCTGCTATCGCTTTGTCGCACAGCGCGAATCAGGCCGCCCGTCAGAGCTTTGCCCGCGATCAGATCCGGCGCATCTACGATAAATCCGGCACTATCAAAGGTCAGCGCACAGTTAGTGGTCGCCAGGCCAACGTCAATGACACACAAGGTCGGATTGGTCGCAGCCGGTGACGCACTGCTCACACCCAAGGTCACGGTGCCGGGAGTGGTCACGGCCAGAGAGCGAGTTACGGCTTCGGTAAACGTAAACGTATTTCCCCCCACCCAGCCGCTGGGGGCCAATGTGACATCCACGGAGTCGGCAAATAGTGACGCACAGAGCGGATCAGCACAGGCTTGAATCGTCACACTCGATGGCGTGCAGGTGAGTGCTGATGAGGCAAATGAAAAGCGAAAATGGTCAGGCTCTGAAGGCGGCACATCGGCATCAATTTCAATATTGCTGATGTACCAATTGTCGCCCAATAAATCAAAGAGGCTGACGCCTCCACCTTCCATCACATAACGTATCTGAAAATTTTCATGATGTGCCGAGGTAGGTAACGTACCACTGTAAGAATACACCCCACCTAAAGATAAAATCCCTAAAAAACCCGTGTCTGCCACGAACGTCGTCAGCGGCTCCCACACGCCATCATCACGCAAAAAATCGACTCGTAAATCTTCACCCGGATTGGGCGCAGAACCAATTAGCCCAAGAATATTGAACGGCACCGCCACGTCGAAATTTAAATCAACGGACTCCGCATCCGAGAAATCAAATACCTGAGATTCAACTTCAACATAGCCATTGCGCAGGTTGAGTTCGTTGGCGGCATTAATCACCGCACGGGAGGTATTGGAGGTAAACCAATCCACCCCCATCTGCGCCCCCGTGATCAGATCCAACAGTAAATTAGCACTGGCCCCCGGCGCCATCGCGGCAAGACAAACACAGACACACAGTCGACGTATCCAGATTCTCATCGCTAACGGACCTCTTTACGGTAGATCACCCGCTCATGACCGCGGTTGAGACCAAAGGAGGCCGTTGCTTCTGGATTGTCGGGAGAGCCATCGCCGTCATAATCGTACTCAAGCCAGGCTGGCGCATCATAGCTGACGGTAGCGTCGCCCGTATCTGGCGCGCCGGGGACAGACGTCGGCGCCTGCAACAAAATGCCGTCACTGCCGCTTGAACCGCCTGCCAGGGTGCCACTGCTGCTGCCCGCTTGCGACGGTGCGCTGACCGTTGCGTTGCTGCTGTCCCAGACAGTACAGTCGTCATCGGTATTTAACAGGTAGTCTCCGTCCTGAAAGTACTCAGTGCGCAACGGCATATTCAGACTCGCCGTTTCTGGACCATACGTATCTTCCAGACGCATCCGCCCATAGCGCACGGTGGCGCCCGAGCCATCGGTTTGCCAAGGCACCGCGCTGTTCATGCTTACCCCGTCGCTGTCGCGCACACCACTTACGCCGGAGCGCAATGTAAACGTTATTTGAGGCGAAAACGGATTAACCTCAGCCACGCTATTGCGCAGATACGTCATGTCATCACTGGCGGAGAAGACATAACTCAGTTCACCGGCATTGCCGGTAGGGTTCAGGTCACCGACTTAAAATTGCGTCCCCGGCGTACCGGTTAACGCCAGAGGATTACCATCGCTGCCCACCGAGCTGTCGTCTTGGGTCGGCCATGTAAACGCGTTATAGACGTCGTTGGCCGTTAATTTCTGAAAGCCCGTTTGGGTATAGTTCAGTGTTGGCTGTGCGTTGCTATTGTTCGCTACCAAGGTCAGCTCCGGCGCCATCGCCCACCCCATGGTTTCGCCAGAATAGGTATTGCCCGTTGGACAGGCTCCCGCTAAAACGCCCGGGTCCGTCACAGCGACCGCAAAATGATCCGGCACAAAACGCCCCGTGTCATTGGAAGTAAAGGTGACAGGCGCGGTGCTGCTGAGACTTCCCAGAGCCGCGCCAAAGTACAATGGCGGCGTGACATTAAACGTAAATACACCGACTTCGCTTTGCGTCAGGGAGCGAACACTGGCCCCGCCACTGGGATGATTGTATTGAGCTGGCGCCACCGTGCCATTAACCCCACCCGATGGGGCAA
>Ga0181592_10003670_pt1 | contig 12708 bp, 16 predicted proteins | sample 071ome_20_FD_133755 | JGI IMG/M metagenome (GOLD analysis project Ga0181592, IMG submission 133755) | Coastal salt marsh microbial communities from the Groves Creek Marsh, Skidaway Island, Georgia - 071412BT metaG (megahit assembly) | ecosystem: Environmental > Aquatic > Marine > Intertidal...
AGCGTTGCAGTATCTGGCGCAGAAACATCCAACCTTATCCGTGGCGTAGTCCGTGTCTAGGTTCGGGATCAGGCAGAGGCTCGGCCTCAGGCGAGAAATAGCGCCAGCAATTCATTCAGGTACTGGCGCCCCAGCGGGGTCGCCTGAATTGGATCTCCGATACTGAGCAACCCCTTTTGGCGCGCGGCCTGAACTGCGTGCTCAATGCGTTGTAAGGATTGCCCGGTGCGTGCCTCAAACATACTGAGTGGTATGCCCTGATGCAGGCGTAAGGCATTCATCAGACACTCAAGACCAATGTCTTCCTCATCAATACGTTCACTGGCGGCCAGAAAAGGACGCTCTGGGTTGAGATAGTCTTTCGGCAGGCGGGTCTTGCGGGTGCGGATAACGCTGAATCGGTTATTTGAATGGTTGCCTGCTGCGGTGCCGTCGGCGGTTGAGACTGCACGCACGTCCGGCCCTATCTGAGTAATTTTGCCGTGTGCCCCGGCACCCAGACCAAGATAATCGCCAAACTGCCAGTAATTCACATTGTGTCGGGCTTCCCGCCCGGGCTGTGCGTAGGCCGAAATTTCATAGTGGCCGAAGCCCGCCTCGCTGAGCAGGGCGTGTCCGGCGTCCTGAATGTCCCACAGCGTGTCGTCGTCGGGCAGGGTCGGCGGGTACTTAAAGAATTCCGTGTTGGGTTCAATCGTCAGCTGATACCACGACAGGTTCGTTGGGGAAAAACTCAACGCCGTGCGCAAATCGTCCAGCGCGGCTTCTACCGATTGCCCCGGTAAGCCGTGCATCAGATCCAGATTAAAATTATCAAAACCGGCATCGCGGATCATGGCCGCCGCACGTTGGGCCTGATCGCCGTCGTGGATACGCCCGAGCGCGCTGAGCTGAGCGTTCTGAAAACTCTGAATGCCTACCGATAAGCGGTTAATGCCGGTCTGACGATAAGCGGCAAATTTCTCTGCCTCAAAGGTACCGGGGTTGGCTTCGAGAGTGATTTCGATGTCGTCGGCGAAGGTCAGGCACTGTCGCAGTCCATGAAATAACGTCTCATAGGCTTTGGCGGACAGCAGGCTGGGTGTGCCGCCGCCAAAAAAGATACTCTCAATCACCCGCCCCTGAACGTAGGGCAGGTCGTGTTCCAGATCACTCAGTAAGGCCTGAATGTATTCGTGTTCCGGAAGTTCGCTGCTCGCCTGATGTGAGTTGAAATCACAATAAGGACATTTGCGTACACACCAGGGGATGTGAATGTACAGACTCAGTGGCGGCAGCGTCATGGGACTTTCAGGCCGGCTCAGACTGCGCCAGCGTGTCCATCAGAGATGAGACTTTAGCTTCCCAGTGATTTTGATCCTGAGACAGACGGGTGTTATCGCGTTTCACGGATTCGTACTGTTGCTGCAAGGCTGTTAACGCCGTATCGCGATGCTGCATGCGCTCTTCGGCGTCGGCTAAGCGCTGTTTCAGTGTGGCGATGTCCTGCGCTTGCTGGGCGTTGGTGTCTTGCAGGGTCTGAACTTGCTCGCGGCTTTCTTTTAATGCGGCGACGGTGGTCAGTACTTTTTGTTCGAGTTGTTCAAGAATGTCCAAGCGGGGATCTCCAGGCATGGATAGATGGCAGTAGGGTGTGCAGGCTGGCGCTTATGGGCGCCAGCGAGCCAGTAGTTGTTGAATGGCCTGACCGCGGTGGGACAGGGCATTCTTGCGTTCTTTGCTGAGTTCAGCGGCGGTACAGCCTTCGCTGGGGACGAAGAACAAGGGGTCATAGCCAAAGCCACCGACACCGCTAGGCTGTTCGACGATCTCGCCTTCCCATGCCCCCTGAAACACTTGCGGCGTGGGATCGTTGGCGTGGCGCATATACACCAGTACGCATTGGAATCGGGCGCGGCGGGATACCTTGCCTTCCGTGCTGTTTTTCGCCGCCAGTTCACTCAGCAGTTTGGCATTGTTAGCGGCGTCACGTTGGTCGCTGCTGTCGCCAGAATAGCGCGCACTGTAAATGCCGGGAGCACCGTCTAAGGCGTCGACTTCGATGCCTGAATCGTCGGCCAGTGCTGGCAGGCCCGTCACCTGACAAGCATGGCGCGCTTTCAGAATGGCATTTTCAACAAAGCTGAGGCCGGTCTCGTCGGCGTCACTGACGTCGAGTTCGGTCTGCGGAATCAGCTGTACCTCGGCATCGGCAAAATGCTGAGCAAACATGGCGGAAAACTCGCGCAGTTTGCCAGCGTTGCCACTGGCCAGAACGATGCGTTGCATAGTTATCTCCGGGTAATGTGATAGACCGCAATCTCGCCTAACATGCCGGGCCAGAGACCAATGCTCCAGTGCTGCTGGTGCTGATCATCCATCACGGTTCGGTTAAGTATCCGAATGCCTTTTTCGTGGCACAGTATTTCAAAGTCGCGGAAGGTACACATATGAATGTTCGGCGTGTCGTACCAGTTGTACGGCAGGGTATCCGACATGGGCATCCGGCCTTTCAGCAACAGATAAAAACGAGTTTTCCAATAGCCGAAGTTGGGGAAGGTCACGATGGCTTCTTTGCCAATGCGCAGCATTTCATCGAGCAGCTCGTCCGGGCGTTTTACCGCCTGTAAGGCTTGGGTCATGATGACGGTATCGCTGCTGTTATCGGCGAAATTCCCAAGGCCGTTGTCGAGGTTCTGCTCGATCACGTTGACGCCATTGCGGATGCAGGCCGTCAGTTTTTCTGGATTGATCTCCAGCCCGTAACCGCGAACGTTTTTCTCTTCTTGCAGGTACTTCAGCAGCTGGCCTTCACCGCAGCCCAGATCCAGTACCTGACTGCCGGGTTTGACCCACTTCTGAATAATGGCGAGGTCGGCGCGTAATGCGGTCATGACTGGCCTCCGGATAAACCACAACGGTCGGCAACGCCGTCCATGTAGGCTTTAAATACATCAAGGTAGCGTGGGATCGGCAACAGGAAGGCATCGTGACCGCTGGTCGATTCAATGCAGGCGTAGCTGACATCTTTGTCGGCGTGGACCAGGGCATTCACGATTTCTTCTGAGCGTTCGGGGGCAAAGCGCCAGTCCGTGGTGAAAGACACCACTAAGAAGCGACACTGAGCGTTGCTCAGACAAGCCACGAGGTCATCGCCATAGGCCGCTGCAGGATCAAAATAATCCAGTGCTTTGGTCATCAGCATGTAGGTGTTGGCATCAAAGCGGGTGCTGAATTTTTCACCCTGATAATGCAGGTAGCTCTCAACCTGAAATTCGGGCGCGAAGCTGAAATTAAATTCTTCGGCACGTAACTCACGGCCGAATTTCTGCTTCATGGCATCGTCAGACAAATACGTCAGATGGCCGAGCATACGCGCCTGCATCAGACCCGCTTTGGGCAGGGTGTTGTGCTCGTGATACCAGCCGTCGTGGAAGTCAGGGTCTTTGGCAATGGCCTGACGCGCGACTTCGTTAAAGGCGATGTTCTGGGCCGATAATTTAGGCGCCGAGGCAATCACCACCGCGTGCTTAAGGCGCTCGGGGAACTGAATCGACCAACGCAGTACCTGCATACCACCCAGTGACCCACCGACCACGGCGGCCCAGACATCGATGCCGAGGACATCGGCCAGACGCGCCTGACTGTTGACCCAGTCGCGCACCGCACAGATAGGGAATTCCGGACCGTACACTTTGCCGGTTTCCGGGTTGATACTGGTCGGGCCGGTCGAACCGGAGCAGCCGCCCAGATTGTTCAGCGACACCACGTAAAATACGTTGGTATCAATGACTTTGCCCGGGCCAATACAGGTATCCCACCAACCGGGTTTTTTCTCGTCCATGCTGTGGTAACCCGCCGCATGATGATCGCCGCTCAGGGCATGGCAGATCAGAATGGCATTGCTGCGGTCGGCGTTCAGTTCACCATAGGTTTCGTACACCAGATCGTATTCCTTGAGAACACGGCCACTGCGTAAGGTCAGTGGTTCATCAAAGTGGTGTGTTTTTGGGGTGACCAGGCCAACAGAATTTTCTGGAATGACGTCCGGCATCAGGGGGTGGTGTCCCGTATCAGATCAATTGCGCGGAGTTTATCAGGCTTGGCGGGAGGATGGCAGCGGGCGCCGATACGACGACTGTCGAGGCGGGGCTCCCAGACAGAAAGGCAAGCCTCCTAACTAGAAAGGCAAGCCTCCCGAGTAGAGAGGCGATTGGCATTGGGGCTGACTTACAGCCCCATCATCAGAACGGGTGGCAGGTTCAATGCGTATTTCATTGGCTCGAGCAATAGCTCTTGTAGTACCTGAATGCCCAATAGAATCACCAGTGGCGACAGGTCCAGACCACCGAGATCCGGCATGATGCGGCGAATCGGGCGAATCACGGGGTCCAGCAACTGGTTGATAAGAATCAGCGCTGGATTGTAGGAGTTAGGTGCGACCCAGGACGCAATCACCATGATCAGCATGCCCCAGAAATAAATCTTTAAGGTGAGACTCACGATGCCGAGTGCGGCCCAGCCAATCATGGCCACCCACGGTAGTGCGGTCAGGCCAGATAACAGCAGGATCAGCGTCATCACCAGATACTGCACGGCCAGTGCTAGCACGAGTGATGCCACATCGATGCCGCCAAAGCCCGGAATTGCACGACGCAGCGGAATCAGCGCGGGGTTCGTGAGCTTCACGATCATCTGTGAAATCGGGTTATAAAAGTCGGCACGCACCAGTTGCAGTAAAAAGCGTAAAACGACGATCATCAACGCCAGGCTGCCTAAGGTGTTGACCAACAGCAAACCCACGTTAGTGAGAGGTGACCCCATGTGTACTCCAATTCTTCCGTAGTCTGTGAGGAATATGGGGACGGGTGGCCCCCATTTCCAGTGTTACTGATCTTTGCCCAGCTCGTCGCTTAACTCACCGGCGCGGCGAGTGGCCGCATCCATGGCGGCTTTGACGATGTCACGTAGGTGCGCACCTTCAAAGGTGGCAATGGCTTGTTCTGTGGTGCCGCCGGGAGAGGTGACCCGACGACGCAGCTCATCCGGAGCAACGTCGGCCTGGCTGGCCATCTGACCGGCACCCAATGCTGTTTGCAAGGTCAGGCGGCGTGCGGTTTCTTCGCTCAGGCCTAGTTTCATGCCTGCTTCAATCATGGATTCCATCAACAGGAAGTAATACGCCGGACCGCTGCCAGACAGCGCCGTCACAGCATCGATTTCCTGTTCGGTTTTGACCCACATGGCCAGTCCGGTGGCACCCATTAAGGTGTCGGTTTGGTTGCGCTGATCCAGACTCACGGCATCGCTGGCGTACAGGCCGGTGGCACCGTACCCCGTCAGCGATGGGGTGTTAGGCATGGCGCGCACAATCGCCTGACAGGCGGTCCAGCGCTGCAGTGCATCAAGGTTGATACCCGCGGCGATGGAAATCACCAGCGGTTGTTGAGCTTCGAGTGTGGCTTTTAATGGGCGCAGAACTTCCTGCATGACCTGTGGTTTCACCGCGAGAATGACGACGGAGGCCTGACTGACCGCCGCGAGGTTGTCGGCGTGTGTATGTACGCCAAAGTCCTTCTGCAGGCGCTGGCGCTGGTCTTCACTGGGGTCACTGACATGGATGCGGTCGGGATTGACGGCGTCCTGGCGGATCAGTCCGCCGATGATGCTGGTGGCCATGTTGCCACCGCCAATAAAGGCTATCTGGGTCATGCTCGAATCCTTACTTACGCCGGAGTGTTCCGGGCGCCAAAAATATCAGTACCAATGCGCACTTCTGTGCTGCCACAGGCGATGGCCAGCTCGAGGTCGCTGGACATGCCCATCGATAACGTATCTGCCTGCGGATATTGCTGTTGCAGGCGTTGCCAGAGTTGATGCATCTGCGTGAACTGCGCACTCAGACGCTCGGCATCGTCGGTGGCCTCGGGGATGCACATCAGACCACGCACCTTCAGTCTAGGCAAGGATGCCAGGGTCTGCGCAAAACTCATGACATCATTCACATCGAGCCCGCTTTTCTGGGCTTCGCCGCTGATATTGACCTGAATCAGAACGTTTAAGGGGGGCAGATGATCGGGACGCTGCTCATTCAAACGACGAGCGATTTTCTCGCGCTCCAGCGTTTCCAGCCATTGAAAGTGCTCGGCCACCGCACGCGTCTTGTTGGACTGTAACGGCCCAATAAAGTGCCATTCGATGTCGGGCAGATCCTGCAAGGCATGAATTTTATCCAACGCATCCTGTAAGTAGTTTTCACCAAAGGCGCGTTGGCCGAGGTCATAACAGGTGCGAACGGATTCAGCCGGCTTGGTTTTGCTCACGGCTAGCAGCTTAACTGCGCCACTTTCGCGGTGATGGCGGAGTGCGGCGTCGTCCAGTCGGGCACAGACAGAGCGGTAGTTTTCGGCGACAGTAGACATTGAAATGGCTTGGTTTAGGATAACAAATGCTCCTGAAGTGACGCTGTTCAAAGAAATTTGCTCAGGGCCAGCTACATTACCCACATCATACACCAAAGTCGGGCAGCGACAGACGCAACCAGATCCGACCGAGCACCACGATAGAGGGATACACCCAATGGATATTACCGAGTTATTGGCCTTTAGTGCGAAGCAAGGGGCCTCTGACCTCCACCTGTCGGCCGACATGCCACCCATGATTCGTGTCGATGGCGATGTCCGTCGTATTAACCTGCCTGCCCTGAGTCACAAAGAAGTTCATGCGTTGGTGTACGACATCATGAACGATAAGCAGCGCAAAGACTTTGAAGAATTCCTGGAAACGGATTTCTCGTTTGAAGTGCCGGGTGTGGCGCGTTTCCGTGTTAACGCCTTTAACCATAACCGCGGTGCTGGTGCCGTGTTCCGTACCATTCCGTCCAAAGTTCTGACCATGGAACAGCTCGGCATGGGGCAGGTGTTTAAAGACCTGTCACTGATTAACCGAGGCATCGTATTGGTTACCGGCCCAACCGGTTCGGGTAAATCGACCACCTTGGCGGCCATGGTGGATTACATTAATGAAACCAAGTTTGACCACATTCTCACCGTTGAGGACCCTATCGAATTCGTACACGAATCGAAAAAGAGCCTGGTGAACCAGCGTGAGGTTCACCGCGATACCTTGGGCTTTAATGAAGCGCTGCGTTCCGCACTGCGTGAAGACCCGGATGTAATTCTGGTGGGTGAGATGCGAGATCTGGAAACCATCCGACTGGCCCTGACCGCTGCGGAAACCGGTCACGTGGTGTTCGGTACGCTGCACACCAGCTCGGCGGCGAAAACCATTGACCGTATCGTCGATGTGTTCCCGGCGGAAGAAAAGTCCATGGTGCGTTCGATGTTGTCGGAGTCCCTGCAAGGCGTAATTTCGCAGGCGCTGTTGAAGAAAAACGGCGGTGGCCGAGTGGCCGCCCACGAAATTATGGTGGGTACCCCGGCGATTCGTAACCTCATCCGTGAAGACAAAGTCGCGCAAATGTATTCCGCCATTCAAACTGGCGCGGCGCATGGTATGCAGACCATGGATCAGTGCTTGCAAAACTTAGTGAGTAAGGGGTTAATTACTCGCGAGACAGCTCGCGAAAAAGCGAAAACGCCTGAAAACTTCTGAGGTAACTGACGGTGTCGATGGATAAATTTCTGCGGTTGATGGTTGAAAAATCCGCATCCGATCTCTTCATTACGGCGGGCGTACCGCCGTCCATGAAGGTTCACGGCAACCTGGTGCCTTTGAATAAAACCGTACTCAGTGCGGAGCAGACCCGGGAGATTGTCTGCGGCTTAATGAACAGCCAGCAGCAAGCCGAGTTTGAAGAAAAGAAAGAGCTGAACTTTGCGATCAATGCCACGGGCATTGGTCGCTTCCGTGCCAGCGCGTTTTATCAGCGTAATGTCACGGGCATGGTGTTGCGTCGAATTGAAACGCGGATTCCGAGCATTGATCAGCTGGGGTTGCCGGACGTTATTAAAGACATCTCGCTGACCAAACGCGGACTGGTGTTGTTCGTGGGGGCGACCGGCGCGGGTAAATCGACCTCTCTGGCGTCGATGATTGGTTATCGCAACCGCAAGAGTAAGGGCCACATTCTCAGTATTGAGGACCCGATTGAATTTATTCACCAACACGAGAGCTGCATTGTTACTCAGCGTGAAGTAGGGCTGGATACCGAGAGCTTTGAGATTGCGCTGAAAAACTGTCTGCGACAATCACCGGACGTCATCATGATTGGTGAGGTGCGTTCTGCCGATACCATGGAGCACGCCATCACCTTCGCCGAAACAGGTCACTTGTGTCTGGCAACGCTGCACAGTAACAACGCCAACCAGGCGCTGGATCGCATTATTCACTTCTTCCCGCCTGAGCGGCATTCGCAGATCTGGATGGATCTGTCGCTGAACCTGAAAGCCATTGTGGCGCAGCAGTTGATTCCAACGCCAGATGGCCGCGGACGCCGCGCTGTTATTGAGGTATTGCTGAATACGCCGCTGGTGTCCGACATGATCCGTAAGGGGGAAGTTCACGAGTTGAAGGCACTGATGACCCGCTCGACTGAGCAAGGCATGCAGACCTTCGATCAGGCCTTGTACGCCCTGTACGAGCAAAGCGAAATTACGTACGAAGATGCCATCGCTCACGCGGACTCGCCGAACGACCTGCGCCTGATGATTAAATTGGGCAACGAAACTAACGCCGACCGTCTCGAAGGCGCTACCCGCAACCTGCGTCTGCAGGATTGATCGCATCGCGGGTGAGCATGAGCTCATCCGCGGTTCTCTTTCTACTATTTCTTTCAGCTCATTGTTTGGCGTTTATCGCTTGTCCTGTGTGTCAGGGGCGTCGGTTTGCCATGCCTGTCGGGCCTGTTGGTCTTTCTCCCGGGCGTCGACCCAGACATCGCCGGTGCGGGTGTGCTCCTGCTTCCAGAACGGGGCATCGGTCTTCAGGTAATCCATGATGAAACGACAGCCTTCGAACGCGGCTTCCCGGTGGGCGCTACTTACCCCGACGTACACGATCTGCTCGCCAACGGCTAAGCGGCCAATCCGATGAATGATGCGGATCTGTTGTAGCGGCCAGCGCTGCCTGGCCTGTTCGGTAATGGCGAACAGCGACTTTTCTGTCATGCCGGGGTAGTGCTCAAGCGTCAATGCCTGAACCTCCGGGTGTTCTGAGAACTCCCGTACCAGCCCGGTGAAGGCGACCACAGCGCCAATCGAAGGGTCTGAAAATTCCTGCTGTTCTGCACCGACATCAAAGTCTGACGTCTGAACCTGAATAAAGGTTTTATTCATGGAGCTTTCTGAAATATTGGAATTATTTTCCGTCATTACAGGCCTGCTTCTGAAAATTAGCCGCCCGTCACGGGTGGAAAGAACGCGACTTCGTCTGATGCGTTGATGACCGTCTCATCATTAACGATGGCTTGATTAACCGCGCACAAAGAATACTCTGATTGAAACAAAGATTTATCTTCAGAAAATTCAGACATTAATGAATTTCTAAGGTCGCTAACATTAACTGGCGTATCAATGTCTAAATCAAAATAATCTTTAGAAAGATCACTTTTTATTTTGGCAAAAAATAAAATACGTATCATTTTTCAGGTACCCAGTGGCCGGTCTTCCCTCCAGTTTTTTCTAACACCCGAAGTCCATCAATGATCATGGCCGGGTCCTTGGCTTTGCACATGTCGAACAGGGTCAGAGCGGCTACGGAGGCGGCGGTCAGAGCTTCCATCTCTACCCCAGTCTGACCACTCAAGCGCGCCAGACTGGTGATGCGTACGCGCTGGTGCTCTGCGTCGACCTCAAAGTCGACTGCGACCTTGCTCAGCATCAGCGGATGGCACAGCGGGATCAGTTGGCTGGTCTGTTTGGCACCCTGAATCCCGGCAATCCGGGCAACGGCAAAGACATCGCCTTTATGGTGATTGCCATCCACGATGGCCTGCAGGGTCTCGGCTGACATTCGTACATATGCCTCGGCTCGCGCTTCACGAACCGTCACTGCCTTGCCCGATACATCGACCATGGAGGCCTGACCCTGGGCATCGATGTGTGAAAACTCAGTCATCAGTGGCCACCTTTTTCAGGCGCAAAGCGAAGTTGCATGGCTTGTGACGGCTGTCGAGCTGCTGGGCAATGATCTCTTCCCAGGCTTGTCTACACGCATTAGTGGACCCCGGAATGAAGAAGATCAGAGTATCGTTGGCTAGTCCGGCCAAGGCGCGGCTCTGAATGGTCGAGGTGCCGATGGTACGATAGGACAGCTGACGGAATAGCTCGCCGAATCCTTCGATAGTCTTATCGAACAGAGGCTCCATAGCCTCCGGCGTTGAATCGCGTTCGGTAAAGCCCGTACCTCCGGTAATAATGATGACCTGTGTCCGGTCATCCGCGATCCATTGAGAAGTAATTTCCCGAATCTTATAAATACTGTCGATCACGATTTTTTTCGTCAGATTTTTATGGCCTGACTCAGTAATTGCACTGACTAAAAAATCGCCACTGGTATCATTTTTATCTGTACGTGTATCAGATACGGTGAGTACAGAAATATTGAGCGAAATAAAATCATCATTGAACATTTTTGGCATGATGTTACTCCGAAAAATTATTGATAAATTGCTGCCAGTCACCCGGTGCGTTGGTATTGATTAAGGCTTGCTTTGCTGTGTCATCGGGTTCAATAAAAATTGCTCCCAATTCTCTTAGGAATGCTCTCATCGATAGATTCTCTTGTTTTCGTAAAATCTCATCGGCAACGATTTTTGCGTGTTCCAGATCCGCAATGACACAGGGCAAATAATGCTGTTGGTAAGCGCGAGCGGTGTTTTGCGAGGGCGCCGGTCCGTTTAAAAAAGGCGTCAGCCCTTCCAGAAGCGGCGCCAAGGCCTCGGGGCTTAGATACGGTAAATCACATGGCAATACCAATAGGTGCGTTGGCTGGAATTGAGATTGTGGCTGAGCGGCAGAGCTAGCTGCCGCCAGTGCACTGGCAATGCCTGCGATAGGGCCAGAATCCGGGAACGCGTCTATCAAGGTACAGGTTCTGTCGCTGTGTTGAACCTCGGTCTTGTCGGGGCTGGCCAAACTCACCCACACCGGGTCAGCGCCGCAGCGGCGGGCCACATCACAAGTGAAGCTCAGCTGAGTCTGACCGTCCGGGCGCTGCAGCTGAGCTTTGTCCTGCCCCATGCGACGCGACGCGCCACCTGCCAGTACCACGGCGGCCAACACCGGAGTGCTTGATGTGTTTTGGCTGGACTCAGTCATCCGCCGATGCCCGCAAAGCCCTGATTTTGCCCAGTATGGCCATCGTGCAGGAAGTGGCTGATTTTTTTCTCTTTCAGGCAACCCTGAATAAAGGCTTCGCTGGCGGCGGTCGAGTTCAGGTGTGGGCGCAGGTCATAGCCTTCATCGCCAAACAGGCACAAATGCAGTTTGCCCTGCGCTGAAACTCGTAATCGATTACAGCTAGCACAGAAATCCGGGCTGTAAGGCATGATCAAACCAATCTTGCCCTGATACTCCGGGTGCCAATATTCGGAGGCGGGCCCATCGGTGACGGTGCGGGTCTGGGCTTGCCAGCCTTGGGCCAGCAGTTGGTCGCGTATGTCAGCACCGCTCAGGTGGTTGGCGTCGAAGAATGCCTGATTACTGCCGGTTTGCATGAGTTCGATAAAGCGCAGTGTTACGGGTGTCTGGCGCAGCCAGTCGAGGAAGACGGGCAGTTGATCACTATTGTGCTCGCGCATCAGGACCGCGTTCACTTTGATGCGCTCAAAGCCCGCTTGTTGCGCCTGTTCAATGCCGGTCAGCAGGTCGCTCAGGCGGTCGTGTCCGGTAATGGCCTGAAACTGGCGCGGGTCGAGGCTATCGATGCTGACGTTCAGGGAATCCAAGCCAGCCTCCAGCCATTGCGGTAAAAACTGCGGAAGTTTCCAGCCATTGGTGGTGATGGCGACCTGTTCGATCCCCGGAGTCTGTTTCAGGATGCGGATGATCTCAACCAGATCCCGGCGCACAGAGGGCTCTCCGCCAGTGATACGGATTTTACGAGTGCCCAAGCGGGCGAAAATATGGGCGATGCGAGCAATTTCATCCAGATCGAGCGGGCTCGAGTCATCGTTGCACTGGTAGCCGTCGGGCAGGCAATAGTTGCAACGGAAATTGCAGACATCAGTGATCGACAGGCGCAGATAAGTGAAACGCCGGCCGAACGCGTCTTGCAATGTCATAGGTACACCTTTCCAAGCACGGGAGGCCCGACGGTTTCCCATCGAACCCGGCGAATCTCGCGATTGAGCGGTTCGCGGCCCGGACTCCGTGTCTGTCCGAATGCTGGTGAAAGCATCAGGAGAGAGGTAGGAGGTCGGGCTTCGGCGTATGTAAAAATCAATGCACAGTCTACGCGGTGCGACACGGCGCAGCAATTGGCCACAGCGTCGAGTCGGTTGGTAGGAACAATGTCAGCTTTTTGTAATGTCGCCTATGGACAGTCTGCGTAGAGCTTTGTACTCTGCGCCCACAACAACAAGATCCAGGGCCGGATCCGCAGTGCTCTGGAATCATTCTTCAGCAAGGAGCCTGCTATGCCACGCTTTAATTCCGCCATGGACACCGCCGCCCGTTTTGGCGAAATCCCATTCGTTGAGTTCACTCAGGAACTGATCACCGGTATTTTCGATTCACTGGTCGAAGCCCACATTTTGCAGATGGAAGA
>Ga0181592_10003673_pt1 | contig 12703 bp, 13 predicted proteins | sample 071ome_20_FD_133755 | JGI IMG/M metagenome (GOLD analysis project Ga0181592, IMG submission 133755) | Coastal salt marsh microbial communities from the Groves Creek Marsh, Skidaway Island, Georgia - 071412BT metaG (megahit assembly) | ecosystem: Environmental > Aquatic > Marine > Intertidal...
CGCCGTCGAACAATTCGGGTTGGCGATGATGTTGCGCCCGCCATTGCCGCGCAGCGCCGCATCGACGCTGTCTGCATTCACTTCCGGCACGATCAGCGGCACGTCCTCATCCATGCGGAAGGCCGAGGAGTTGTCGATGACGAGACAGCCTGCCTCACCGGCGCGCGGCGCGACCTCCTTGGCCGTGCCGCCACCGGCCGAGAACAGCGCGATATCGGCCTCGCCGAAATCGAACTTGTCCAGCGCGGTCACCGTCAGCACCTCATCCTCGCCGAACGACACCTCGCGCCCGGCCGAGCGCGACGATGCCAGCGCATGCATCTTGTCGACCGGGAAGTTGCGCTCGGCAAGCGTCTGCAGCATTTCGCGTCCGACGGCACCGGTGGCGCCGACAACAGCTACTCGATATCCCATGTCATCCTCGTCTTCATGACCCCGAACATTATGCCGGGTGTTAATATGATCCTGCCTTGCCGAGGCGTTTAGCGCGCCAGCCGGTCCAACGCGTCGATCACCGCATCGGTCATGCCGTCGGTGCCGGTCTGCGTGCAGCCGGGCGTCATGATGTCACCGGTGCGGCTGGTGGCCAGCGCCTTGTCGACGGCCGCCTCGAGAAGGTCCGCCTCGGCGCCCTGGTCGAAACTGTAGCGTAGCAGCATCGCAAAGCTCATGAACTGCGCCAGCGGGTTGGCGACGCCCTGACCGGCGATATCCGGGGCCGAGCCGTGGACCGGTTCATACATCGCCTTCGGCAGGCCGGTTTCCGGGTCGGGCGCGCCAAGCGATGCCGATGGCAGCATGCCAAGCGAGCCGGTCAGCATCGCCGCGCAATCCGACAACAGATCGCCGAACAGATTGTCAGTGACAATCACGTCGAACTGCTTCGGGTTGCGAACAAGCTGCATGGCGCAATTGTCAGCATACATGTGACCAAGCTCGATGCCGTCACCCTCGGCGGTATGCAACGCGGTCATCACCTCGCGCCAGAGAACGCCGGAATGCATGACATTGGCCTTTTCGACCGAGGTCAGCCTGCCGTTGCGCTTGCGCGCCAGATCCATGCCGACGCGGCCAATCCGCTCGATCTCGGGCGTGGTATAGGCGTTGGTGTCGAACCCGCGGCGCGTGCCGTCGGGCAAATCCTCGATCCCGCGCGGCTCGGCGAAATAGGACCCGCCACACAGTTCACGCAGAATCATGATATCGAGGCCGGACACCACCTCGGGCTTCAGCGTCGATGCCTCGACAAGCGACGGGAAGACGATCGCCGGCCGCAGGTTCGCGAACAGGTCCATCTCCTTGCGAAGCCGCAACAGACCACGCTCCGGCTTCAGCTCGAACGCCAGATCATCATATTGCGGCCCGCCGACAGCGCCGAACAGCACCGCGTCGGCGGCCATCGAATCGGCGAGCGTCTCGTCGGTCAGCGGGGTGCCATGCGCGTCATAGGCAGCGCCGCCGACAAGGCCTTCCTGCATGTCGAAGCTGATCGATTTGTGCTTCGCCAGCCAATCGATGATCCGCATGTTGGCCTGCATGATTTCGGTGCCGATGCCATCGCCAGGCAGCACCATGATCTTTCGGTTCGACGCCATTTCGCCCATCCTTGCCCTTGTTCAGATTGTGTATGCCCGCGGCTAGAGCCAGGGCTTGTCGTCGGCGCGGGCCACCTCGAAACTGTCGATCGAGGTGCCCTTTTCCATCGTCAGGCCGATATCATCGAGACCCTCCAGAAGACATTTCCGGCGGAATGGATCAATCTCGAAGGAAATCTCGACACCGTTCGGACGTTTAATCTTCTGCGCCACGAGATCGACTGACAATTCCGGATTCTCGGTGTCCTGCGCATCGGCCATCAGCGCGTCGCGTTCATCGGCGGTGACGATGATTGGCAGGATGCCGTTCTTGAAGCAGTTATTGTAGAAAATGTCGGCAAAGCTGGTCGAGATCACACAGCGAATACCGTAATCAAGAAGCGCCCAGGGGGCGTGCTCACGGCTCGACCCGCAACCGAAATTGTCACCGGCAACGATAATCTGCGACTCGCGATACGGCGCCCGGTTCAGCACGAAATCGGGGATCTCGGCACCTTCCTTGGTGAACCGCATCTCGTCAAACAGATTGGCCCCGAGGCCCGACCGCTTGATCGTCTTCAGGAACTGCTTGGGGATGATCATGTCGGTGTCGACATTCAGGATATTCAGCGGCGCGGCAATGCCGGTCAGCTTGTCGAATTTCTGCATCTCTCGTCTCCCCGTGCTAGCCCTGCATATCCCTGATATCGGTCAGATATCCGGTGATCGCGGCGGCTGTTGCCATTTCCGGGCTGACCAGATGGGTGCGTCCGCCGCGTCCCTGCCGCCCTTCGAAATTGCGGTTCGAGGTCGAGGCGCAACGCTCACCCTCGGACAGCTTGTCGGCATTCATCGCAAGGCACATCGAACATCCCGGCTCACGCCATTCGAACCCGGCCGCGGTGAAGACCGCGTCCAGCCCCTCGGCCTCGGCCTGTTCCTTGACAAGGCCCGAGCCGGGAACAACCATCGCGCGGATTCCCTCGGCAACCTGCCGGCCCGAGGCCACCGAAGCAGCGGCACGAAGATCCTCGATCCGGCTGTTCGTGCAGGATCCGATGAACACCGTGTCGATCTTCACATCGGTCAGCTTCTGACCCGGGGCAAGCCCCATATAATCGATCGCGCGCTGCAGCTTCGCCCGCTTGATATCGTCCTTTTCCTTGTCCGGATCGGGTACGGCACCGGTAATCGGCAACGCATCCTCGGGCGAGGTGCCCCAGGTCACCGTCGGCGCGATCTCGGCAGCCGGCAGAACGATTTCGGTGTCATAGCTTGCGCCCTCGTCGGATGGCAGCGAGCGCCAATAGGCGACGGCCTTCTCCCACATCTCGCCCTTCGGTGCCATCGGCTTGTCGGCAAGATAGGCGAAGGTCTTTTCGTCCGGCGCGATCATGCCGGCGCGGGCGCCACCCTCGATGGCCATGTTGCAGACCGTCATGCGGCCTTCCATCGACAGCTCACGAATGGCCGAGCCGGCGAATTCGATGACATGGCCGGTGCCGCCGGCGGTGCCGATCTTGCCGATGATCGCCAGAATGACATCCTTCGCCGTGACTCCCGGCGCCAGATCGCCATCGACGGTGATGCGCATGTTCTTTGCCGGCTTCTGGATCAGCGTCTGCGTCGCCAGCACATGCTCGACCTCCGAGGTGCCGATGCCGAAAGCCAGCGCCCCGAAGGCGCCATGCGTCGCGGTGTGCGAATCACCACAGACGATTGTCATGCCCGGCTGGGTGAAACCCTGTTCCGGACCGATGACATGCACAATGCCCTGGCGCACGTCATCCATGGCGAAATAGGGAACGCCGAAATCGGCGGCATTGGTGGCCAGCGCCTCGACCTGGATGCGCGATTCCTCATCCTCGATGCCGACCGAACGGTCGGTCGTCGGGACATTGTGATCGGCCACGGCCAGCGTGCGGTTCGGTGCCCGCACCTTGCGGCCGGCATTGCGCAGACCTTCAAACGCCTGCGGGCTTGTCACCTCGTGAACAAGGTGCCGGTCGATATAGATCAGGCAGGTGCCATCATCCTGGCGATGCACGACATGGGCATCCCAGATTTTATCAAACAGGGTCTTTGGCGCCGACATGAGGTCCTCCATAAGGCTGCCGGCGAGGTCATCTTCCTGGCCGGACGTCGCCGTCAGGAGGAGGACGCCTCGCGGGTTGTTGTTTTCTCGGCAATACGGGCGGCCTTGCCGGTCCGGCCACGAAGATAATACAGCTTCGCGCGGCGAACGCGGCCACGGCGGACAACCGTCACGCCTGCCACCTGCGGTCCATAGAGCGGGAAGACGCGCTCGACGCCTTCGCCATAGGACAGCTTACGAACGGTGAAGGATGAATTCACACCGTCATTCTTGCGGGCGATGCACACACCTTCAAATGCCTGGACGCGTTCACGCGATCCCTCGACGACCTTGACGTCGACGCGAACCGTGTCGCCGGCGCCGAATTCCGGGATGGTGCGCTGTGCCAGCACCTTTTCCATCTGCTTCTTGCCAATGCGGTCAACGATATTCATCGCCCTATTCCTTCGCTTCGTTTTCCTGTGCCTGCGCCCGCAGGTACCTTTCCCATAAATCCGGTCGGCGCTTGCGCGTCTCCCGCCTGGCCTCCCCGGCACGCCATTCGGCGATCCTGCCATGATGGCCCGACGCCAGTATTTCCGGCGCCTCAATCCCGTTCCAGTTCCGCGGGTGTGTGTAGAGCGACGGCTCCAGCAACCCGGTCTCGAAACTTTCTTCGTGGTGGCTCGCCTCCTTGCCGATCACGCCCGGCAACAGCCTCACCACCGAATCCATTATCGTCAGCGCCGCGACCTCGCCCCCCGAAAGGATAAAGTCACCGATGCTGACCTCCATCATCCCGGCCAAGTCGATGACCCGCTGGTCAACGCCTTCATACCGTCCGCACAGGAACACCGCGCCATCGGCAGCGGCGAGTTCACGCACAAGCGGCTGGTCCAGAACCCGTCCACGCGGCGTCAGATAGATCCGCGGGCCGGGGGCGTCGGCAACATGGTCAAGCGCCGCCGCCACGACATCCGGCTTCAACACCATCCCGACACCACCGCCAAGCGGCACGTCGTCGACAGTTCGGTGCTTATCGCGCGCAAACTGCCGAATGTCCAGCGTTTTCAGCGCCCAGATGCCCTCCTTCAGCGATTTCCCGGCCAGCGACTCACCAAGCGGCCCGGGGAACATCCCCGGAAACAGCGTCAGCACCGTCGCCTGCCAGGCCTGCTCAGCCATCTGTATCACTCCGCCTGCCGGCACCCCGGCCTGCCAGTGCCCTGTCATCGGCCGGTGCCCTGTCCTCTGCCGGTGCTATGCCATCTGTCAGGTCCAGCAATCCGTCGGGAGGCGCCACCACCAAACGCCGCGCCGCCAGGTCGATATCCGGCACGAACTCCGCATCGAACGGCAGCATCAGCGTCGGCCCCTTTGCCGGCCTGACCTCGGCAATCTCGCCGGCACCGAAATCATGAAGCGCCACCAGCGTTCCCAGCATCTCGCCACCAACCGTCTCCACAGCAAGCCCGATCAGGTCGGCATGGTAGATCTCATCACTGTCTGCCTCGGGAAGGGCCGTGCGCTCAACCTCCAGTTCAGTGCCGCGAAGCGCCGCAGCACTGTCACGGTCGCTGATCTCGGCCGCCTTGACGATGACCATGCCGGCCCCGGTCATGCCCATGATGGACAGGCTCAGCTGACGCTCGCCGGCCCAGACCGGACCGTAGGCCGCAATGTCACGCGGCGCGGCGGTGAAGGGTTTCACCTTGAACTGGCCCTTCACCCCATGCGCGCCGGCAACCGCGCCGATCGCCAGACGGCCCGAGCTCATGATTTCTCGGCAGGTGCCTCTTCGGCGGGTGCCTCTTCAGCCGGCGCCTCTTCAGCGGCAGCGGCGGCGGCTTCCTCGGCAGCAGCGGCTTCTTCGGCAGCAGCGGCGGCAGCGGCCTCGGCAGCCTCGGCCTCACGCTCGGCGCGCTTCTTGCCCGGGGCCGATTTCTTCGGCTGTTCGCGAATCACCGGTGCCGCGGCAAGGCCGGCCGCGGCCAGCATCTTGTGCACACGCTCGGTCGGCTGTGCCCCCTGGCCAAGCCAGTGGGTGATCCGCTCGGCGTTCAGCGTGACGCGCTGTTCATGATCCTTCGGTACCATCGGGTTGTAGGTGCCGACACGCTCGACATAACGCCCGTCACGCGGCGCCGAAGCCTCGGCCACGACAATCCGGTAGAAGGGGCGTTTTTTCGCGCCACCACGGGCAAGTCTGATTTTCAAAGCCATGATTATTGGTCCTTTCGCAACGATTTATGGCTGTTCATTCTGGATATTCACTTCTTTTTGCCGGACGGCTTGCCACCAAGGCCGGGCAGTCCCCCGCCAAGGCCGGGCAAGCCACCCTTCAAACCTCCGGGAAGCCCTCCCGGCATTCCACCGGGCATTCCACCGGGCATTCCACCTCCGGGCATGCCGCCGGGCATGCCGCCGCCCATCAGGGCCTTCATGGCGGCAGCGCCAGTCTTGCCCCCCATCTTCTTCATCATCCGCGCCATTTCCTGATACTGCTTGACCAGCCGGTTCACCTCCTGAACCGAGGTGCCGGACCCGGCGGCGATACGTTTGCGGCGCGAGGCGTTGAGAAGCCCCACTGAAATGCGTTCCTTCTTCGTCATCGACAGGATGATGGCTTCCTGCCGACGGATCATCGAATCGTCGATTCCAGCGGCGGCGATCTGCTTCTGCATCTTGCCGAGGCCCGGCAGCATGCCCATGATCCCGCCAAGACCGCCCATCTTCTGAAGCTGGCGAAGCTGGCTGAGGAAGTCGTTCATGTCGAACTGGCCCTTGGCCATCCGTTTGGCCAGCCGCTCGGCCTCTTCAACCTCGATTGTCTCGGCGGCCTTTTCGACAAGCGCGACGACGTCGCCCATATCCAGGATGCGGCCGGCCATCCGCGCCGGATCGAATTCCTCCAGCGCGTCCTGCTTTTCGCCGACACCGACAAGCTTGATCGGGCAGCCGGTGATCTCGCGCATCGACAAGGCCGCGCCGCCGCGCGCATCACCGTCAAGACGGGTCAGCACGATGCCGGTGATATCAACAGCCTCCTTGAAGGCCGTTGCCGTGGCCACCGCGTCCTGACCGGTCATCGCGTCGGCGACAAGCAACACCTCATGCGGATTGGTGAGCGCCCTGACCTCGCGAAGCTCGGCCATCAGACCTTCATCGATCGTGACCCGTCCCGCGGTATCGAGGATCAGCACATCGAAGCCCTGAAGCTGCGCCGCCTGCAGCGCCCGTTTGGCAATCTGCGCGGGGGATTCGCGATCCGCCTCGGGCAGCACGCCAACCTCGGCCTGCTCGCCAAGAATGCGAAGCTGTTCGCGTGCCGCCGGGCGCGTCACGTCGAGCGAGGCCAGCATGACCTTCTTGCGCTCGCGCGAGCGCAGGCGTAGCGCCAGCTTGCCAGCGGTGGTGGTCTTGCCCGAGCCCTGAAGGCCGGCCATCAGGATCACCGCCGGCGGATTCACGGCGATGTTCAGCGGTGCCGGCTCGCTGCCCAGCACCTCGACCAGCGCGTCATTGACGATCTTGATGACCTGCTGGTCGGGCCGCACCGATTTCAGCACATCGCTGCCAACCGCCTGCTCGCGCACCTTGGCGATGAAACTCTTTACAACCGGCAGGGCGACATCGGCATCGAGCAGCGCAAGCCGGACCTCGCGCAGCGCGGCATCGACATCCGATTCGCGCAGTGCGCCGCGCTTGCCAAGGGCGCTGAAAACGTCCTGCAGCTTGTCCTTCAGACTGTCAAACATGGCGCATGCCCTGTTGTTGTTGATCCTGCACCGGCCAGTGACCGGCATCTGCCCTGCCCATCACGTCATGCCGCATGCGCCTGTGGCATCCGTGCTCGAAAACTTCAAGGACGGACGGAACCCGCGAGGGTCTGGCAGCCAGCGATGGCGTGATGTGGGTGTGTGTTGCGCTTTTTCAGCAGAATTGTCAAGAATGGGGGATGTTTTTCACAGTCTCGAAACTTCTCGCCATATTGGTCGAGCCGCTGGTCTGGCCCTATCTGCTGCTGGTGCTGGCGCTGATCATGCGTTGGCGTCGACGGCGGCGGATCATGAAGAGCTGCGTCGGCGCGGCGTTGCTGCTGCCACTGCTCTATGGCTTCCTGCCGCTGTCAACGGCACCGCTGCGATATCTGGAGGACCGTCACGACATCCCGGCCCTGACCGGCCCGCCGGTTGACGGGGTGATCGTTCTTGGCGGCCATACTGCATGGGGCGAGATCTCGCAGAGCCGGGACCAGCCGCAGCAGACCCGCGCTGCGGACAGGCTGACAAAGGGGCTGATGCTGCATCGCCTGAACCCGGGCAGCACGCTGCTGTTCACCGGCTATGACGGCAGGTTGACACCGACCGGCTGGAGCGAGGCCGAAACCGTCCGCCAGCTGATTGCCGAGCTTGGCGTTGCGGATGACGACATCATCTATGAATCCACCAGCCGCAACACCTATCAGAACGCCGTCAACAGCCTGACGGTGGCGGTGCCGCAGCCGGGGTCGCGCTGGCTGCTCGTCACCTCGGCGGCGCATATGCCGCGCGCAATGGGGTCCTTCGCCGCCGCCGGATGGGAGAACATCATTCCCTATCCGGTGGATTTCCAGACCGGCACAACATCAGCCTCTGTCTATGATATGGGGGTGGGGACAGCGAGTGTACGGATATGGGTAAAGGAATATGTCGGACTGGCGGCCTACTGGCTGGCCGGCCGGAGTGCGACACTGTTTCCCTGAGCACAAATCCGCAATCACGTCTCGCTCGACACGCCGGCAAGGGCGTTGGCAAAGTCACGCGCCTCGAAAGGCTGCAGATCATCGGCGCCCTCGCCAACCCCGACAGCATGCACGGGAAGCTGGAACTTTTCGGCAAGCGCGATCACCACCCCGCCCTTCGCCGAGCCGTCAAGCTTGGTGACGATCAGCCCGCTGACATCGGCAATGTCCTGAAAGGCGCTGACCTGGGACAGGGCATTCTGGCCGACCGTACCGTCGAGAACGATCACCGAATCATGCGGCGCGGTTTCGTCCAGCTTGCGGATCACCCGTACGATCTTCGCCAGCTCGTCCATCAGTTCGGTGCGGTTCTGCAACCTGCCGGCGGTGTCGATGATCAGGATATCGGTGTCCTGCGCGCGCGCCTGTTCCAGCGCCTGATAGGCCAGCGCGGCGGCATCACCGCCCTGCGTGCCGGCGATCACCTCGGTGCCGGTGCGCTCTCCCCAGATCTGCAGCTGTTCGATGGCGGCGGCGCGGAACGTGTCTCCGGCGGCCAGCATCACCGACTTGCCTTCCCGGCGCCATTGCTGGGCCAGCTTGCCGGCCGTCGTGGTCTTTCCCGACCCGTTGACACCGACAAGAAGCACCACATGTGGCCGGTTGCCGGACTGCGGGACAAGCGGCGCCGCCACCGGTTCAAGAATTTCGGTGATCCCGTCCGCCAGTGCCGCAGACAGCGCCTGCGCCGTCACCTCGCCATCGAATTTGTGACGGCGCACCCGTTCAGCCAGCCGCGCTGCTGCCGCCGTGCCAAGATCGGCGCTGATCAGCGCGTCCTCCACCTCCTCGATCGAGGCCGCATCAATCGACGAGCGACCAAGAAGCGACGACAGTGACGATGTCACCCTGGCGCTGGTCTTGCTCAGCCCCGAGGTCAGTTTTTTCAACCAGCTCATGTTACCGTCTTACCACCTTGAGATGCTGCCCGTCACGTGCAAGCACCGTCACATCGAGAAGTTGCCCCGGCGATGCCATCTCGCCCTCAAGCCGCATCCTGGCAAAATTCCGCCCATGGCCGGCATTGCCCGATTCCACGAGAATCTGGTCATGGCTTCCCGCCGCATTGTCGAGAAATCTGTCAAGCCGCTGCCCGCCATGCGCGCGCAGGGCGTTGGCCCGCTGCCGGATCAGCTTGCCATCAAGCTGCGGCATGCGCGCCGCCGGCGTGCCGGCGCGTGGCGAAAACGGGAATACGTGAAGATAGGTCAGGCCGGCCCGGTCGATCAGGCGCAGTGTGGCCTCATGCGCCGCTTCGCCCTCGGTCGGAAAGCCGGCGATCAGGTCGGCGCCGAACACCACATCCGGCCGCCGCCGCCGCGCCTCGTCGCAGAACCGTACCACGTCGCGCGCCAGATGCCGCCGCTTCATCCGTTTCAGGATTGTGTCATCCCCATGCTGCGCCGACAGATGCAGATGCGGCATCAGCCGCGGTTCGGCCGCCAGCACGTCCATCAGCTGCGAGTCGGGCTCGGCCGGGTCGATCGAGGACAGGCGAAGCCGTTGCAGGCGCGGTAGCGCGCGCAGGATCTCGCGAACCAGCTCACCAAGGCGCGGACGGCCCGGCAGATCGCTTCCCCAGGAGGTGATATCGACACCGGTCAGCACGATCTCGGCGCAGCCGCCATCGACAAGACGGCCCGCCGCCTCGAGGATCTGGCCAAGCCCGGCCGAACGGTTATTGCCGCGGCCATAGGGGATGATGCAGAAGGTGCAGCGATGATCGCATCCCTGCTGGATCTGCAGAAATCCACGTGTATGCGCACTGAAAGCGTCAAGCATGTGCGTCGCCGTCTCGCGCACCTGCATGACATCGCTGACGATGATTGCCTCACCGCCTGCCGCCAGCGACTGCCAGACCGGCGCCGTCAGCTTGTCATGATTGCCGACAACATGATCGACCTCGGGCATGGCATCCCATGTGTCGGGGGCGATCTGGGCGGCGCAGCCGGTGACGATGATCCGCGCCGCCGGGTCGTCGCGGCGCGCCCGCCGGATGGCCTGGCGTGCCTGGCGTTCGGCCTCGGCCGTCACCGCGCAGGTGTTGAAGATGATGGCGTCATTTATCCCGGCTGATGCCGCCTGGTCACGCACCACCTCGGATTCCCAGATATTCAGCCGGCAGCCGAAGGTTTCGACCCGCGGCGCGTTACGTTGCGCCATCGATCCTCTCCAGCCGTGATGTCTCCAGAAGGGCGTCCAGTTCGGGTGACAAAGTGCCCTGACAGACATACGTCACCGGCCCGGTCATCGTGACATGGCGGCTGGCCTCGTCCCAGTCGATCTGAACAGCGCCGCCATCCATGACGATCCGGTTGCGTCGTGGCCCCAGGCCACGCCGGACGATCGCCACGCCGACCGCACAGGCACCGCTGCCGCAGGCCATGGTGATCCCGACACCGCGTTCCCAGACCCGCATCCTGAAGGCGCCCTCGTCAATCCGGCTGACAACCGACAGATTGACCCGGTCCGGAAACAGTGCGTCATGTTCGACAAGCGGCCCCAGACGCCGAAGATCAACCGCCTCGGCATCATCGACAAAGACAACAGCGTGCGGGTTGCCAAGCGAATGGCAGACAGCATCGCCAAGCCCGTCAAGGCCAAGCGGCACCTGCAGCGTATCGACCTCACGCGCCAGTGGCACCTCGCGCCAGCCAGTGGCCGCCGGGCCCATATCGACGGCAATCTGGTCGCCACCGTCGAACCGCGCGCGAAGATGGCCGCCATCGGTTTCGATGCTGAGCTCATCGCGGCCGGTCTGCCGCATCACATAATCGGCGACGCAGCGCGTGCCATTGCCGCATGCGCCCGATGAGGATCCGTCATGGTTCAGGATGTCCATGCGAATATCGGCGGTCCCCGACTCGCGGATGACAAGAATCTGGTCGCAGCCAATCCCCAGGCGGCGGTCGGCAAGCACCCGCGCCGCGGTTGCGCCGATCAGCATCGGGCCGCCGTCACGCCAACCACCATCCCGCCAGTCGAAAATGATGAAATCATTCCCGAGACCGTGCATTTTCAGAAATTCCGTCATGGCCAGCCTATACGCCAAATTACGGCGAATGAAAAGCGGTGCGGAGCTAAAGCTCGATCACCGTCGGCACATGGTCCGACGGCTTTTCCACGCCCCGCAGATGCCGCTCGATCGATACCGACCGGATGCTGTCCGCCAGATCATGACTTGTCCAGACATGGTCGAGACGGCGCCCGCGATCACTCGCCGCCCAGTCACGGGCGCGATAGGACCACCAGGAATAGAGTATCTCCTCAGGTCCGAAATGCGACCGGACGACGTCATGCCACCCGCCATCCTCGATCAGGCGCAGCAGCCCCTCGCGCTCGACCGGCGTATGGCTGACAACGTTGCGGAGCTGCCTTGTCGACCAGACATCCTCGGCCAGCGGCGCGATATTGAGATCGCCAACCAGAATGGCGTTCTGCGGGTTGTTGGCGGCGAAATGCCCGGTCATCTCGGAAATGAAATCCAGCTTGTGGCCAAATTTCGGGTTCGCCTCGCGATCCGGCACATCACCACCTGCCGGAACATAGAAATTATGCACCAGCGGCCCGCCATCGATCCGCGCCGAGATATGGCGGCAATCGCCACGCCCGGCCCAGTCCATATGGCCCGGCTCCGACAGTGGCAGACGCGAGATGATGGCCACTCCATTATAGCTTTTCTCGCCCCGATAGGCGTGATGCGCCCAGCCGGCCTCGGCCAGTGCCGCCGCCGGGAAATGCGCATCCTCGGTCTTCGTTTCCTGAAGGCACAGCACGTCGATGTCGGCGGCGCGCAGGAAGTCTGTTACCAGATTGATCCGCAAACGCACCGAATTGATGTTCCAGGTTGCTAAACGCATGGCCGTATTTTCCAGGGTTGATAAGATAGAATTGTGATTGATTACATTTGCGCTAGCAATTTATGATCCAGCCACCACATCATCACCAGGCGTTTCAGTCTCGTTTCTTTCTAGATGAAACTAGCTGATAATGTAATTGCGTATCCCTCTACATCCTACGGGTGGTTGATGTGTCATTCAATCTGGAGAGCAAGCTTAAAAAAGCCAGGAAGGCGTTTACAGGCAAACATTTCTCGGACGCCAGAGACCTATACAGACAAGCACTCTAAAAATTTCCACAAAATGCCCACGCCCGGAGGGGGTATCTGCTTAGCCAGTCGGCAATTGCCGATAGCAATTTTGCCGCCACCCATCCACCAATGCAAGATCTTGAGCATATTGGCAAGCTGCTAAGCCGGGGAGAGGCTACGGA
>Ga0181592_10003674_pt1 | contig 12702 bp, 10 predicted proteins | sample 071ome_20_FD_133755 | JGI IMG/M metagenome (GOLD analysis project Ga0181592, IMG submission 133755) | Coastal salt marsh microbial communities from the Groves Creek Marsh, Skidaway Island, Georgia - 071412BT metaG (megahit assembly) | ecosystem: Environmental > Aquatic > Marine > Intertidal...
CGTTCGTTCGTTCTCGTTCGTTCTCGTTCGTTTGGTTGGCTGGATCGGATTGGAAATCGATTTGATTTCGAAAAATCGCCGACTGTGTCGTTCGGGGCGCTAGAGTCACCGGCGTGGCGAGCGAAGGGGTCATCGCCGACGACGCCGAGGACGATGGAGGACCCACCGGCGCGGATGAGCGTGGACGAGAGCGGACGTCGTCGGTCCGGCAACGAGTCGGCGACGTCGAGCGCGACGCCAGCGGGTTTGCGTTCGCCGGCGGAAAAGGCGAAAAAGGCGGCGGAGAGAGCGGCGGCGGTGCGGGCGAGAGGTCAGGCGCTCGCGGCGGAGGAACGGGAGAGACGCGCAAAGGCATTGGATGCGAAATCTAAGAAGATGGAGGAGATCAGTGCGGCGAAGAAGCGCGACGGGGCGTACGTGAGTTCGACGAGCGCGTTGAGCAAATCGCCAGTAAAGTCGCCAAGGGCGACGTCATCCGTCGTGTCCACGACGATTGGTGCGCCGCCAACGAACGGGACGGTGAAGAAACGAATAGTGGCTGGGACAGCGCAGCCGGAGTGGGTATCGCCGGTAGATTCACCGGAATCGAGCACGGCTGAAATCGAGCGAATGGTTCGGGCGTGCGTCGCCGAGGCGAGCGAGAGGGTTGTCGCGGCGAGTTCGGTGACGATAGATAGGGGAGACGCGGCGGCGGTGACGACGACTACTCCAAGCGATGGTGTCCACCCAAGCGTGCGCGCGTGCGTCGCCGCGGCGGTTCAAGCCGTCATAGATGGAGAGGATTTCGTCACCCCAGCGCGCGCGACGCGCGGCTCGCGAGGCATCACGCCGACTTCGACGAAGTCTAAATCCAAGGGCGTCATGGGCAGCGCCTTGGCAAATCGATTAGAAGAAGCCCGAGCGCAGCGCAAAGAGATTGAAGCCGAGCTCAAGGATAGTCCGCTGCGATCTCCATACAAGGCGAGACTTACAAAGGTGGATGAATCCCCGCTCGCTCGACTCTCAAAGACGCTTAAACGTCTTGGGCGTCGCGCCAAGCATCGCGCCGAGAAGATAACGGAAAATCACCCTCGCACGGTTGCCGGCGGTGTTCTCGGATTCGCCATCATCGTCTTGGTTTCCAGAGGCGGTCAAGACCCAGTGATTCCGGCGCCGCCGTCGTCCTCCAGGTCCAACAGACGAGGCGGACGATGAGTCCGCGCACCCTTCCCCGTCGCTCGCTCGACATCCGACAAACGTCAACGCGAAAGAATCGTATTTCTTGTAATGTTGCAATCTTACGTCATCCGCGCTATCAATCTGATTTGATCTCATGGACGCATTGACTCGTTAAACTCGCACCGGGTTGGGAAGCCCACTGCTGATCCACGGGTGTGTGTAACACCAAATCATACTCTGCAGCACGTCGAAACGGCATCGCGCGACGCGACGTCAGAAGACGACGAACGACGACAGATAAAGCGAAGTGCGACGATGAACGCGGATACCCGCGAGTGGGCGACACGGGGTAAACAGACGCCGTGGACGCGACACCGCGCGCGCGTGCTCGCGGTGGCGATCGCCGTCGCCCTGGTGTGTGGGTCCTGGTACGCGTTTGAACACGCAGCGGGATTGCGAGAGTTCGGAAAACGCGACGCGAGCGGACCCAAGGCGAGTGAATCGTGGTATTCGTCGTTTCCCGAAGAACACGGGCTGTACGGCCAAGCGCTGGTTGAGGCTGGGGAACAGTTGAGAAGGGCGCTGCCGGTGAGAGAGTGTTTTCTGGTGATTCGCGACGGAACGGTGTTACACGAAGAGTATTACGATGGGGCGGATTTGAACAGCGCGTTTGACGTCGGTGGGGTTGGAAAGATTGCGACGACGCTCGGAATCGGGGCGATGATGGAAAAGTACGGTTATTCGATGGAGACGACGGTGACGACGTTGCTGTCGGCGGATCGAGAACAGCCACACCTGGCCGACGTGCCCGCGGGTTGGAACTCGGGGTATTGGAGCTCGCTCACGCTCAGGCAACTGCTCGGACAAGTGAGTTCGAATGGATCACTTGAACCCGGGGTTGAATTCAGCGACGACGAGGAGTTTAACGACAAGGAGACGTCCCCGCTGCAAATTCTGAACAAGGTGTTACGAGCGGTAACGCGCGAGGCGCCGAAGCAGTGGCTCAACTCTCATCTCGCGGTGCCACTCGGACTGGATGGGTTCTTTGACTCTGGTGCGTCCGAAAACGGTGACGTCTCCGCGACGGGTGGTCAGCTGGCCACGTGCAGAGATATGGCGCGTTTCGGTCAGCTCATCGTAAACGGGGGCAAGTGGAAGAAGGAAAACGGTGAATTCGAACAAATTGTCGACCCAGTCTTCCTGAAAGAAATGCTCACGCCGATGTTCCCGACAGCCACCTCGCACTATGGCTACTCTGGCTGGGTCTATAACAGCCAAGTGAGCGACGCGGAACCTCGGGAAGAGTCTGAAATTGCCGGACTCGGGGAAGACTGTCCTCTCTTTTCCGGTCCGGTGGCGCCCGGTAAGGAACCAAAGTACGATGTCCTTTTCAACACTGGCGTACTCGGCTCCGCGATGATGACGATCCCTTCGTCGAAGACTGTTGTGTTGAGTTTTGGTCAAACTTGGTCATCTTCCTCAAGGTGCCCGGCGGCGAGCATGGCGAAGAAACAAACCGATTTGGAGTCTAGCGAAAAGAGCATCTTGCCTAGAAACGACCTCGTTGCGGTGCAAGAAATTTGGAAAATCACAAAGACTGCCATTGAACCGGTCGACGAACGTATCGCCCACAAGCTTTCGATGCACCGAAGGCCGTCTTACGGATCCGTTTGGTCTAGTCTTCATCACAAAACGGAGGAACCGAAAAAGCGCGCCATTGAATCCTTGGGTCAAGACGACGAGAACGCTTACAACGACAAGATGGAGCAACTCGTCAACTCTGTCACTGACGAGCAAGCGGCTGCTTCTCAAGCAAACACAGAGTCGAACGAACCAGTCATGAGTTGGGACGAAGATGACTTCACCGTGTACACTGGCACGTGCACGTGCTCGTGCGCTCCGAGTCTTGACATTGGACAGTGTTTCAACGTGGTCAACTCTCGCTCGCAAAACTGCGACGACTTGAATCTTCGTTCTCACGGCGAACGATTCTGCCCTGAATTAGGCATCGTGAACAGCTGCGACGCAGAGTTCACGGTGAGCGCCGATGAGTACGGGTCCTCGTCCACGTACAGCGCTGGAAACGTCTCAGAATTGTTGAGTCACTCGCAGCAAATCAAGGTGATCAACAAGCAAGTCAACCCCAAAGTGCAAAAGATTAGCGATGTTTCGAACAGTGTCTTCACGTGCACTGTAGAACAAGGTTGTGGCGAGGATGGCACGGGGCATTTCTGGAGCAACAAGGAGGGCAGATATGGCGAGGATATGTTTGCTCTGCGTTGCGCTCCGACTGGTTTCACGCAGTGCACCTTCACTTCGGGTGCGACGTGCGACTTTACGAACGTCAAGATGCCGTTAACCAACGTCTCAATCGCGCAGGGCTCGAACGAGGCGCTCGTGGAGATGCCGACGGAGGGTTGGGTTTTGCAGACGGAGTATGAAGCAGATGGGGGTAATTTGGGGAAGGACGTGTCGTACTCCAAGTTGCGCATTCCTGGAAGACGTAGCGAGCACGTGCAATTGTTAAAGGACAACGAAGGCACGCTTTTAGTGTTCAACATGCTATACGGCGTGACCATAGTCGTTCTCGGCTTTGTCCTGGTCGCACTAGCGAAGGGCAATTATGACGAGCAAAGCGAGGAGAGCGGAGCTCCGCTCGTCAAGTTGACGAGCGATTCGACATACGGAACTGACAGCGTATGAGTTCCGCGAGGTTGATGACTACGTCTGTTTACGTGTGCGTGAGCTTGATGAATTGGCCCTTGATAAGCACATGACCTTGTATTGATCACTGTAGATGTTAAAAATTACACAATTAGCACACTTCATCAAAGTCGGAAGCGTAATGCATTCCTCTACGAGCCATCGCGTCCTTTTGCCAAGTCGATGTAGTACCGCTGGGCGTCTCCGAAAGCGAAGCACTGCTAGGCACGAGCGGGATGCGCTCGTACTTTCCACTCGGTTCGTTATCTCTTCGGCGAGATTGGTACAGTATGACGGCTGCAAATATTGTTACAGCCGCAGTACCAGTCCACACATACAGTCTGGATCGTTCCGGCTCGACGGTAGACGTTCTTCCCAAACTCGCTTCTGGTTGGTTTTGCTGTTGGATGCGTTGGAGCATCTTCGCCGCGCCAGACAGGTGAACCGGCTCTTCATCGTCTTTGTGCGACGAGTGATGATGGTGATGCTGAGACTGTTCTTCTGCATCGTCCTTGTCATCTGCGTGTCTATGGTTAGTTTGCTCGTGGCGCTCCTCATCGCCCGATTTGTGCGCCTCGTGCTTGTGAGAATCAGACTCGTCGTCATCGTCCGCGTGCGAAGAGTGCGAGTGCTTGTTCGTAGAAGACTTTTCTTTTGCTTCTTCTTCTTCTTCGGACGAGCCCGTCTTGGCGACTTGAGTCGAGTGCGCGTGGTGGTGGTGCCCTTGACTCATCGCTTCGAGCTGTTTTTCGAGACGGTTTTGCTCCTCCTCGGCGCCGGAAACGTGGTTCTTCTCTTCGCCCGCGGGATCATGGTGATGCTTTTCATGTAATTTTAACGCACTCGCCTTGACTGCCTCGATCAATCGAGACTCGATTTTATCAGCGTCAGGGTCCGCCTCGAGCGTTTCCGTGAGCAAAGATTTATCGCGGCCGTTATTGTCGCTAACCCAACCTGGAATGCTCTCGTCGTTACCGACGCTCGGCACTTTGCGCCAAACCATGCTAGATTCAGACAAAATGGAAGCACCACGGGCGGTATTTGCGAGCCATCCATTTTTAGCGAGGCTGGCAGCCAACGACGCGGCCGTCTCTGGCTCCTTCGAATGATGTTTGGACGAGTGGTTCGACGCTAAGGTGGAACCATCCACGAGCACAGAAATGAGATGCTCAATGTTCGGCTGGTTCTCACCTGTTCGGACGCGAGCTTGCTCGCCGTTTCCGCACGTAGAGACGTCAATCACCGTACCGATGTGCTCCTCGGAGATATCCGGTGCGGCTTCTTCTCCTTCATCCTCGTCGCGCTTTTCATGTTTCTCATGCTTTTTGTGCTCTTCGTGCTCTGCACGCTCGTTGCTTTCGTCCTCATCCGACTCGTGATGATGGTGGCTCTTACCAAGCGCCGCCTCATGCTTCTTGTGCTCATCGCTCGCCTTGGCTTCGGGCGCCTTCATTCTCCATGGGAACATGGATGCACGGATTCGACCTCCGTCGATACCACCGATGACGGCGGGTTGCGTCCACGTAAACGTTGTGAGATCAAGCCTGTGAACGTCACCGAGGTACGTGCGAGTCCTATAGTCTTCCCCACCGATGATGTACATGCCTCCATTCATGATAATGGCGGTGTGGAAACGACGTTGACTCGGCGGCTTACCCTTTGTCTCGACGCGATGCCACACAATATTCTTTGTGTCTCCCAAATCAGCGTAATATGTGGCGGTGGACGCGTACGTCGAGCTACCTCCAGTGTGATCCCATACGGATCCGCCCCAGATCCACATTCGCTCTTGGTCATCGAGTACCGCGGAGTGCTTATTGCGACGCACCGGCAAGTTACCGCTCACCATTGGATAGCTAAACTTCATCTTGTTCAAATCCAACACAAGCGTCTCGCCAACGTTGAAGCCGAGTCGGCCTTCGACGACAAAACCACCGTAAATTACCATCTTATTCTTCTTCGTGACGACTGCAGTCGCGCCCGAACGTCCGAGTGGGAAAAGTTTCCCTCGTGCGTGCTCATTCTTCACGATGAGCGGCATCTCAAACGGACCTTGCGGGACCATCTCGTCGCGCTTGTCTGGGCCTTCATAGTGAATCTGTCTCCACTGCTTATCCTTCAGACCGAGCGCGTACATGGTATCGAGGCGGTCGTCATTCTCATCACGACCGCCAAAGATAATCATCGCGTGTTGTTTCTCTTCAGATGCGGTCGCGGGGGCATCATTGCTAGAGCTCTGTTCGCTGTCATCATCCACGTCGAGCGCGGGAAGCTCCGCTTTAGACATGTGCTTCCCGAGTTTTGCCTCGGGGCGATTATGCTTCGCCATAGGTGCCGGAAGCACAATGGGCTGCGCCGTGATCACGGCGACTTCTTCATCGCGCTTACCAGTGCTCGCACCGTTAAGCTTCGGGCACACGCCCTTACCCTTACCCAGCGCTGCCTCGACATCTTTGTCGTCGTCCACAGCACTGGCGAGGCACTCAAATCGTCCAGACTCCATATTGAACGCGTGCGTCGAGCTCAAATCCTCAAACTCGCTTCCATTCTCCCAAATTTTATATCCACCGTGAAAGATAACCTTGGAGTCGTCCGAGTACACCCCATTGCCAAAACTCGCAATTTTTGGAGCAACATGACTGTTGACCTCGTCCGAGTGACACCACATGAGATAATCACCCTCTTCGCTTCCGGCGAGCACGTCAAACGCGTTCGTCGTTTCTCCATCCTCACCCACACCACCATACATCGCCATCATCGCCCCACGCGTCATCTCCTTCATCCGAGTCTTGGAAAGCTTGACGCGTTCGCCGCGTCGAATCGCTGCAGCCGTCTCGCTCTCGCGTGCGTTGGGATCGAAATCTTCCACGTCCACGTCCCCCGCGCCGCGTTCTAAATCGTCATAAGCGTCATCCGCATCCTTCATTGCGTCGTTACTTCGCGTCTTCGCCGCCGCATTCGTGCCGTCATCGCCGCCACCGACCGCGCGCATCACCGCAGACATCGCCCCACCAGCCTCGCCTACGTGGATCACTGCGCACGCGCACGCGCTCGCGAGCGCCAACGCTGCCGTCGTCCTTTGTCGTCCACACCGCCGTCGTCCGCGTCTGCATCGTCGTCCATTCACATCCATCGCGTCCGACGTCTCATTTCCCGTTCGACTCGTCGTCGTCGACGACGTCTCACCGACGTCGCGCGTCATCGATCGTCCCAACATCCTTTTTCACACACTCAAATGAATCGAGAATGAATGGGACGTGTGAAAGCGGCGACCCGTCGACCCGTCCGTACCCCTCGATTCCGTTGGGGGGACGGCGTCGAGCGCGTCGAGCGCGTCCGCGTCGTTCGGCGGTGTCGATACCCGAACGTCCGATCCGCACCGCACAGTCGCGCCCGACGTCGAGCCCCATGGTGTTACACGGCGAGTCCGAAAAATCACCAAATGTCCGAATATTCCAACAACCAACATCACCAACACTGTACCTTTATATACTTCTAAAAACAATCACAGTATTGGATCACTACACGAGCCTCAATTTAGAAAATCCAAGTGGGTCAAAATCGACGGGTCGTGACTCGTTGATAAAGACCCGATCATCGGGTCCCGATGGGTCGACGCGCGGTCGAGCGGGTACGGACGCGCGACGACCGGGCGCCAGAGCGAGACGGGACCGGGGAACCTCGAGAGGATGCTTCGAAGCCTGGCGACGCGCGCGGCGAAACGCGGGGCGATCGGTGCGAGGGTGCGTGAGATGAATGATAATCAACCGCGTGCGTTCGTGATTCGGTCGCGAACGAACGAAAAAATCGAGCGGCTGACTGACTGACGAACGAACGTTTTCCCGTTTTCGCGATCGCGCGCAGACGTTCGCGAGCGGTGCGAACGCGAAGAGTGGTAAAGCGGCGGATGTCAAGGTGCGTGTGGGGTGTCCAGAAACGGATTCGGGAGTTTTCGTCGCGTTTGTTGCGCTCTTCGCGGCGACGACGACGACGACGCGGTGGGGGTCGCGGCGCGCGGGTGAGGGAACGGTGCTCGCGGTGCGGGTTTTGGTTTCGAGCCACAGTGGACACCAAGAGCTCCGCAGGGAGAGTATGAACGAGTGCATGGAGACGTGGGATGGAGACGAGACGACTGACGCGACGTGTTTCTCGTTACGCCGAAAACAGGCGCCACTGCAACAGTTTGGCACGAGCGGCAGATACGCGACGGCCCTCTTTGTCGCCGCGACCAAGGCGAACTCGCTCGCTACCGTCGAAAAGGAGGTCACCGCGCTCAACGACTTGGTGACCAAGGACTTGAAGTTTAAGCAGTTCCTCATGGATCCGTCCATGGCGAAGAGCAAAAAGTTGGCGGGTGTTAAGGAGTTTTGCGAAGGCGCCAAGTTTTCGCCAATCATGTCTAACTTTGTTGCCGCTGTGGCGGAGAACGGGCGCTTGCCCGAGTTGGACCGCATCGCGCTTCGGTTTGAAGAGCAGTGTATGGCGTCTCGCAATGAAGTCAAGTGCGTCATCACCACCGCGCACGAACTCTCCGCTGCGGAAGTTACGAAGGTTACGGAATCTATCAAGGGGCACGCCCCGGCGGGGTCCACACTCAAGGTCGAGACTCAGGTTGACCCGCGTCTCATCGGCGGTTTGACGGCGAGCATCGGCGAGAAGTTTTTTGACCTCTCCCTGTTGACCACCATCAAAAAGTACGAAGCCGTCCTCGCGGCCCCGCTCTAAGAAGCGTTGCGCGTCGGTTTTCGGGTCTTCATCTGCCCTAGAGATTTGTGTACAAAATTGCGTTCGAGCGAAGCGAACGAAGTGTAGTAGCGTTTTCTGGTCTTTGCTAATATCACCTTGCATTACTAAGATCACTATTTCAACAGCACCCGCTCGTGCGCTCCTCGTCGTACGCCCCTAGCACGTTCACCTTGGGCCCAGCCTCGGCGTCTGCGAGCAAACCGGGCGTTTCCAAAATCCCTTTAACCAACTCGTCGAACGCCTCTTGCACGCGCGTCCTCGTCTTGGCTGAACACTCGAGGAATAGACACCCGTGTTCCTTGGCGAACCGCACCCCATCCTCTTTGGCGATCTCCCGCGACGATTCCTTATCCACCTTATTCCCCACAATCATCTTCACTCCGTTTGAAATCGTGCTGTACATGTCCACTTCTTTCCTCCAAACCTCCTCCACGTTTGCAAAGCTCTCCGCGTTCGCGATGTCGTACACGAAGATCACCCCGTGGGCGCCTCGGTAATACGAACTCGTCAGCGTTCGAAACCGCTCCTGCCCCGCCGTGTCCCACACCGTGAGTTTCAACCGTTTCCCATCGACAGTCATCATTTTGAGCTTAAAATCCACCCCGACCGTGGGGCTCACCTCTTCGAACGAGTCTTCGATGAATCGCATCAACAGCGACGACTTTCCCACGCCCGAATCACCGACGAGGAGTATCTTCACCAGGTGATCGTACGACGCCGCCGCGTCATCTCCGCCCGACATTCTCGTCGTCGGTTCTGAACGGTCCCTCGGCAATGTCTCCGCGTCGCGTCGCAAAGTCCTCGTCCTCGTCTTCGTCTTCGTCTTCGCCTTCTTTGCGACTCGCCCCGAAACGAACGTCATTCGAACGCGCACCGACGGCCCTCGTCGAACACGCACGCACGCACGCAGGCGAACCACACGAACGACGAAACATGCCGTACGCGAACAGCGGTTTCTTGAGCGGACTCGTCCGGGAGATCCCCAAGGCGTGGCCGTTTTTTACCGGGATCGGCGTCGTCGGATGCGCCGTGGTGTACACCACGGCTGGGATCACCGAGGCGGATAAAAAGGCGAGTAAGTTTGTCAACCCCGGGGGGCACTGAGTCAGACGTTCGCGAATGTACGTCGAGGGTGACGATGCACATAGGTTCGGCGCGTCGTGAGCGGTGAACGCGGGCGTCCGGGGTGAGGGAGACGACGTCGCGAGGAGATGGATCGCGCGTAGGGCTTCAAAGGGAACAGCGCGCGGGTTGCATTTGAGCAAGAAGGGGCGAGCGGCGGGGGGAGAAGTCGCGGGTGTGGTTAAAGCGGTCTCGCGTGATTGGTCGTTTGTTTTTGTAATTGTACTTGAAAAGGTTAACGCATGAGCGTGCGCAACAAAGAGTCATTCGAGAGGCGACTCGTTTGTTGTATTCGACGCGGCGACTTGAACGCGAGCGTTTCACGGGTAAACAGTTATCGTTCATGAACGAGCATAAATATGACAATAAGCTACCTTGGAAATTACGTTTGACATAGTGCTAGTATGACTTGGCTGCTTTCGCAAGCGATTTGACGAGCGACTCTCGAATTTGGTTGAGCTCGGCGGCGCCCTCTTCGACGGCGTAGTAAGCTATAATTTTCTCGACGACGTTGGCTGGCAACGAATGCAAACCAATCCTCTCTGAGCAGAATTGCGACATCTTGCTCGGGTCTCTCTTAAACTCGAGCTTCCGGTCGGGTTTCTCCGGGAGATCGTTATCTACGGTGCTCATGGATCGAGTCATGCGCATGCGTCCTCGGCCGATGCCGTCAGGCGAGTTCAAGCTGCGATAGCGATTGTACACGATGCCTCTGTTCACCTTGGCGATGATTCTCGCGCTCGCGCGGCGCTTTTGGAAGGAAGGCGGAGGCGATGGAGATTCCCTCGGCGTGTTCGAGTAGTCTCGTTCCTCCGCACGACCTCTCTTACCGCGAGATTCAATCTCTTCCTTGCTCGTCTTCGCCTCTCTCGCCGCCTTGGTGTCTGACCAGCAATACTCGTCATCCATCGGCTTGAGCTCGAGGGTGAGCTTTTCAAACGCGCTCAACACACGTTCTTCCGACTTACCCGTCCAACAATCGGGAATCTGATCTGCTCTCAGCGTCCCGGGTTCCTTCTCAGGCAAGGCGGAGCTCTCCGTCTCGCTCTCTTCGGATGATGAGTAATCGTCGCTATCCGACTCGCTGCTATCCCCCTCAGTGAGTCTCCATCGTCGCATTTTTGGCTCGGGCGGGTTCGTCCGCGACTTGAACTCACACAACAACAGCGTGCGGACGAACAACCGAAAGCTCTCGCTCCCGAAACGATGATGCACCGCCGGACTCCAGGAGAACCAAGACGACGGTTTGGGTAGCTTGCATGTCTTGGGCACAAACGTCTCCAATCCATCCTCGCCCTCGAGCAAGTGCGGCTTATCGTAAAACAACAGCGCGCACTTTTGAACAACCTCTTCCGCCGAAAACTGCTTATTCCTAAACTTGATGAGCGTCTGCAAAAACGCCTGGTACGGCCTCTCGTCGTCCGCGTACGCCCCGCGAATCCTCCGCAAGAACGCGTACCCCGTGTTCAACGTCGCCGCGCGTTTCGGATCCTACAATCACGGCGAGGGCAACAATGAGAGAAAACGATAAGGTCAGTGTCACGTTTCGTCACTCACTCACTCACTCATTCATCGTCGAACGTTCGTTCGCAGAGGCGACTTCTGAACGCCGACGCGCGCGCTCGATTCCCTAAAACGACCAATCACGAGTCGTCGTCGAATGGGTATCCCGCGTAATCGCCCGCGATGCGCTCTCCGGGACGACGCGCGGGTGAGAAAAAATCCAAATCCACCAAATCGCAAAGCCGCCCGCCGGGTCGACTTTTGAACCGACGGACGACCTCGAGTGATGGACCCAACCGACGGTTCACGAACCGATAAATCACAGATGGACGACGACGAAGTGAAATAAAAAAACACGCACCACCGCCTCCTCGTCCTCTCGGGCGTCGTCAGCACCCGCGTCGGTCGCGGTCGCCCGCCGCGCCCGGGGTCGTCCGCGACCCGGTCCGCCCGGGACGTGACGGCTCCGACCGCTGGACGACGCGCCACCGCGACCGCGATTGGACGTCGGTTTGAGCTTGTCGCGAATGTCCTGTTGGATGCGTCGAACGAGGCGTCAGTCGGTCGGTCGGTCGGTCGGTCGGACTCGGCTGTCTGTTTTCGATTCACCCGTCGTTCAAGCGCGGGATGGGAAAAGCTTCCATTCGTTCGTTCGTTCGTTCGTCGGTGAGGGTACCGACGACGACGAAAACGCGTCTCTCGAGCGATGTCGTCCGCGCGCGGGGCGTATCGATCGATCGAGCGCCGTCGTCATCGTCGCGCGTCGTTCCAAATCGTGCGCATTTCATTTCGCCCACGTCTCGTCGCACCTCTGGGAGAAAGGCTCGAAAACCGTCCAACAAGTCGGCGTGACCTTTAAACACTCGTCTCACCCGGGTCACGACGTTATCCGCGGTTAATCTGCGCCGATCGAAAACCCGCGCGGCGTTCGTCAGTCCACGCGTCGTCTCGCGCGTCGTCTCGCGCGTCCACTCCGCGCTCCCGCCGCGCCGTCGTCGTCGTCGTCGGCTCGCGCGCCGTTCGAGATGCACGGCGAGCACGCACACCCCGCTCTTGAAGTCCTTCATGACGTTTAGAAACTCCTCGTACGTCCTCGGTTGGCGTTCGAACCGGTTCCGAACCTCCCGGACGTACGCCAACGCCGTTTCCGCCGCCGTCGGCGGCGTCGTCACCGGTCGCGTCACCGTCGTCGACATCCCGAGCCTCCGCTCCGTCACCCGGTCGCGTCGGCGTCGTTTGTCGTCCCCCGCCCCGCCCCGGCCCGAATCGCGAGTCGCGAGTCGTGGGGGGATTGAAACTGAAAATCGAATCGATCGGGTATTTTCCAGGATTGATTACGAGCGATTGAACGGTGAAATCAGTGAAATCCACGGATCGACGGCTCGGCTCGGTGCGACCCGGGTGTCCACACCCCCCCGTCAGTCGCGATCCGATTCGTCGTTTCATCGCGCACGCACACAAACACACACA
>Ga0181592_10003683_pt1 | contig 12687 bp, 12 predicted proteins | sample 071ome_20_FD_133755 | JGI IMG/M metagenome (GOLD analysis project Ga0181592, IMG submission 133755) | Coastal salt marsh microbial communities from the Groves Creek Marsh, Skidaway Island, Georgia - 071412BT metaG (megahit assembly) | ecosystem: Environmental > Aquatic > Marine > Intertidal...
TCGTAGTACATCACTTCCATCTTACACCGGTATCCTTTTTTTTGAAGACCATAAAAAACAACTGGCTTCCATAAAATTTCCTTTTAACTTTCTTTTTAGGAGAAGGGTAAACCTCAAAGGGATCAGTCCACTTTACATATCTAGAAGAACCATGGAGCATTTCGGCTGGAGCGATATACCGTTGATGAATATTTTTATTCATATTTTTCAATACTTCCGTGGGTTCGTTTCGCGAAATACACAAAAATTAACCAACCTCAATCTTACAATTCACCCCCTCCACGCTCTGTAAACTTTATTTAGAGCTTAATTTTAAATTGTTAAATTATTAGGCTAAAAATAAAGTTCATCAAAAGATTTTAAAATTGGAATTTTATATTTAACTGACTTAGGTAAATTTTCATTATTATGAGTATGACGAATAATATTTTTTATTTTAGCGGCCTTGGCGGCGGCAATCCCAGTATCAGAATCTTCTATTACAAGAATATTATTAACTGATAATTTCAGATCATTGATTGCCTTTAAATAGCCATCAGGTTCGGGTTTAGGCAATAATTTTCCTGTACAAGATATAATTTGTGTTTTTTTAAAATTTTCTATGTTGAATTTTTGTAAGGATTTAAGAATGTGTTTTGTTGATGCATTGGAAACGATTCTTATGGGCAATTTATTTCTTTTTAAAAAATTTTTAATTCCTCTTGATAGTTTTAGATGTTTTTCAAATAGAAATTTTAAATTATTGTTGTAAGCACGATTTAAATCTCTTTTTTCGTGAATATTTAAATCTTGATTTAATAAAATCTTCCAAACTTGTTCCGAAATCAAACCAATAGTTTGTTTATAAGTTATTGTTTTATTATATTTAAATTTTAATTTATCTAAAGAGAGAGTAGCCGCTTTAAACCACAAAGGTTCTGAGTTGACTATGACTCCATCAAAATCAAATACAATGGCGAGTATCTTTTTATCTTTAAAGAATTTCATCAAACATTGGGAAAATTTGATATAGAGATTTGTATAGATTTCTAAATATTAAATATTTTTTTTTATAATAATCTGAGTATTCTTTTTGAAAAATAATTTTTTTATTTTTTTTGTTTAAAAGAGCTGACTGGTCATAGGACGTATATAGTCCTATAGACTTTGCTGCTAAAAAAGCCGCTCCCTGAGAAGAACCATAATGACCTTCGACTATTTCAATATTTTTTTGAATTGTGTTAGCCATTATTTGCATCCATATATTACTTTTAGAACCACCATCAGAAACAAATACTCTCAAAACTTTAATTTTATTTTGGTTTAAAACATCTAAGTGATGTTTAAAAGCAAAACAAACTGACTCCAAAAAGGCTATCCAGAGATCTTCAATTGAATGGTTTAGGGTTAAACCGACAATAGTACCTTTGGCTTTAGTATCATGAATAGGAGTCTTTTCGCCTAAAAAATATGGCAATATGGTACAGGTAGTTTTATAGTTAGCTCTCTTTAAGACTAAAGCATCCAATTTTTGATGGTTGATTTCTTTTAATCCTCGATCGCCAATAAGTTTTACAAACCAATTAAGCAAAGATCCTGATGTAGCCATGCAACCATTAGGCATATATAAACCCGGGATTATATGAAAATCATTAAATAGCCTAGTATCTTTAAATGGTTTGTTTGAGGAGACCATAATATCTCCAGCGCCTCCAAATTTTAAAAGCACGTCACCAGATTTTTTTACCCCTGCTATAAAGGCTGAAACTATATGGTCAGCACAGCCTGCAATTATTGGAATATTTTCAGGTAGGTTAGTTATCTTAGCTATAGATTTTTTAAGGTTTCCAATTATTTTTTCTGACGATGAAATATTAGGCATCCAGGAACTTTTTATTTTTCCTAGTTTTAATAAATTAGGTGTAAAAGTTTTTGATTTGAAATCCATTAAACCAGACTCTAGAGCCCAATTATGTTCAATATTAAAGTTCCCTGTTAATTTAAAATTTATAAAGTCATAGGAGCCCATAATTTTATTTATTTTTTTATAATTATTTGGTTCGTTATTTTTGAGCCATAGAACCTTCGGCGCTATTAATTGTTGATTAACTCCACATTTTGTTTTTTTAGTAAAATTTAGTTTTTGACTTTTTTTTTTAAAAATTGATTTTAATTCTTTGTCTGTTCTTGAGTCACTTTGCTGAATACTTCGTCTAATTACTTTATTATTTTTGTCTAAAATAACTAATGCTGGCAACATGCCAGTTACTCCAATCGAATTAATTTGAATATTTTTATTTTGAGAAAATTTTCCTATTTCTTGGAGAATTGAAATAGTATTTTTCCACCACTCTTCTGGCTCTTCTTCCGCCCAGCCTGATTTTTGAGAATATAGCTCTACAGACCGAGAGCACTGAAATATTACTTTATTGGATTTGGTGTTTAGTAAAACACCAATAGTAGAAGTTGTTCCGATATCTATTCCGATGGTACAATTCATGAACCCCTAATTTCATTTACTTTATTCATAAATTCTTTCACTCTTTTGCCATCAACCTGGTTCCAAGTAACACCATCATATTTTAGTGAAGTTCCCACTACACAACCATCTGCTACTTTCAAAATAGAGTCTAGTGTACTTAATTTAACACCTGTATTTGCAAAAAGCGGAACGGAACCTTGTAGTCCTTGCTTAGCTTCTTCAAGATTACTGATATCAACGTCTTGACCTGTAATTGGCCCTGAAACACATATCGCGTCAGCAGTGGAAGAGAAAACTGCACTTTTAGCTTTTTGAGCAATGCTTCTTTCTCCAATTGGGGCAGCAAATTCAGCATTAATATTGAATAAAAGTTTAAGTTTTTGATTTCCCAAATCCGACCTTAATTTTAGTGCTTCAGCTGCTTTGGGTTCCCACAATCCCATATCTGAGTCATAGACGCCTGTAAAAACCTCTCTTGCAAAATCTGCATCGGCGGCACAAGCTAACGATACGGTGGCGACAGGATCCCATAAATAATTTACACCAAATGGTATTTTGATCTCTTTTTTAAGCTGACCTATAACAAAAGACATCGCCGATAAAGTTTCTGAGGAAGCTTTGAGTAAATAAGGTCTATCTCCTTCATTGCCAAACATAAATGAGTCTATTCCATTTTCTTGAAGTGCAGTCATATCTTGATATGCAACGTCAAGAATGTGATTCATGCCTTTATTTCTATCATAATGCGCAGTTCCTGGGAGAGGTGGTAAATGAACCATTCCAATGATTAACTTAGAATTTTTCATTATTTTTTCAAATGATCTCATGTAATTATCCTTTCTGTAATCATATCAAAAAATAACAAATCTTTGATATGAAAATATAATTTAATTTTTTCTCCAATCATAAAATATTTGTCTTTAGTTGTTCTAAAATAAATGATTTGTTTATCAAACTCTAATTGAGCAGAAATTAATAACTCATGACCATGGTTTTCTATTTGTATGATTTTGACTTCAAAATTATAAGACTGATCATGGTTATTTAATTTTAAATTTTCGGGTCTAATTGAAAAATAAATCTCTGATAAATTATTTAGATTTTGATTATTGATAAATATATTAAGAGACTCAATCCATAGACTATCATCTTTTTTTATAATTTTTGATTTTAAAATATTATTAACAGGATTAGCTAGAAATTTTGCAACAAAGATTGAATTAGGTTTGTCATAGACTTCTTGAGGCTTTCCTATTTGAAGAACCTCTCCATGATTCATAATACAAATTCTTGAGGCCATTGTCATGGCTTCAACTTGATCATGAGTTACGTAAATAAATGTTTTGGATAAATCTTTTTGTAAAAGAGTTAACTCCTGTCTCATTTCTACTCTAAGTTGAGCATCTAAGTTAGACAAAGGTTCATCTAATAAAAATGCATTAGGTTCTCTGACAAGCGATCTTCCTAGAGCTACTCTCTGTCGTTGACCCCCTGAAAGTTGACTTGGTTTTCTGTCAAGTAATTCATTTATTTTAAGTAAATTTGAAACCCATTCTATTTTTTGATTAATTTTGCTTTTTTCTACTTTTCTTAATTTGAGCGAATAAGAAAGATTTTTTCTAACATTCATATGAGGATAAAGAGCATAATTTTGAAATACAAAAGCCATATTTCTGTCTTTTGGATCTTCTTCAGTAATGTCAACCCCATTAGAGATAATCTTACCCTCGCTAATATCCTCTAGCCCTGCAATCATTCTTAGGGTTGTCGACTTTCCACAACCAGAGGGACCTAAAAGAACAAAAAACTCGTTATCGGCAATTTCAAAACTTATATTGTTAACAACAGTATTTTTATCAAAATTTTTCGTAACACCAATTAGTTGAATATGATTACTATTCATCAGCTCGATTCATAAATTTAAAAAGCGGATATATAATTACACATACTATTAAAAGTAAAATTACTGACATACTAGCAGCTTGGCCAAGATCTAATCCTATAAATGCAGATCTATAGATATAGTAACTAATTATATCAGTAGCATCACCCGGACCCCCTTTTGTCATAATATAAATTAAATCATAGGTCTTTAATGCAAATATTAATCGTATAAGTAGAGTTATGATAATTACGGGTCTCATGTAAGGCAATGTAATATCTCTAAATTGCTCAAACATATTAGCTCCATCTACTCTCGCTGCTTCATAAGGTTCTTCTGGTATGGAGGCGAGCCCAGCTAATAAAAGAATAATCATAAAAGAAACTTGATGCCAAATATCAACAAAAATAATCGTGATAAAAGCATTTTGAGGGTCACCAAGCCAGTTGACTGGATCAATACCTATGAGACCAATTAAATAATTTAATATACCTAACTGGGGATGAAGAAACATTCTCCATATCAAGCCAACAACAACAGGATTGATTAAAAGGGGAATCAATAAAATGAAGTAATATATATTCCTGAATTTTTCCACTTGATTTAAAAGTATTGCAATAAGAAATCCTATTAAAAATTCAAATAGAACAACTAATAAAACAAAAAATATAGTTACAATAGATGAGTGTATAAATTTTTCATTACTAACAGATGCAAAATAATTTTTAAGACCTATAAAATTTTCAAAAGATCTATTAATTAATGTGTAATCATAAAAACTAGTAATTATAGCTAATACAATCGGCGCCAATATGACGATTGAAAGAATTAAAACGGCAGGCGATACGAATAAGTATCCAAATCGCCTGTCGTAAAATTGAATTTTGTTCAATAATTATCGTTTACCGTCTTTTGCAGCTAGCTCTTCTAATTGGTTATTCATATTCATTAGAGCTGTTTTTGCATCTTGCTCACCGATAACCGCCTTAGATAACTCAGTTCCCATAACCTCAACAAACTGTGGTGTATAAGTGAAAACTGGGAAGTTTTTTGATGTAGCCAAAAGATTCTTTAGACCTGGATAATGATCAAATTTTGCATTCAAAGCAGGATCATCAAATACATCTTTTCTTGTAGCTGCTCCACCCATCTCTGCTCTTCTTTTTGCAATATCAGGTGACTCAACCCACTTTAAAAACTCCCATGCGGCTTCAGGATTTGGACTTGATTTTGGAATTGACCATCCCCAAGCACCATTCAATCCTCCCTCACCGGGAACTGGGATCAATGCCATCTTATCTACAACTGAAGATTGTTCTGGGTCATTATAAGAACCTAAGAACCAATTATATGTTAAATAGCTATATGCATTTCCCTGTGCCGCAACATTAAATGCCTCATCAAAACTAAAACTTTCAGCTCCAATGGGCCCATAGTTATTAATCATAGATATATAATCATTTAATGCATCAACTGCGTTACTAGAGTTTAACAGACCATTCCAATTTTGATCATGGAATGCACCACCTCTTGCAAAAAGATAATTAGACCATTCCATAGCTATAGGATCCGCCTTCCCACCTTGATTAACTACACCGTAGAAACCATTATCTTTATCAGTGAAGAATTCTACCTGTTTTAGGTACTCATCCCACTCTGTTGGGATTTTTAGCTCCATGCCATATTTCGATTTAAACTCTGCTTGATTAGAAGCATTTTCGATTAAATCTTTTCTAACCGTCAGCCCCATAGCATAATTATAAAAAGGTAGCATGTAAGTAGTATCGCCAACTTTACCTGTTAACTCCATAAGAGAGTTAAAATAGACAGATGTATCAAATCCATCTTTGGCAATCATATCATCAAGAGGCATCATCCATCCGGCTTTATCGAATTCACCAACCCAATAAAAATCAACTGGCATAAAATCATAACTTCCAGTAGATGCGGTTAATGATGGAACAAGTTTGGGGTGCATTTCACCATACCCCATAACTTCAAATTCTACCTCTATACCTGTTTTTTCAGTAAACTCAGGTAAAAGTTCTTGAATAAATTTTGTATCAGGAACATTTTCCATCACCGCTCTTAAGGTGACTGAGTTTGCGTTAAATGAAAAAAAAGTTAGAGCTATTATTAAACACGAAAATATATTTCTCATATTTCTTCCCTCCTTTACTTATCTGTATAAAGATAAACTTTTTTTGGTAATTTTTGAAATTTTTTAATATTATCTTTACAATTTTATAAGAAATTAAAAAAACCCTTATAATCCTGTAGTTTTGCCGGTTAATGATCTTGGATCATGACATCCTGAATATTTTTTATCCTTATTAGCAACTATCATTTGACAATGACCAAATAAATTAGGACTTTTGATTTTTAGTTTAGTTTTAATATTATGAGCTTTTTTTAGATTTAATAATAAATTTTTTGAAGTACCTTTTTCATAAAGAAAATTCAAAGAATTTTTAGTTCCTTTCCAAGTATTAAAAGGAAAAAGATTTTGTTTTTCATTTCCAGCAATAATCCACCTAGGCATCTTTAGGGCTTGTGCAACATTATTAGTAAACTGATAATTTGCCCAATTTTGTAAAATAATTTGAGGCTGAGAGTCTGCGCCCATTGTTCCGGTTAACATCTCTAATCTATTTTTTTTTGTAACAAGTAGTGGGCAAAGTGTAGAAGGAGGTTTTGTATAATTTTTTGGAAGAAACTCAGATTGATTATTGATAAAACCCAATCCTCTATTATGTAAAAAAACTCCTGATTTATTTAATACTATTTGACTTCCAAATCCATGTGCATTTGACTGAACCATAGAAATTCCCATTCCATTTTGATCAACAATGCACAAATAATTAGTATCAGATCCTTTTAAATTAAAAAAATTTGATAAATATTTGTCCCTTGAGTGACCTATATCTAACATTGCGTTACATATTTTGAGCTGCAGATTATCTAAATTATCAAATTCAAATTTTGGATATTTATCTTTTATCTTTTTTAATACTTTTAAAATTAAAAATGATTGTGAGTTTGGCGGTATTGTCCAAAATTTTTGTCCAAAAAAATCTTGCGAGATAGGTTTAACCCAATCAGCTTGAGAATTATCTAAATCACTTTTTGATATACTTCCTTTAGTAAGGCTAATCAATTCATCTCCAAAAAGCCCTTGATAAAAACCCTTTCTGCCAGATTTTTTAATCTGTTCTAATTGATTAGCTATTTTAGGTCTTTTAACTATTTGATTGATTTTAACTACTTGATTTAAAGGATTATCAAAAAAAGATTTTCTTGAATTTTCTATTGCATTAAAAAGTGATTGATCACACTCAAAGCCATCATTTGCTAATTCTATTGCATCTTTAAAGATCTCTGAAATTTTTCTTGTGCCAAATTTTTTATGTAATTCTAACCATCCATCTACAGCACCAGGAATAGTAATCAGTCTAGGGTCTTTGAATGTTTTAATTTTATTTTTTGAAAATTCTTTTGAATACTCTTGTAATTTACTTCCTGAAAATCCTGATGAATTTAAAGCAAATACTTTTCCATTTTTAAATATCATTGCAAAAAGATCACCACCTATTCCGCATTGATGTTGTGATGTTACGGACAAAACGCTTGCGGCTGCTATTGCTGCATCAATTGCATTTCCAGATTTTTTTAATACTTTATGCGCTGCGTTAGTGGCATGATAATTGGTAGTTGAGATAATTCCCCTTTTTAAGGAAATTGAGTCCATAGTATTTTACAAATCCTGATTTAGAAAAGAGTATTTTCTTTGATTTGAATTTGAATTAAAAAAATCTTTTGTATATGAGTCATCTATCACAACCCCTTCATCTAACATCATAATTCTACTAGATATTTTTTTAGCAAAATTTATTTCATGTGTAACAATAAGCATGGTCATACCTTCAATTGCAAGTTTTTCAATGACCTTTAAAACTTCGTTTATAGTTTCAGGATCCAAAGCGCTAGTTGGTTCATCAAATAACATTACTTCTGGATTCATTGCTAATGCTCTAGCGATAGCCCCCCTTTGCTGCTGTCCTCCAGATAGTTTTTTGGGGAAACTATTTCGTTTATCAATTAATCCAACTTTTTCTAATAAATCTTCTGCTATTTCAATAGCTCTATTTTTTTCAATTTTTAATACTCTTATTGGTGCCTCAATAATATTTTCAATTAAATTCATATGCCAAAATAAATTAAAATTCTGAAAAACCATTCCAAATTTTTTTCTTTGTTTATGTATAATTCTTTCACTCATTAATTTACCATTTTGATCCGTACCAATAAATTCACCATTTAAATTGATAGTTCCACTACTTGGGTACTCCAAATAATTAATACATTTTAAAAAAGTACTTTTTCCAGAACCAGATGGCCCAATTACACTCATTACTTCGCCTTTTTTTAGATTAGTAGAAACATTTTTTAAAACATGATTAGTTCCAAAATGCTTATTAAGATTATTAATTGATAAAAACACTAAGCTCCATCTCTATGGATATTTTTAGAAAAGCTAAAGTTTTCTTTAATTTTTTCTATAAAGTTCTTATCAGGATCTTGTTCATGACGATTTAATCGATATTCCATTAAAATCTGCAGTAATGACCATCCCATTGTAATTATTAAATATGCTATTGCTAAAACCAAAAACATTTCAAAAACTTTAAAAGTTGCAGCAGAAATAGTTCGAGTAGTTAAAAATAATTCTTCTACTCCAATCACACTAGCCAATGCAGTTGTTTTTAACATTATATTAAAGTTATTTCCCATTGGGGGCACAACTACTCTTAGAGACTGTGGTAATATAATTCTATACATAGATTGCCACCATGACATTCCAAGGGACTTGGAAGCATCAATTTGACCATTTTCGACTGATAAAATTCCACCTCTGATTACTTCAGCCATATATGCCGCTTCCCTCATGGAAAGACATATGATGGCCGCTTGGACATTTCCCCTTATGACAACATTAAAAATTTCAATATCTTGAAACCTAAATATACCAGCCATTGCAAAACCTGTATAAAATAATACAAACCAGACCATCACTGGCACACTTCTAAAAATCCAAATATATAAAAAACTAAAAAATTGAAAAAAAAAGTTTTTAGATAATCTTAAGATTGCAAAAAAAGCTCCAATAATAATTCCAAAAAACATTGAGATTAAGGACATATAAATGACCAAAAAAAATGCTTTAATGAATTTATCAGTAGGAGTTAAAAGCTGATCAGCAAAAAAAGCCCAGTCCATCTAAATATTAAACCCAACTCCTCCACAGCGTGTAAAACGCTGTGAGGATATATTTATAATTTCTAAAGACTTGCGCCTTCTAAATTCCATTTTTTTAGTAGATTGGAATATGTTCCATCTACAAAAATAGAATTCAAAGCAGCAATAATTGCTGTATTTAGAACCGGTCTGTCTTTGTTGAGTCCAATGCCATCTAAGATTTTTCCAAAGCTAGAACCAGCAAATTTGAACTTTCCATCAGAACTACCAACATAATAAGCAGCAGCAGTATTTGTTGTTCCTACAGCATCAACCTGACCTGCCTGTAATTGTCCAAAACTATCAGTAGTAGTTTCTAAAATGACAATATCAATTGCTTTTTTACCACTAGAAGCTAGTTGTTCATTTGTTTCCATTAAAATATTATGGATAGTTGTTCCATTTGGGACAGCTACTTTTAGACCTGAAAGGTCATTGGGACCCGAAATAGAAGAATTGTTATTAGCATTTACAACTATTGATTGGGCTGAGTAACCAAAAGCAACCATATCAATTACTTCTACCCTAGTTGGTTTAATAAACAATTCTTGAACAATTGCATCACAAACTTGACCTTGAACAGAAGCGATAAGTCCATCAAATTTCATTTGCTCCCACTCAGCTTCTAATCCGAGTCTATTTGCAATTTCAACACCAAGATCTATTTCAAAACCTTGAAAATTACCATCAGCATCCGCGTATGCTCTTGGTGGATTATCAATTGTTGCACAATAAGTGATTTTTCCTTTAGAAGCTAACTCTTCTGGTGGCTGAAACATTGGTCCAGCATTAAGACCAAAAGAGAAAAGCATAAATAATAACAATAATAATTTTTTCATTGTTACTCCTCCTTTTTTAATTCCAAATAAATGATAACACAAAATAAAGAGATTTAATCCACAATTGGATATTATTTCAAAGCACCTAAAGAAAGACCTCTAATTAGATGTGTTTTTATAAATGGCAGAATTAAAAATGCTGGAATTATTGAAATTATTGTTGCGGCAGCTACAAGGGCTATCTCAACACCTTTATGGGTTTGTAAAGTTGATAGGCCAATTGGTAAAGTATTTGTGTCTCTACCTGACAAGATCAAAGAAAAAATAAATTCATTCCAACTTAAAATTATACTTAACAAAAAAGATGCTACCAATGCAGGTCTTATAAGAGGAATAGTAATATCAACAAAAGCTCTCAGTCTTGACGCACCGTCAATCCTAGCAGCTTGCTCTAATATAAATATGTCTCTTGAAAAAAAAGAAATCATTATCCAAGCTAGAAAGGGCAAAGTAATTGAGCTATGTGCTAATATTAAACCAATATAGGTATTAGTCATATTATAATGAAGAAAGATAGAGAACATTGGCAAAACCAAAACAATGGGTGGTAACATCTGTGAACCCAAAACTGTTAATCTCAAAAACTTACCTCCAGTATTAAATCTTGCAAATGAATATGCCATGGTAGTGGCAACAGGAAGACTTAAAATTGTTGTTCCCAAAGCAACAATTACACTATTAAAAAAATAACTAGCAAATGGGTAATTAATAAATATTTCAAAATAATTTGATAAATCAAATTTTTCAAAGGAGGGTGGAATTTTATACGCTGTTAATTTATCAACTAGGCTGGTTCTTAAAATCCAAAAAATCGGGAGAAGAATTAATAGGGAAAAAAAAGTGAGAATTAAATGTGCGAGCAAGCTCTCTTTTTTTTTCATCTAATTATGTTGTATAAATTCCACCAGTAACATTAATTGCTTGACCGGTCATAAATCTAGAGTTTTCACTTGCTAAAAATGTAACAACATCAGCTACATCTTCAGGCTTTTCAAGTCGGCCCAATGGGGTCATCTCTATATATTCTTGAATAACCTTATCTGGAGAAAGTCCTCTTAGTTTTGCTTCCCACTGGACTTCTCTATCCTGCATACTAGTTTTGACTAGACCAGGGCAAACAGCATTAACCCTGATCCCGTCTTTTGCTACTTCCCTTGCCAAGGCCTGTGTAAACCCTACAACTGCAAACTTACTTGCAGAATAGTGTGCGAGTAAAGGCGCTCCCACTTTTGCTGCCAAAGAGGCTGTATTTACAATTTTGCCTTTAGTCTTTGACTTTTTAAAATATTTAATTGCAGCTTGGTTTGTTAAAAAAATTCCTTTGGCATTTACATTCATATTAAAATCCCATTCATCTTCAGTAAGATTTTCTACATAATTCATAGTAGACACTCCTGCATTAGAGGCTAAAACATCGTATGATTTATTAGTCTCTAAAATTTTTTCAAAAACGCTCTCGATATTTTTTTTATCTGTGACATCAAGCTCATAAACTTGAGATCTTTCAATACCGATAATTTCTTGTGTTTCTTTTGCAGCTTTAAGAGATAAATCGGTAATGCATACTGTTGCCTCTAACTTATAAAATGCATGCGCAATTGCCCTACCAATTCCTCCACCAGCGCCTGTAACAATAACGGTCTTTCCTATAAAATCTTTATCCATAGTTTTATTTTATGATGTTTTTGAGAAATTAAAAATAAACTATTTCAAATTATTTTTTATACAAATTTGTAATATCTCATTAGATGAGGAATATTAAATTCTTAAAATCCTATATTATTAGCTCACCGTTTCGTAGTGTATTGGATAGCACATATAACTTCGTATCAGTATAAATCTAATTGAGAAATAAAAGTAAGATTAAAGAGGATGAAAACAACTCACAAAAGGTGTTTTTTGTGCTGAATTTATTGGAGTTTTGTTATTTTTACAATTATCTGTTTTATAGGAACACCGAGAATAAAAAGAGCATCCTAAAGGAGGATTGGCAGGATCGGGGAGTTCGGTGTGCTTTGTTTGTATATCAGCGAACTGTTTATTAAGTTTTGGAACACTACCAACTAGTAATTCTGTATAAGGATGATGAGGTGATTGGAAAATTTCTTTTGAGGAGTTATGCTCGACAATATCACCGAAATACATCACCGCTATTTCATCGCTGATATTCTCCACCACAGCCAAATCATGACTAATCACAATAAAGGAGA
>Ga0181592_10003693_pt1 | contig 12675 bp, 20 predicted proteins | sample 071ome_20_FD_133755 | JGI IMG/M metagenome (GOLD analysis project Ga0181592, IMG submission 133755) | Coastal salt marsh microbial communities from the Groves Creek Marsh, Skidaway Island, Georgia - 071412BT metaG (megahit assembly) | ecosystem: Environmental > Aquatic > Marine > Intertidal...
ACCCATAAAAAACACTGATCAAACGAAATGTTACAAGACCCGCAGGGGTGCCAGGCGCGTGCTAGAATGGAAGTAGAACCTATTTTTAGGATGTGACACTAAAAAAAGTGGCACAACTGTGCCACCTGAGAAAGTGTCCACTCCTTAACCTAAGTCACTGCCCTCTGTGATAGGATCGCAGATTAGATCACCACACCCGACACCGCGATCCCATCAGAGAAGGCAGTAACTTAATGTTAAGTTATTTCTTCTTTCTCTTGTTTGCTGCTGCTTTCTTTGCTTGTGTTTTCACATTTTTGAATCTTTTATCTGGTGATGATTTTCCGTTTTTATGAATCCAGGGCATGATTGTTTGAATGGTTGTGTGAATATACTAGACTAGATTTGAATATACTAGACTAGATTTCGGAAAGCGTTCTCCATCCTGAGGGAGAACCGCAGGATCGGTAGAAATTGACCATGCGGATCGCTTCATCGATGGTCTGAAAGATTTGAAAACGAGTCTCACACTCCCCATAAGGGATCTGATACCAGACTTCATACATGGTTGCGGTGTGGTGAAGAACAAGAGAATCATACAGGATGGATAGGGAGGGTGTGAACCCTCCCGTAACATTCAGTAACCTAACCAGACAAGCAATTCTCCCAGATCAACTCCGAATGACCAGTCGGTGCTGAACCCGTATTCAGAGATGAATTCTGATGCCAGACCATGCTGGCGGGAGACTCCCATGGCGACAGCATAGGAGACGCAACCATTTTGATCCATACACTCTAGGAGTTGCTCCCGCAGTGTGGTGGGTCGTTGCTCTTGAGTAATCATGCTCATGCGGTGTGGTGATGAACTCTCTTATTGTATAGGGAGAACCATCAGGAGGTCAATGCCACTCAAACAGTTTGGGATCTGGCACACTCTCACGGGCAATCCCATGAGAATCGGGCAGGAGATCCGTTAAGATCTTAACCATGTTGAAACATTCTGATTCGCCCACACTGTTGCCATTTGCTACACTATGTGCATCAGGAACATTTCGGAGAACGCAACCATGCTGATCGCAGTACACAACCTCACCAGTCTTCAGGTTTGGTCTCCAGTAGTTGGTCATGCTCAGTCGGTGGCGAACGGGTCAAGATTGCCGCGTCTGCTCCCAAAAAACAAGGGAGAAAACCTGAAGAAAACCCGCAGAAAACCTTAAGAGGATTTGATTACAGAATGTTTCAATTACCCACAGTTCAAAAAATTTGATCAATTACAGTTGCTTATGAAGTGTAAAAACTTGTTACAACTTGCTCAACCTGTGACGGTTTGTGAAGTGGTACACTAGTAACAAATCGTATCATCAGGATTTCTGATCGGTGTGATTAGGATTACTTATATAAGGAGATCTAATGATAGATGAGAAAACCATAAGGATTGCTGATGTTACATCTAGTTAAGATTTTATAATTTATTTTCATTTTATGATAGAATAAAGTTAATATAAAAAAAATCTAGTTTTATTAATTATTCTTTTTTGAATAATTAATTGATCTTTTTTTATTTCTTCAAATAATAATCTATAATTTATTATTTGAAACAATGTTATTCTAAACTAGATTATAAGATTAACATAAACTAGATTATAATGCATTATAATTGTATTGATATAGGATATTGATATATGATATCCTATATGATATTTTGAAATATCTGATATTACTAGTCGAGATTCTATGATATTTTTAAACTAGATTTGAGAGTTATTTTTTTTTTTTTATTATTATGATGATGAGGAGTCCGTCCGGATCCCATTGTGCCACTTATATAAGTGTCCACTGTTTGGGGGGGTTGGTTTTGGTTGCCCTGGTGGGTTCGTTTGAACTGCGTTAATTGTAGCACGTCATGCAATCTTAATCACATCAGTGATTAACCCTGCTTTAATTGCCTTTAAGAATCCTTCATCATGCTCTTCACGTTCGATGCCGTGACACCCGTACTCCACAACCTCATTGCGATCATCCGCATTATGTATGAGGGAAACCAGACATTCAGTCAAAAATGCCATATTGAAATCATCAGGTGCCTCAACTTTAAGTTCAATGGTGACTTCACGCATGGTGTGGGTTGGTTGAACTGAGATAATCATACCATAGTTGGGGGGGGTGTGTGGTGGTGAGGAGGTAGGTAGTGGCGCTTTGTGCCACTTATCAAAGTGTCCACTGTTTGGGGGGGGGCTGGGGGTGGCGTGCTAGGATGGAGGTAGAACTTACTGTCAGTGACGTTTTGTGACAAGGGGTTGACGGTGGGGTTAAAAAGGTGCTAGGATTGAGGTAGAACTTACTGTCAGTGACGTTTTGTTACAGGTTCCCCCCCCCCTCCGGCCTGGTGTGCTAGGATGGAGGTAGAACCTATGCCCAGTTACAGAATGTTAAAAAAAGGGGGCGTTGCCGCCCCCTGTGGTATGGGGATCTCAGTCCCCCCTTGTGCAGGTTCAGCGATTGGCACGGCGGCGGAGCGCATCGCCATAGGTGCAACCCTGATCCAGGTAGAACCCTTCCAGCACTGAATCAACGCCGCGCCAGTTGGAAGCGGTATGGAAGCAGTCCACACTGGCGTAGTGGAGTTGAGCATCGGTCATGTTCTCTGCCATCTCCTCCCAGCGGGTGAAGTCGGCGGCGGTGGCGTGGCGGTTCATGGTGGTGTGGTGTGAACTGAGGTCATTCTACAGGATCGGTGGGGAGAGTGTGACCCCTCCCGCAACATTCGGTCACACTCCCAAGAATCGGGCGATGTGCTCACGCTTGCGCAGCGGCAGGATGCGGCGGTAGCAGACCTGCTTCAGTCCCTTGCGGTACTCATAGCGGCGGATGATGCCACGCGCTGCCAGGTCCTTCAGGAGCAGGGAGACAGTCGTTCGTGCTTCCTTAGGCATCCCCAGGGCACGGTTGACCTCGGAAGGAGAGAGACCCCACTGGTAGGGACGCTGACGGTCGGCGGGTTCATCCATAGGGAGCACGGAGAGCACTGCCCACTGATAGGTTGCGCCGAATGCCTTGCGATCGGTGATGGAAGTGAACATGGTTCAGTGGTGTGAACTAAGAGAACAATACAGGCACCAGGGGCACCATGCCACCAGGTTGTGCCAGTGGTCCCACTGTCCACTGTGGCGGTTTTGTGGGTCGGTGGCGGGTGTAGGATATGGGGACAATCGAAAGAGGGCGGGGGTACGCCTGATGATGAAATGGTCGCCACGCCCCCTGTTTAATTTTAATTATTAATCATTGTGACATCTCCCCCCCCTCCGGCCTGGTGTGCTAGGATGAAGGTAGAACCTGTTGTCAGTTACGGATTGTTAAAAAAAGGGGCGTTATCGCCCCGCGTGTGGTTCAATGGAAGAAGTCGTAGGGCGTGTCAGGCGTCGGATCGTATCCGTCTTTAATCGCCTCTACGGCGCTTGCTGCGCTCCGCTCCTCCTTGTAGCATTTCAGGATCTCATCCAGCGCCCACCCTTCGTCAAGGGTTACAGGCGTATTGTTGAGTGCCTCTACATCATCCCAGAAGTCACAGAATCCAGCGTCCTGCCAGCAGGTTTCTTCATCCAGACTCAACAGGTAGCGGTGGTCCGCTGCCTGTTGTGCTTCATAGTCGCGGAGGGAGGTGTTGTGGAAGTCCATCGGTGGTGTGGTGTGAACTGAGAGTATTGTATCAGATCAGAAGGCGCTTTGCGCGTCATCCTGTTGCATTTGTTCACAACCCGCCCAAGCGAGCATATCCTGCACGATCTCATCGGTAAGTTCGATCATACCGAAGCGGTCCAGTTCTTCCACTTGGGCATCGGTCAGAAAGGGGCAGAGCATTGGATTGGTTTCTAACTGCAGTAAGTCTACAGGATGCCCAGGCGCTTGAGCGCCCAGGCATAGATCAGTTCAGGAATTGTCACTTGCTGTAACCTGCAAACTGTTTGTTAGCACGACGCTGACGAATTGCAGCACCCCAGATAGAACCTTTCGGTTGAGTCCCATGCACTAACAGTGCAAACGGTTTGACACCGAAACAGTGCGAATCATCGTGATCAACTTCTAAACCTGCAACGTTTGCTTCATCTTCAGTCATGAAGACTTTAGCGTAGCGAGTAAAGAATCCCTCATCAATTAGGTGATCCCACTTGCCACCATATGAAGCAGTAAAGTAGAAGTTCTCAGGAAGAGTTACATCCAAAAACAAATTCAAACTCTTAGAGTAGCAATAGAACTTGAGGTCTGGATTCAATTCTGCCACTGCAATCCAAGCATTCAGATAGGCAAGGTTAAAGAAGTCAACAGACTCGTGAATCCGCACCAGTTTAGTATTCTTTGTGCGGTTAGTTTGAATGCCGTTGTTGATAAGATCAACTGCAGATCCGTCACGCAATGCATCAACAATCGCCTTAAGATTGTGAGCGCGATTGTTAAATGCTGCATCGTATTGCACCTCAGAAGATGCAGCGAAGCAACGAAATTGGGTATGCTCGCCGTCTTGAATGCTGCGCTTGCCGTTAGCATCAACAACGGCGAAAGACTTACAGAAAAGGGCACCAGGGCAGGTGCGCCCTGCAGGCAGGTTGAAGATCAGGGTTTGCTTGCCGAGTTTGGCGTTGCCCTTGGAGAAGTTCAGCATGGTGGTGTGGGTTGCCGATGACCTAAGTGTAGGGGATAGGATCGGCGTTTGACCCTATCCCTTGTGCAACTTAGCAAACTGTCACATCAGACCTTCTTTAGTCAAACGCATCACAAAAGCGTTGGCGGTTGCACCACAATGGGGGCAGATTGTGGCGTATTTAATGAAACTACGCAGCGACGATTGTGCTTGCATTTTGTTAACGTACTTGCCGAACTTTAGGCGGTAGACTGCACTTACTGTTTTGAGCAGTTGGCGTTGCTCAATCGTTGCACATTTCTTGTAGATTCCGATGATATTGCGGAAGTCTGGGAAATACATCCGAGCACACTTTTCAAAAGTTTCTACAATCTCCTGCGAGAGTTGTTCACCAAAATGTGGTGTCAATTCTTTAACAGTGAATGTATTGAAAGGAAGAAGTTCCTCTTCAATAGTTTCAGTAACTGTTTCGGTCATGGTGTTAGAAACCATGCCCAAGATCTTGGCGATCTCATCAATCTGACCCTGAACTTGGTTGCCGTTGATGAGAACTTGGATGGTGCTGGTCATGTCGATGGGTGAGAGTTATGAACACGGCAATAATGACCCCCAGCAACTAGGCAGCACAACCACCCTTGTGCCACTCCTAGAACTGTCCACAAGACCCTCAGAAGCGCCTAGGACCGTCTAGAATATGGGAAATCAGATGAGAGGAGAGGTATCCTTGTAGACGACAATCCATCGCCACCGCCCCTGCGCAAAAATAATTATATCAATTTGTTAAAAAAAGGGGTCAGGCACCACCCTGACCCCCAGATCACCCATCACCTATGCTAGAATATCCATTTGATTCGCGCAGGGTGACTTTTTGAAAAGTTGGTGGCAAACCCCTTCCACCGTTAAACCTAGTTTATCATCCAGTGTGGATCGTTGTTAAGCATGATCCAGAAACTGTTGCGTTTGTTCATAGATGTGACGAACAGACGATCTCGATGAGTCTGTTCTATCATACAGATCTCGTTTGCCTCCATGAGGTTGTGAAAGCGGTTCTTCGCCTTCGTCGAGATTGGTGTCACTCTGATGGTGTCCATGGTAACTGGTCGAGATTCAAGACTGAAGTGCCTGTACTATAACACAAGCAGCGGCAGCAAGGACGATGAAGTTCCACATTAGTTCGAGTTCTCCATAAGGTCGTCGTTAAACCACAAGGTACGGAAAGTTTGCATCAATCAAACCAGGAACTGAGCGATCTGTGATGCGAAGATTCGTTCCGTCATCATACCAACCATCAGTAGAAGAATCATAGATGAGAACCTCTCTGTCGAGTTGATTCTTGTCGAGAGTCTGAATGATCTGGAGGAGTTGTTGGTAGGTCATGAGGTGTCTCAGGAACAAAGGTAGTATGGCAGGGATCTTGGGGAAGATCAAGACCACTTGTGCCAGTTGTCAGATCGTCACTCCTCCAGCAGTTCAGGATAATACTCTTCACATTCAGTGATCAATTCCTCATCGGAATACTTACCATAACCCTCATCCAGGTAGTCATAACAGAGTTGGGTCATAGTCTTGAGGTCCATGTAATCCAACATCTGCTGAATGAGAGCGTCTTGCAGTTCAGAACGGTTCATGAGTTTCACTTGAGAATGATACGGTAGTCAATGGAATTAATGCACCAACCTGATGCATTTGTGATCTCATCTACAAGATCGTCAGCATCATCTGCCTCCCAGAATGTACCGATGTAATCTTCATACAAATCGATGCGATCCTGTTCTGTAAGTTCTTCCTCAGCAGAATCACAATCCAGGTCAAACTCTATCTCAGTGATTTGGAATTGCATCAGTAATCGTAGTTGGAGTTGATGTAAGATTCTACATTGAACTTCTCATCTTCGCCCAATTCTTGCATCTCGGGGATGTCGAAGATCTCACCAGGCATGTCGCGGATCTCTTCCCAGAGATCGGTGTCAATGGTGTCGAAGTCCATCACTTGAAAAGAAGTGTGATCTTGGATTGTACCGTATAAGACATTTCTGCCTCTTCCTCACCACAATCTTGGTAATCTGCCATGGCACTGTAGATGGCGTCCCATTCGTCGTCAGTGAAGTATGCCTTCACAGTGTCTCGGAAATCCTCAGTGGGAAGGTCGATGAGTGCCATGGGTGTCCTTGTGAACTGAACTTACTATAGGGGACGGGGGTGTCCTAACAACACCCCCTGTGCCACTGATCAGACCGTCACATCGGTCAGTTGCTCTTGCTTACGGCACTGGTGGATGAAAGAACCCACAGACTGGTCGTCAGCAATGCAGGACTCAAGATCGGCAACAAAGGTGCTAGGATCTTGTGCTTGGAAGGTGTACTCCTTCTCACCGCTGGTGTACTTGATGGACACCCGATCGCCATCGACGCTCAGAGCGGAGATGGCAGTGCTGTTAATGTTGAAGTTTTGCATGTCGAAAAAGTAGTTTGATCAGATTTGGCACTGGATTGTGCCAATAGGACGAGCGGGACTTGAACCCGCACGAGCATACGCTCAACAGATTTTAAGTCTGGGGTGTCTACCAATTCCACCACCGTCCCATTTGGGTATTACGATCTGAAAACTAACAAGAGTTTTTCGACTTGAATACCAACTATTTTAGGTGCTCCTTGCTGGGATCGAACCAGCCTCAGGCGAATTATGAGTTCGCTGCATTCACCAGATTGCTAAAGGAGCATTCGCTATTCGCGAATAGCGAATAGGAGTACTGGGAGTTGCCTCCCCTATAGACTAGATTTTAGCACATTTTTGTTTTTGCTCATAGTGTGCTCTAAGAATTTTTCTGACCAACCCCGATGCTTTAATGTCCTCCTCTTTTGATTCCATTTGAATCCAAGAATAAAGGTCAGTCGAGTTCTTATCAAAACTGATTGTCATGATTGGAGATTTTCTCATGGTTTAGATTAGCAGGCAAGGCGTCCAGTGGGTATTGGTTCGACTCTAAGATAGTTGTCGTCCCAACTGCGGGTATTGTAGCATACCCATTGCCCATTCCGAAAGACGTAACCGTATTCTTCACCATTGGCAAGAAATTCGTCTACGGTCTCATGGTAGGCCGGAGGAGTGTCTTCTCCTCTCTGACTATAGTACTGAGGCCCGTAGGTGTCAACCTCGTTTGTGACACCTCCTGGTTCGTCCACCTTAGTCCAGCGTTGCTTGGTCCAGCAGCAGGACATGTCACCACCATCAATCAGATCAGACACTGATTCCTTGGTATTGTAATGAGTTGTCAAGATCCTTCCCAACCAAGAAGGATATCCGTCCCAGTGATGATACACAGAAAGGACACTGCCGTCTTGTAGTTCAAGACCGATTCGTGCTCTGGTTCCCATGGTGTCTTATGCGATGTGGGTGCCGAGGGGTGAAAACTCTCACCCTCTCTCCCCTCGACCTTTTAACTATACACCAAAGAGACCCGTGTGGTTGCCACCTTGTGCCAGTTTGTCTTTTGGTTTCAGTAAAGATTTGATACGACGCAGTTGATCCTCTCGCGCTTCCTCTCCTTCCCTGTCATGATAGTCTACAGGGATAGAGCGATCAGTCTCAAAGAAACCTATACTGTCCAATTCAGTTCGATGTAACGCTTCGTCTTTTAAGAAATAAACCCAGCGGTTACCCACAAAATACTTCATTTTCTTTTATGTTAACATAGTGTACTTTCTCATCCCCCTCCAGATCTAGAAGGTTATCCCAATCTAGTTCTTCTAAATCTAGATCATCATAACATTCGATATCCAATGTTACCTGAACTTTGCGCTTCTGTGCTAACATGAGATTTTGGAGTATGGTTGAGATATTATATCATGCATAATGACGATATGCAAGATCTTGATAGTCTTGCGCGTCTCTGTCATAATCCTCGTCGAGATCCATCACTTCCACCGATGCATTATACTCATAATACATATCCTCGTCGAGAATATTGTCGCTTGCAAACGAGTATTCTAGATCGTAGTCGTCGTACATAAGATCCTCTGATTACTTTGATATTCTACCATGAGAACCAGAAAACCACAACCAGTGTGGGCTGTCTCATATCTGTCCCGAATGATACTATATATGCATCTTTGTCAAGTATTGTTACGATTTGCGAATATAAGGAATGCTAATCAGTCGTCGAGGTCTTATAAGAAATCCGAATCCCTGTGAATTTTTTCCGCGCCCCTCTTGACTTTTTCGCCGTCTTGTGATAGCCCGCACGCCAAGGTCACAAGAACCAGAGGGTTTCCAGAAGACTTTAAACACAAGAACCAGAAGGGTTTAGACACAAGATCTAGAGGGTATAAGAACACATATAACACAAGATATAAAAGGTTTTAAATTAAAGATAAGAGAATATTTATAAACTTTTTAAAGATCATATTTTTTTATAACAAAAACATAAGGATTTCATAACAAAATTACTACATAACAAATCCATATCACTACATATTAAAACAATAAGTATACACAATACATCACATGGCACTAGGAGAGATCTACCTTATCATCAATCAAGAGACTGGATACAAGTTCGTGGGACAGACTACCCGTGGAATGAACAAAGACTGGGCAGATCACATTCTTGAATCAAGAAAGATGTCACCACTACCATTACACAAAGATATTCGTAAATATAATGCTCATAACTTTAGAATTAGACAACTAGAAGAGTGTAATGATACCTTATTGAATGAAAGAGAAAGGTATTGGATAGACAAGTACAAGAGTGAATACAACTCTGATACATGTAATATTGAAGAAGAAGTAGAAGAATTAATTGAAGTTAAAGTAGATAAGAAAGACTATGGATTCTATGATATAAACAATCGTGGTAAGTTTGGTGGTACTAAGATTAAAGGAATTGAATTAGAAACTGGTTTTATACATGAATGGGATAATGCAATGGATGCTGCCGAACATATCTGTGGTGATAGGAATAAGAACTCTTTTGTATTAACATGTGCCCGTAAAGGTTATCACTGTCAAGGATATCGTGTGAAAATAGAAGGACGTGGTAAGAACGTACCCATTGCAGCAATCAATAAAATAACCTGGCAAGAGCATCACTTTAAGTGCATACAAGATGCAGTGAAGCAATTACCAGGTAAACCTACTACCAATCGTAGTGGTATTATTCGTTGTTTGAAATCTGGTCTTCGTTATACCTATAAAGGTTATATGTGGAAGTACTTATAAACTCTTTGAATGTTTTACCTTCTGGTAAACGTAATAACTTTTCTAATGTATTAGGGTCCTTGGGATTATTAATGTCCTTATACCTTGCATATAAGGACTTATCTTTATTTGCCTTTGAATTCTTACCCACGACTTCTATTTCCCTTTGCTCAAAATTTGTGCTATTTGATCTTTGTTCTTGGGGTCACGAATCCATTGTCTTACCTCTGACTTTGGCTTTTCTTGTCCATTATTTTTGAACCAACCATCAATTGTATCAAAAATATCATTCATCCAATCCTCTCCTTCCTGTTGTCTTCCTTCAGGAGTAGTTGGGTCTGTTTTTGGTTCTTGTTTAGGTTCTTGTTTAGGTTCTTGTTTAGGTTCTTGTTTAGGTTCTTGTTTAGGTTCTTGTTTAGGTTCTTGTTTAGGTTCTTGTTTAGGTTCTTCTGAGTTTCCAAATATTTCCTCCCACTTTTGCTGCCACCATGATTTTCCTTTTGGTTCTTGTGTTTGTGTTGGTGTTGGTGTTTGTGTTGGTGTTTGTGTTGGTGTTTGTGGTTTTGGTGGAGGAGGATTCTGCTGATTACGTGTTTCCATATCAGTTCTTCTTCGATTCAGATCATCAAGTCTCTTTGTTTCAGCGTCCATTGCCCGATTAAGTTTATCACGATCTATTCCAGTATATCCTTGAATACCACCAGTGGGTTTAGGTAAATATCCTCTCCTGACATTGGCACCACCTACGGTATTTGCCTGTGCAATTCTGGTATCATCCCTCCTAGTATTATTATTTGCCGTATTCGATGTATTTGCCGTATTTGAATTAGTCCCATTTCTGACAGGATTTTGACTTCTGGCGATTGTCTGATCTCTTGCACCCTGTCTTAACTTGGCAAGTTCTGCTGCTCTGGTATCACTTGCCTTTTGTTCTGCTGAAGATAATTGTGCTCTAAGTCTCTGTGCCTCGTCCTCACGTCCACCTTGTCTTTCAATCGCTCTTAATCTCATGGCACGCAAATCTTGTGCCTGTTGCATCAATGAAGGACGTGTTACAGGTTTTGATGATTGTGTTTGTGGTGTTCCAAGGTCTAATTTGGGTATAATGGTACTTTGAGTCGCAACTTCATTTATAAATTCTCTGTACGTCTTCATCGATTTGATTCGTTTTTATCTATTTAGAATAAATACCAAGAAACCGTAAAATACATAATGGCGAATTTATCAGAACTCCTTGGAAGTGGCATTAGAGCTACACAAGGTGCTCAAGGTACTCAAGGATTACAAGGTATTCAAGGTCTTCAGGGACTTAAAGGAATCAAAGGAGATATTGGTGTTGATGGTAAGCATCCTGGTCAACGGTTTAAATTTGCATCCGCAGTAGGTGGAACATCAAACCCAGGTACGACTAAATTTAGATTTGATAGCACGAATCCAACAAATATTTCTTATATCTTTCAAAATGCCACTACCGTTGATGGACAAGACCTTTCTGGTTGGTTTGATGATTGGAAGACACTGAATACAATAGGAGTAGGAAATAAAGGTTATCTTGTCATTTATGGTGGTGATGCAGATGGTCAAATATGGGATGATGGTGTCACTAATCCAGTTAATCCTGGACATGGTTCAAATTCAGAACATGAATACATTATCTTTAGAGTCACACATGTCAGTGATCTTCCATCAATTGGTACAAGAACTCATTTTCAACTTAGTGTAGAAGCAGTTTCTTATAACTTTGCCGCAACAAGTGTGACCAATAGTTATACCATGTTTGATAATGATCAAATATGTTTCTATCAGTTCTACATGACTGGTACTCAAGGTGTACAAGGTCTTCAGGGTCATCAAGGACTTCAAGGAACTCAAGGTCTTCAGGGTACACAAGGTTTAAGTAATCAAGGTGTTCAAGGAACTCAAGGTCTTCAGGGTCTTCAAGGAAATATTGCAAATTTCCAAGGAAGTCAAGGACTTAGTAATCAGGGAACTCAAGGTCTTTCTGGATATGTAACATTCGAAAATAAATACAAAATTAGAACATCAGAAACAACTCCAAACTCTTCGGGAACATTTAATGGTCTAAATTGTAGAATGACTGGACATGGTCAATTAAGATTAAATGTTCTTGTAGATAATATTAGTAGTTCACTCATAGGATCTTCTATCGAAGTTTATCTTGGCAAATATGACTTGGATAATCATGAAATCAGTCGGACTCTGAGATATGTCAATTCTGTTGATAATTATTATAAAGGTCTTCTTAAGATATATTTGCCCAAACAAGAAACTACAAATTTCTTACTTCTTGCCGTTACACATATTTCAGAAGACTCGAATGGTATTCCCTCCACAGATACTTCAACTGGTTTTCCTACTAGCATAGGTCCAAATTATGAATACTATACAATTACTGCTGAGATTGTTGACTTTAATGATATCTCAACGACAAATATTGGTTCCTCGACACCATCGCCCTCTGGCACTGGCGATAGTTGTATAGATGGTGATAGTGATCCAGAACTGAATATAAGTTTCTTGCCACATGGTTCTCAAGGTCTTCAAGGTACTCAAGGTGTTCAAGGACTTCAAGGATTGCAAGGACCTCAAGGTCTTCAAGGTCTACAAGGATTGAGTAATCAAGGAACTCAAGGTCTTCAGGGAATTCAAGGTGTTCAAGGACTTCAAGGTCTTCAAGGTCTACAAGGATTGAGTAATCAAGGAACTCAAGGTCTTCAGGGAATTCAAGGTCTACAGGGAACTCAAGGTGCTCAAGGTGTTCAAGGACCTCAAGGTCTTCAGGGTCTTCAAGGAAATATTGCAAATTTCCAAGGAACTCAAGGTTTACAAGGCGTTGAGGGT
>Ga0181592_10003716_pt1 | contig 12638 bp, 8 predicted proteins | sample 071ome_20_FD_133755 | JGI IMG/M metagenome (GOLD analysis project Ga0181592, IMG submission 133755) | Coastal salt marsh microbial communities from the Groves Creek Marsh, Skidaway Island, Georgia - 071412BT metaG (megahit assembly) | ecosystem: Environmental > Aquatic > Marine > Intertidal zone...
ACTAAAGAACTTGTTAATTGCACTGATAACATTGCTTTTGATATTATTATCGTTTAGAACTTCGCTTTCATTTTTTACAACTTTTATTTTAGCTTGCAGATTTTCTGGTGCTTTGCTTCCAAATAATGCTTTGTATTTTACAGGATGGTAAACTATTTCGTCGCTTATACTTTTAATTAAATTTAATTCTTGACCATACAATACAAACAATTCATCACTGCTTGGTGGCAGAGGTTTTGTAGTAGTATTGCCTACTAACCAACTTCTATAATCTGTATCATAAGTTCTAGTTAACAGGTATGTATCAATTATGTTGCTTACACTTGGGTCTAATCTACGATTTTCATTTGCTGCATGATAATATCTAAACTTGATATCGTCTCTACCTTCAAATGCTCTATAATCATCTATTAAAACTAAAACACCGTTAACAATTTTTTTGAAAAAGTCCCAATAACTAAAGTAAAAAATTTGCCCTTCGTCATACTGACTTATTGCGCCAATAAGTTCTTCTCTAGAAAAATTATCATTTATATTTTCTGCTGTTTTGTCTACATAATAAAATGCTTCACTATCGCCTAGATTAAAACGTTTTTCAAAAACATATGTAGTTAAACTTGTGTCAACTATTTCTTCAAAAATATCAGGATTATCTACAATGCCGTCATCGTCTGAATCAAAGAAATCTAATTCTACTTTTGTGCTGTCGATATATCCGTCTATATTAATATAACTATTAATAATTTGCCAGTCAAAATCTACATTAAAATTACCTATTTGTCCTGGTAAAGTGTTGATTCCTAAAACTTGTATTTTATCCTTGACAATTTGTTGAGATTTGCTATCATAAATTTTATCTTCTTTGTCAAAATAAAATCTAAGCTCGTCTGCACTACTAAAAATATATTGTAATCCTCTAGTGGTTACCGTATAGGTTTCGCCGTTTGTTTCAAACAACATAAGCCAACTTGCATCTAAGTTTCTACCAGAAAGATCTCCCTCTGAAGATATAGAAAAATCAGCAGTTGCATTTAAATCTTGATCAAGAATTATACGCCACATATTTTTGTTGTAATCGTATCTTAAACCAAATCTTTTTTGCGTAAACATTTGATCAATAAATTGATTAATTGTATCATTAGACAAGGCTGTTTTTAGTACTGGTATTATTTCAACTAATGTACTATCTGTTTCTATGTTATCATTTAATGTAACAGGTCCTAACCCTGTTGTATCGTCAACTAGTGTACCATTTTCTATAACACTTACAACTTTTGTCCACTTGTAAGTCAATGCATTAGGAACACCTGTTGGATCTCCTTGTACTAATTTATAGCTGTTTTTTGCATCATAGTAATAACCGCTAGGTGCATTGAATTTTAAAAATGCTCCTGTTTTTATTAGTGCCATCAGTCCACTAGTGTAAGATCCTAATACTACATTAAGACCATCTTCATCTTTGAAAAGACCTGTGCATTTATTTGTTTCAAATGTTTCTTTGTTCCAACGAATGTTTAAGTTACTAACACTTGTATTTCTAGGAAATTTAGTATAATAAAAATTACGCACTTTACTAGAATTTATAATTTCAGTAATTGAGTTTCTAGCAAAAAATTCTATGTCTGTTTGACTATCAAATTCAAATAACATTTTTTTATTAGTAAATTCTCTATAAAGAACACCGTCATTAGCATATAAATTTGTATTGCTATACTTTCCGGTGGTATCTCTTAAATCAAAATAACGACTTACACCACTGCTTGTTCTATTAACACTTTTTGTTTTTACAATTTCTTGACTTACACTCAAAGGACCGACGTTATAATCTTCCCCAGTGATTAATCTGTTTTGGGTATAATAATTACTCGGTGCGTTTGTTTTTATGCTGTCAGAGGTTTCACTAACTGATGCATTATCAACAACAGATTGTAGTCCTAGTGTGACACTAAGTGTTTCGGTTTTGTTTGACTTACTTACGTAAGGAATAGATATTGTAATACCACGCAAATCTTTTGGTACAACTTTATATTGTCTATTTGCAGATTGTCTAAAGTATACTCTAAAGTTACCTTTTGGTAAATTACCAAATACACCGTCACTAAACATCAAACTTATAGTATCTTCGTCTCTAGTTAACACAGAGAAAATATTTCTTATGTTTTTTTCTAAACTATTGTAGACAATATTATTACCTTCAACTGCATCAACTTTAATCCATTCTTCTGTTTCATTTCCGTCTGCGTCTAATTTATAAAGCCAAACATCGCTGTTATTAATGTTAGGAACATTAATATCTACTTTAGAATGAGGTACAGAAGTGTTTAATGTAAATTCATTGTTTTGTAACGAACCTTGTCTAAAATGCATAAAGTAACCAGTACTATTACTGCCTGGTCCTTGACCGTTATCTCTATAAAGGAAACTTAATTTGTTTCCAGGGTTAGGTGATTCTTCATATATTCCGTTTTGATTAAAAGATGTACTAGTAATTTCAAAAGTTTCTGATCTACCATCAACATTTTTTGAAAACTGGTAAACAGGAATATTTGTATTTGAAGCATTAAACCTGTATTGCTCGGTTGTAATACCTTGTAGTGTTTCACTTCTAATTGGTTTGCCAATAATGTTTGCAACAGGAAGTGCAGCATTTAAAACTTTCTTAAATTGTTCATTCCAATTTGGATTGGTACTATCATTCCATAAAACACTTTGTTTTGACAAGTTAATATTATTACTATCTATAATTTCTTCGGTTGTAGAAATACTTGTAATTTTTAACAAACCATTTGCAGGAATCACACGCTTTGGATTGTAACTTAGTAATCTTGCTGTACGTAGAACACTTTCTCTGCGTTCTGCTAATTCAATAAAATTCTCTCTAGCATTTAAATCTATACGATATGAAACGTTTTGCCCTAATAAGGCAATCAAGTCAATTAAAGCAATATATTCACTTGATTCAATATAATCGTTAAAATCTTCTGGATAATTTTCACGCAAATAATTAATCATTGTTCTACGCAAATTATCAAAATCATAGCTTTGAAAATCAGCGTTACGGAATGACTGATATATACGTTTCCAGTCTTCGTTTTTTAATAATCTATTTTGTCTATCGGTTACAGCCATAGAGAGATTCCTTTATTATAGTATTTATCAGTAAGGATAAAGTGCGCAGTTAAATTAAGCCTGCTTGTTGGTCAAATCTTAGTTGTAAAGTTTCACTGATACTATAATCTTTGTACGTTAAATTTACTTCAATTTGTAAGCCATTTTCGTATTGATCAATTTTGACTTCATTAGCTCTAACTCTAGGATCGTAATTAACAATATCAGTTACGTTCTTTTTTATAGCATTTTTCATAGGTACGGTTAATGGTTCAAAAAGTGCATCCCAAATGATTGTGCCAAATGTAGGATTCTCAAGTTTTTCACCTTGACGTATATGAAAATGATTAATTATATCTTGTTTTATTAAATCTAAATCATAAAGATTTATTTTCTTTGGATCAGCAACCGTAGAAATACCTCTGTAACTTTTTGTTTTTACAGGTTGATTTATTTTATTATTTTGTAAAACAACATTCTTTTGTGCCATAATGTATTTAACCTTTAAATTGGTTGTCCGTTTTTATCGTAAATTACGCTAGTTGAATTTTGACGTAATCTAGGATCTTCTGGAGGTATAACAGCGCCTCCTATATTCAATTGATATATTCCATCGACTACACTACCATTTGCTCCAAATATGTTTGCTAAAGATGTAGCCACTTGCCCTACTTCTAAAAATTTACTTCCATCTAAGTTGTTATTTGAAAGTTGTCTTCCTAAATTGTTTGCTGCTGTGCTTAAATCTCTTAAATCATTAGCAGGATTACTATCCCACGATAAAGAAGCTGCTAATTCGTTAACTTGAGATGTTGTTAGTCCTGACGGTTGTCCTTGTAATGTATTTTGCAATGCACCTAACAATACTTCTTTTTGGTTTGCAGGTAAAGATAAAATTGTATCTCCTAATTCACCTCCAAACTTACCTTGAGCAGCACCATATGCTTGCAGATACGGAACTATTCCAGAAATATTAATTATTGCATCAGAATTATCGGATAAGAACTGAGCACTTTCAGTAGATGTTTTTTCAAAATTTTCTAATTCATTTCCTAAAATAGGATTTATTTCTCCTAATACATCTCCTGTGCTTCCTGCTAATGCACCTACGCCAGATACGTTACTATTAGGACTTAACATGCTTGATACTAAAAATCCCAAACCTTGTGAACTGGCGCCGCCTTTAATGAACGTATCTATTGTTATTTGTACATTTTGATAACCAGCATTTTTTACCTGTGTAGGATTGCTACTATCAATGCCATACGGTTTATCAGCACCAGTACCGGAGCCTTCGTTATTTGGTCCTTTACCACCAAATTCAAAGTAGCTACCTCCTAAACCTAAATTCATTTGGAAGCCACCGCTACCAAAACTGAAACTTAATGGTCCACTACTGAAATTAAATCCAAAACCGTCGGGTCCAAAACTTGCACTAATTGGTCCTGAATTAAAACTGCCTGAAAGACCACCTGGTCCAAAGCCAACATTTAATGGACCACTTGTAAATTGTCCTGCAATACCATTTGGCCCAAAACCTACACTAATAGGACCGTTACTAAATGCACCAGCTATTCCATCTGGTCCAAATCCTAAACTAAGAGGTCCTGCACTAAATTGTCCTGCATTTATTTTTCCATCTTGGAATTGTAATCCTACAGGTCCTACGTTTACTCCTGCAAGTTCACCGTTAGTGATAGTTAATCCGCCTCCTGCACCTCCTATAGCAAAGTTATTTGCATCAAATCTACCATTGATAACACTTTCTGTTATACCTCGTAATGCAGGATTACCAATTTTGCTTGCAACGATACTGCCTGCTGCATCTCTTACACTTTGCGGACTATTCAGATCTAAATTCCTGCCGTTTACATTTATGTTAACATTTCTTGCAATATTATTCATTGCATTACTAAATGTTCCTGTACGTCCTGCTGTTGAATATCTTTGCTGAGGAGTAGCAGCAGCAATTGTTGTTCCGTTTCGGTCGGTTATCCTAGGCGCAGAACTAACAGGAGATCCAAATGCATCTCTAATAGTGTTTCCTATTCTGTCAAATATATTCGTTGCCATAGTTTGCCCCTTTTACTCTGGTCTTAATGGAATTTCAGGTAGTTCTTCGCCTTTGCCACTATCTTTCAATCCACTAATTAATGCCCTATCTGTTGCAACTCTTTCGCCTTCTGGAATATGCACATCATTAGTATCTGGAGTTGCTTCTGTTTTTTCTGGTAATACTAAATTAGGATCCCAGTTTTCGTGTTCTGGCCACGGTTCGTGTTGCGGAACACGTTTTGGAAATTTAGCTGCTAATGCTGCTTCGGTTACAATTTCTGCTTGTTCAGCTTTAGTTGCTGTTTCAGCAGTAGGTCCATTCATATGAATGGGTTTAGCTGTTTCATAATGACCTTTACTACTATTAACATGACTTTCTTCACTTGTTATTTTTGTCTTTTTCACAACTTTTAAATTAAAATCAGCACCGCAAACAATATTTAAATTGCTTTCTTCTTTTGTAAAAATATGCATATCTTTTAAACTAGTGATATATGTTTCTAAGTAGCTATTAAAATGGTTTTTTTCACCTGCTGTTATAAAATTGTCCTTTACAGCATACATCTGAATGTCTTTTGCTGCACTTACACGTAAATCTTGACCAATTCTTTGCTCGATATTTTTACCGACTTTTTGGAATATACTATCAGCAGCAGTAAAATTCATGTGTCTACCTGCTTCAACATTTATATCTCTATCAGCAACAAAATTAATATCGTTTTCACTATGCACACTAATTGAATCTTGTGCATAGATATCTATTTTACCATTGCTTGTAAGTTCAATCCAAGTTGTGCCTCTGCCATTTGAAATATAAATTAAATCTTCTGAGTTATGCAATAATATTTGATGACCGGTTCTAGTTCTAAAACGGACCATTTCATTATGTGGTATAGCTTTGTCGCCGCCACTACTTGCTTCTTGATCAAAATACTGATAAGGAGTATCTTTAGCAGGACCTTTTCTTAATCTTTTGTCATCGCCGTCATCAATTACTATGCTTTGGCCACCAAGTCTACTTTTGTATACTTCTGCTTTTTCGTCTTTTACACCTCTAGGTGCTTTTGGACCTTTTTTATCTAGTGGACCAGGTGAACTTATACCGTAAACATTACTAGGAAGTTCTCTTCTTGCACTTGTGCTTGTTATTCCTCTAATATCGTCATCTGCTAATCCAGATTCTTTTAGTTTTTCTATAAACTTTAAATTCAAAGGTTTTTTGTTTTTAGTAGGATCTTTTTGTTCACCACCGTCTATTCTTTTGTTATACTCTGCCGTTGGCAATTTTCTACTTGTAACACCTTCAGGAACTTGTCCTTTGTAAAATTCAGTAACAGGCTGAGCTCCTGGTACCATAAAATTCATATATCTATCTTGGATACAAGCAAACCAATAACCTTTATTAATGTCACCATCAACAAATCCAACTAAAACTCTTGTACCTACATCAGGAGGTACAGCCCAAAAGCCGTAACTTTGTTGTGTATCTTCATATGTGTCATTTAACCCTAGATGTTCAGGAGGAGTTGTTCCGTAAAACACAGGAGCGTATTCAACATCAATAGTTTCGCCTTTGTCTTCTGCTTCGTTACCTGTGCTATCATAATTTATAAGAGTAACTTTTAGTGTACCCATGTATCCTGGATCCAAATGGCTAACTACTCTGCCTATTTTAAAACCATATTTTTTACTGCGTTCTGGTTCGTCAGGTGTTCTGCTTTCTTCTTGTGTGTTAATTGGATTTATATCACTCATTCTTCATCAAAAGGGGAATAAGGTGCCCCTCCTCCTTCTAACATTTTAAGATTTGCATCTTCTGTTTCTGCAGTATCTACACTAATTTCGTTTTCTTGATTACGTCTTCTTAAAAGACTTAACCTTTGAGTAAACCTTCCACCTTCAAAAACATTTGTCAAACTAATTACTCTATATAATCCACTAAATGCACCTAGTGTTGCTTGTCCGCCGCCAACATTATCTTGGAAATAAAACCCATTTTCTGCATAATCAACTGGTGTTCTAAAATTAATCAAAATGTCTGTTTCTTGTCTATCAGCAGAAATACTACCATCTGCATTTATATTTGGTCCAGCACTTGCTGAATTATAGTTTCCTAAACCACTATCACTTAAAAAATAAGGATCACCAAATATTTCTAAATCTAATGCAAGCAAATCAACTGCACTATTTAATATTGTATCATTAAACAACTTTGCAACTTGATATTTTGACGAATTAGCCGTGTTAGATCCACCAGTTTGCCCTGTACTACTACCATATGTGATAACGGTGCCTGTTGTAGTTGCACCTTCACTATAAATTAAATCACCACTTGTTAAATTTGTAGTTGTATTGTCTATATTGTCTGTTGCAAAAGCAGTATCTTGTGTTGCACCTGTTTGCTGTTCAGGATTTTTGTTACCACTATCAGCAAACAAACTTGTGTAAAATGCACTATTAATTTTTATATCAAACGCAATAATATCATCATTTGCGCCGCTGTAAATATAATTGTATTCTTTGGCAACAGAATTTCGCAATGCACTATATCCTGTTCCCTCTTGTAAAGGCATTTGTAAAGTGCTACTATGCACTTTATAAGGAACAACTTGATAAACATAAGATTTAGCAGCCTTGCCAGAAGTTCTTTGTTGTGTTCTGTTAGGATCGATAAAAACTCGTGGAACAATTTTAAACCAAGTAATGAATCCTAAGCCATCAGGCGATTGATTTATTAAATTTTCGCCCCATTTGCTACTTAATAGGACATCTTCAATAATTGTTGTTATTCTTGTTCCTTGTGAATATGTAAAAGTTCGTAATTTAGAATCTAAGACTACATCTTGCCTGTTGTAAACATCGTTTTGATATGTGTCAACTTCTGTAGGCATAGGTGTACGTCCTGATGCTGTATGATCATCTATTATTTCTGCCTCACCAAACTCATTTATTCCTACACTTCCGGCAACACCTGTACTTCCTTCTGCGTTTAACAAATTTTCAATATATGCTCTTGTTGATGGATTAGTTTGCGATGACGATCCTGTGCCAACACCTGATGCTTGTGTTCCTGCTGCAAACCCTGCAATAACATCATCAGGAACTTTTCCAGGGTTGGATGTAGCTCTATTATCGTCTATTGCTTCAATTGTTCCTAAATTATTTGCCGACGAAATATCATTTGGAAAAATTATGTAAACTTCGTCTGCTTCTACTTCTTTTCCTTCAGCTTGCTGCCTAACTAAGTTGTTATTAATTACCGTTGACAAGCTGTTTACACCGTCTTGTAAAATTTCTGCAACATTTATACCTGATATAGTAACATCACTCATTAAAACGTCAATTTGATCAATAAGTGCTTGCTCGTTATACGGAATTCCTTCAATAGTGTAGGTGCTTCCACCTGATGTAACATCAAATTCCAAGTTCTTAATACTAATTGGTATATGTCTATTGAGTGTCCCGTCTAATGGAACAATTCTACCTTCGTCGTCATATCCTATAAATTCAACTTGAAGCATAAAAGGACAATCTAAGTAATTTTCCCAACCTGCTTGTTTGCTGGCAATTAACAATGTTTGTAAAAATAATCCCATACTATAAGGTTCAATGACATTAAAACTAATAAATGTAGCATTACTATTACGACTATTTCGATTAGCATTAATTAGTGCTTCAATGTTGACATTGTCTATAAAGTACTCTAATTTTATACCTAATTGATCTTCATAATAAGATGTAACCTTATTAGTTAATCCTCCGCCAGATCTAAGTATAGGAAAAGCCAATCCTTGAGTTTTGTAAGTTGAATTTGGTGAATTAACCTCATTTGCAGTTAATGCAGCAAGGGTAAAAATAGTATTAAATGATGAAAATTGCTTTAATACATTTTTTATAGCCATTTTATAAACCTAAGTACCTTTTTAAATTAGAATTCTTTGGCAAAAATATTTTTGTGCCAGCAGTAAAGTCAAAAATTGGATCTTTTATAATATCCATATTACGTTGTGCAAACACCCACCATAATTTTGCAGTGCCATACAAGTCAAAAGCTAATAAATCTGGTCTATTTTCATATTGAGGTTCAATTGTGTAAACAATATCAGTATCTTCTGCAGGCACACTGCGTATTTTAAAGTATCCTAAACTGCCATCAGCAAGATATTTTGTTTTATAATAAGGACTTGTTTTAGTATACGCTGCCATTATAGATATCCTTCGTCAATTAAATTACCTCTAACAAAGTCATCTAGGCTAAAGTTAGCAACTTTATCTCTGCTGTATATTGGTTTCAATACTGCTGTTATAGTACTCAACGTAGGAACGTGTGTTGTATTGTTGTATGTTCCTTCAGCATCTTGTGCTCCATATGGAACTTCTATATAATCAACATTATTTGGTAAATCTACGGTAAAATCAGTAATTACACACGGAATATTATTCATTACGTAGTTTCCATAACCATTTAACTTTACAACAGGCGGTGGTGCACCTTTATTAGATGTGTTTCCGTATGCCATTTTAGTTAAACTTCTAAGAAAATGTGTTGCTGCAACCCAATATTTGCCATCTTCTCGAGATTGAACAGGAATTTGACCAGATATTTGTATATCATTTACTCTACTACTTTCATATTGAGGAAATGCATAATTATTATGCACAGGTGTTAAATCTGAATAGTTGGCGCTGCTTTGCATAAGTATAGTTGGAACAACCGGAAAGACAAATGAATAATTTGTATTACGTAAAGGAGCAAGAATAGGACTATCATTGAAAGCTGTAAGGTCAGGCATAGATATTCTTACACGCCAGTCAGTAGTTTGATCGTCATCTACAAAATTTGCAAACGCCTTGTTAAAATTTCTTGGCTCTGCGCCAGCAGGTAATGATCTACTTCTTATGTTTGACATAAAAAGATTAGCGTTTTCTGTGTAAACTGCAACATCAATTTCTGTGCTGCCGGATGTTGTATCTACTGATACACTTATTTGTGGATCTGCCATGGGAAACTCCTATAGTATTATTTAGTTGACAAAATTAACAACGTATATTATTATATTAATAAGATTTTAGGAAGAATTAATGAAAAAAATAAATTATCTAAACAATAAAGATATGCTTGCAGAAATACACAAGTCAAAAAGTACTTTTTGTAGTTTTGTAGAGCCCGAATATGCAAACTATGATATTATTTTACCTAGTTTAGACAAAGTTAACATAAGAACTATTGCAGAAGCAAAACGTAATAAGGCAAAAAAACAAGGTCAACAAGCATACGAAGCTGCAAAACTAGTAAACAAAAAAGTTAAAATGGCAGAGTTCGAAGTTGATTATAGAACTATACAAAAAACCGATCTAATATTTCGCATCATGATGTTTGATCACATACCAGACGAACCAGGACGTAAGAAAAATCCTAAAACCGTTGCAGATCATAAAACAAAATTAAATTTTCCTCCATTTCAACATTTTAAATTTGACGATGACAACAATTTAATATGTGTAGGCAAAAGTCACTGGGTAGGAGGAATGGAAAACGGACATTTTAGTAAGACTGACGGTAAAGCAACTAATAAACTTGCAACTATGTGGTTAAAACTTGTAGATAGGTATGCTACTCGAGGTAATGTTCGTGGTTACACATACAATGACGAGATGAAAGGGCAAGCTATATTGCAATTAGCCCAGATAGGACTACAATTTGATGAATCTAAATCCAACAATCCTTTTGCTTATTATACCGCTGCTGTTACTAATAGCTTTGTTCGTGTTATTAATCTAGAAAAACGTAATCAAAACATACGTGATGACATACTTGAAATGAATGATATGAATCCTAGCCATACAAGAACACACTCAGGCGAATGGGAAGCTGCATTAAAAAGACAAGCCGAAGCAAAATAGGTTGATCTTACACAAAAATTAGTTTATAATAACGTAGAAGTGGAGATTTCTATTGTTTAAAAAAGCAGCGGTGTTTACAGACATCCATTTAGGTATGAAAGGCAACTCACGTGTCCATAATCAGGATTGTGAGGACTATATCGATTGGTATATTGCAACAGCAAAAGCAAATAATTGCGAAACAGGTATCTTTTGTGGTGATTGGCACCATAATAGGAATAGTCTTAATCTTACAACTATGGACACAACCATACGATTACTAGAAAAGCTAGGTGAATCGTTTGAAAACTTCTATATGTTTGCTGGTAACCACGACTTGTATTACAAAGACAAGAGAGATGTAAGCTCAACTGAGTTTGCAAGACATATTCCAGGTATTACCGTTGTAGAAGATATGCAAGTTATAGAAGATGTTGCACTGGTTCCATGGTTAGTAGGCGATGAATGGCGCCGTATAGAGAAGTTACAAGCCAAATACTTGTTTGGACACTTCGAACTACCATCGTTTTACATGAATGCAATGGTACAAATGCCGGATCACGGTGAACTAAAGAGCGAACACTTCAAGAATCAAGAGTATGTGTTCTCAGGACACTTCCACAAGCGTCAACGGCAGGGTAAGATCCACTATATTGGTAATGCTTTCCCACATAACTATGCAGATGCTTGGGATGATGACCGCGGTATGATGATACTAGACCGTGAGAACAATGCAGAACCAGAGTATATCAACTGGCCAGAATGTCCTAAGTACCGTACGGTTAAGTTATCGCAGCTAATTGACGAGAAAGATAGTTTAATCAAGCCAAGTATGTACCTTAGAGTCACTCTTGATATCGATATTAGTTACGAAGAAGCAACATACATCAAAGAAACCTTTATAGAACAATACAAGTGTAGAGAAATTACACTTATTCCGCAAAAACACATAGAAGAAATTAACACAGACTTGGATATTGAACAATTTGAAAGTATTGACCAAATTGTTAGCAATGAAATTCAAGCAATTGATAGTGAACAATTTAACAAAAAGCTATTACTAGATATTTACAACGAGTTAACATGATAAAAATTAAAGACTTAACCGTAAAAAACTTTATGAGTGTGGGTAATGTTACCCAGGCAGTTGACTTCAACAAGGAGCAACTCACTCTAGTGCTTGGTGAAAACTTAGATCAAGGAGGTGATGATACTGGCTCACGTAACGGTACAGGTAAAACAACCATTATTAATGCATTGTCTTACGCATTGTACGGTCAAGCACTAACTAATATCAAGCGTAACAACTTGATTAACAAAACTAACAGCAAGGGCATGTTAGTTACCTTAAACTTTGACAAAGGCGGTAATAGTTATCGCATTGAACGTGGTAGATCTCCAAATGTTCTTAAATTTTATATAAATGAACATGAACAAGAAGATTTAACCGACGAATCACAAGGCGATAGTCGTAAAACACAAGAAAGTATTAACAATCTACTGGATATGAGCCACGATATGTTCAAGCATGTGGTTGCACTCAATACATATACCGAGCCTTTCTTGAGTATGCGGGCAAATGACCAACGTGC
>Ga0181592_10003726_pt1 | contig 12621 bp, 21 predicted proteins | sample 071ome_20_FD_133755 | JGI IMG/M metagenome (GOLD analysis project Ga0181592, IMG submission 133755) | Coastal salt marsh microbial communities from the Groves Creek Marsh, Skidaway Island, Georgia - 071412BT metaG (megahit assembly) | ecosystem: Environmental > Aquatic > Marine > Intertidal...
CTGGGTCAATTTGACCACTGTGAAGTCTTCAGTGTTGAACATGGTGTTCATCTTTTTGGCTAGATTGAATGCGTGTCCAGGATTTGAAAACGATACTTTCTTGTATTTTGGACCCGGGTAGTTATTCAGCACATTTGCCGATTTTAAATTGAATGGTTTGTTCTTGTAAAACACTGCCCAGATGCCTTCAGCCGCTAGGATCTGTTCGCTCTTGTAAGATTTGCGATCTGTGTGTTCTAGTAGTATAGTCGGTTTAGGTCTACTCATATTATATGAGTATTTATCTAAATTTGAAAGTATTATAAGTTACCGCCGTCTACTTTAACTTCTATCGTTTCTGCTTCTGTGCTTGTTTTTTGTGTCATTAGACCCTCATAATCACCCGCTAAACGGGCCAACACTGTGGCTAGGCTGTATGTGACTTGCTTGGCTGTATTAATGTCTAAACGCACTTCTTTTTGATTGCTGAGATCAGCACCTTTGACTTGTTGAATAAATTGCTGTAGACTTGCTGTATTAATAGGTTCTTTTGTTGGCATTGCTCAACTCCGTTTTCATTTCTAGTGATGTTCTAAATGGTCCTTTAAATGGATATATGTCTAAAGTTAACAGTTTGGGACAATAACTTCTTACCCAACCTTTTTCAAATTTGATAATGTAATATCCGGCACAATATAAACTTTTTGATTTTTTGCTTTTGTTAAACAAAGGTAATTTACGTTTTACATCAAACACCATATTGAATGGTTTAAATTTTGAAGGATAATCGTACACAGAATTATCTTCATTTTCTTTTTCTTCTTTTGGAGCACTTATTGATGAACCCCACATCCAATCACCATTAAAATTCTTCTGTAATTGTTGTTGAGTATCAAATATTCTTGTGCCATCTGAACAACTAAACATATATCTTCTGTCTTCTTGTTTACATATTGTTCCTACTTTTTCACCATTTGATTCTAATATCCAGAATCTATTTTCTAGTATTGGCTTGGCATAAAATTTAATTGTCATGCTATTGCCTCCTCTTTTATTTTATATTTTGCGTTTAATGGATCAGCATATGTTTGAGGATATTCTGCTATCTTCTGCATATCCCATTTAGCACAAAATTTTATTAATTTTAATCCTACCTGTTCAATTGACTTGCTTTTGACACTATTGATTGTTTCTTTTATCAATTCTTTAATTTCCTCAGGTTGTGCTGTCAAATCACATAGAGTTACATTTCTTTGATAATCATCCATTACTCTATGTTCATCACCATTGTGATCAACCCAACGTTGAAGCATCATATTATTCCAGTTGTATCCTTTTGAATTTCTATCTTCAAATGCTTCTTGTAAACCAACTTTTTTCTTTGTGCCTTTTGTACGCACACCTGGATATGCTGAAAACACATTGTCAGCAGTATCGCCTCTCATACATTTTTCAAATAATAACCATTGTGGATCTGGAGCCGGTCTATCTTCTCCTGTTTTCTTATCTTTTACTCTGTTGCCTTTATTGTCAAAATATCCTTCATGTGTAATTGTTGTTTCTGTAATACCATTATACTGACATACATTAGGAGCAATCAATTGAGCAAAATCTCCATCTGTGCTTATTATAAAATGATTATCATTAGGATGTGCTTGTATCCAGCCAGCAATTAAATCGTCTGCTTCAAGTTTAGGATTTTGTAATGTAGTGCAGTTTGTTTTTGTTTCAATGAACTCTTTAAAGTTGTCAAATGTTTCCCAAAACACTTCGTCCTCTTCTACTTCTTTTTCTGTTCTGGCATCTCTGGCATTTTTTCTATTTCTTTTGTAAGGCTCGTAAAAGTCTTTACGCCAACTTCTACCTTCTAAACAAAATACAACATGGTCACCTTTAAAGTCTTGCCACACTTTTCTAATGCTGTTTAGTGTGATATGTAGAGCCATACCTATTTTAGAATCCAAATCACTTTGTATTGCGTGTTTGGCTCTAAAGAAAGTGTTTGCTGTATCTACAAGAATGTAATTCATTAGTATTTTCTTACAATATGCTTTCTTAATGCTCTAGTCAACTCTTCAATTTTATCAATGATACTGATCAAACTGGGATCTGTAATGTACTTGCCAGCCTCTTTTGCTTGATCTCTTAAAGCATCATATTCTCTAATTGATATACGCACCATTGGAGTAGTATCACGTGTAGATTCATTCTCATATGTTGCGTCTTCTGATCTGTCATCTGTCATTTTATTCTCCTTTAACTTATTTCTGATTTGTCGTCACTTAGATTTTTTGTGTTGATATATCCAGCACCTCTTGTTGGATCTAAACCTTCTTCTTGAAGTATGTTTCTTGCTATTGTTCTAAACCAAGCATCAACAATTTGTTCATTTGATTCGCCTTTGTAGCCTGCATCTAATAGTTTTTCAATGAATTCGTTATTCCAATCCAATTCAAAAAATCCATTTCTTATATTTTCTTCATTTATTTTAGTGTCCAGCACAGCAACCCAAGCCTCACCTTTTTTAGTTGCTTCTTCTTTTTCTTTCATCAGTGCGTCCAGTTTAGGATTTTTACTGATTTCTTCAGAAGTAGTTTCTTTCTTTTTTACAAACTTGTCTTTTACTTCTTTTATTTTTTTCATTATATCCATTTTTTTACCTCCGATACATTTTTAAGTCTTTCTTCTTCCTTCAAGTGTTTAAGTCCCCCAGGCATTTCCGAATATGTCGACATGGAGTCTTGGAGTATATCTCCATCCTCTTGCCATTGCCAACTCGGCAACTGTTTTTGTGTTGAGTTTGTATTCTTCTGATCTGCCTCCCAATGGCATGATATAAACGGGAACGTTGATTCCCACTTGATTGTATTCGGCAACTGCCTTTGTAACTTCATCAACATCGGTTGCATCAGCAACCACAAATTTGAAATACATTTGAGAGTTAGGAATCCTATAATAAGAAAGAGCAATTTCAGGTTTGATAGCAGTGTGCCAAGGCTCACCTGATACGGAAAGTTTTGGAGAGCAACTCCAAGTGACTTGGAATCTGTCTTGTTTTCTGAGATAGTCTTCAAAATCCTTGTGTAAAGTCTGCGTTGTATTTGTTTCGAAAGTAACATTTTTCAAATCCTTCATTTTAGGATGTTCAAATAAATCTACATAAAACCTCTGCCATCCCAACAAAGGTTCTCCTCCAGTAAGTATAAAATGTACATCTTGTCCATTAGACATTGTCCACTTGCCTTCAGGAGTTAATGATAACACATGATCCACCACTTCGTCAATAGTTTTGTCCATCATATATTTTTTGAATTCTGGATAGATACTGGCATAAGTGTCACAACCTGTGTGTATGATTGGCAAGTCTTCAAACTTGTCAACCTTATCCAAAACACCATCATCTAATAGTGCTTTTACTTCTGGATTGTATTTGATTCCATTTTTTAATTTTTCTGCTCTATCAGGATGTCTTTCCAATCCAAAATTCATACATCTAAAATTACAACCAAACGTTCTTAAAAATACACTGGGTACTCCTACAAAACGTCCTTCTCCTTGTACGGAATAAAATGCTTCACTGTATCTTAATCTACTACTCAATTGTTGTGACCTTTCATGCTTAAACAAATGTCATAAAACTCTTTTTTCAACGGAGCGTGTTTATCAAACGCACCAAGCAATATGGCAGTTGTCATATCCGATTCGTGTTCTCTAACACCTCTTTGTGTCATGCAGTGATGTTCTGCTTTTATCAATACAGCCACATTTGGAGTCTTAGCATACTTCTGTAATGCTTCTGCCACCTGTGTTGTCATCTCTTCTTGTATCTGAGGACGTTCCGCAATATGATGAACTATTCTGTTAAACTTAGATAATCCTATTACTTCCTGCTCCGGCAGTATACCAACCCAACATTTTCCTACAATATTCTGAAAATGGTGAGCACACGTTGACTTAACACTTATCGGACCGCTTGTATATAAACTTCTATAACCCATATTAGGAAACGAAGTAACCTTAGGTGGATTTACAAATCTACCAGCAAAGATTTCTTGAATATACATCTTAGCCACACGTCTTGCAGTTTCTTTTGTGTTGTGATCATTTTCAGTATCAATTACTAGAGCATCTAGTACGCCTGAAAACGATTCTTCAACTTCTTTTTGTAGTTCTTCTATTTCGCCTTTTTCAATATAATCAGCAATGTTATCATTGCTGTGAAATCGCACGTCTTTTTCCTTAAGCCTTTGCCTAATCTTTTCTGATGTTTTCATTCCTTACCTTTTAATATATTTTTCTAACACTTCAATCTCATCATGATATTGTGCAATCACTTGTAATTCTTTTTCGATTGCTTCTAATATATCAGGATGTTCACCAACGCCGACTGCTTTCTCCATATAAATCTCAACATTCGCCGCGTGTTTTTTGATATGACCTTTTGCGTGTTCAATCAAAGCATCATAAATCATTTCTCTACTTGACATAGTTTTCTCCTTTTTTATTATATTAACAAATTTTTGCCAATTTGTCAACAATTTGTTTAAGTACAATTTGGTTTCCTTCTGCGGTATAATGATTAATTACACCCCTATGATCGGGCCAAATATCAGTTAAATCTAGTGTGTGTCTTTCACTAGCAAATTGGTTGCTGATGCTAAAATTATCCACAGCCAAATATGGTATTGGTATAAATCGGTTTATTTCTTCACGTACCATTTTGTATAGGTCTTTTTGGTAATCATCATCGTAGTGATGATAAAACCAATTTTTGGCTGTACGCAATCTTGGATTGAACCAATCAAATTTATTCGCAACATCGGAATATATCAAATCACAGTCTTTGTGTAAACCTTGTTTATGTACAGGATGTTTAGGTGTGTGTATTCTGCTTGGACTGGTATGACACACTATCACGCAATCATAATTGTTGACCCAATAAGGATCATGAGCACTAAGGTTGTGTAACTGTTTAAGTATTTTGTATTCGCCCACTCCAGCCTGTGCCAAATTATTTACAGCATGGTTTTCAGCCAGTATAAGAGGCCAACCTATTCCTTCACCATTGGGCCATTCACAACCAAAACTGTCGCCTGCTATTAGTATTCTTTTAGCCATTTCAAATATTCTGTTGCTATCAGTTTATGATATTGATTGTTAAAATGTTCTTTGTCTTCAATAAAATAATCTTCTGCTTTATGTCCTAATGTATTTAGATGTTGTTCCACACTCTGATTGGCTCTTTTCAAGGTATCAATCTTACCAAAATAATCTGTGTCTTTGGGCCACACACCTCTGCTTCTAAAATTAAACACATACAACTTGGCGTTGTTTTCAGTACACATCTTGTCCCACATATACATATTTTTTAAAAATTCTCTTTTTTCTATCACAGTGTTACATTCATAAAATAATTTTACAGACATATAAGAATCTTTTCTTAAGTCCGGAGATGTCAAGCCATGTTCTGCAGAAAAACCAATGCTAGGTATTTTTTGATAATCAGCACCAACAGGCTTTTGTAGTATCTGAACAGTATTTCCAGCAACAGGTTGATCAGAATATTTTCTAATCTGTTCTGTAGATTCAGGATGTTCATATGTAAATGTATCTAATGGATCTACTTCATGTTTTAAATCAGGATCAAAACTTAATTCTACTCTATTCAATGGAGCCAAACATATAAACACTTCATCTATATCATTGTATTTGGAAAACATATTAGCCAACCAAATTGTGTACAGATTATTTGTTGCTCCTGGTTGGGCGTATATCACAATATTTTTATCATGTATTTCAGAATATTTTACTGCGTAATTATTGTCATTCCAGAATGTGAAACTGCCAGGACCTATTTTACCTGCGATAGTTTTGTATCCTACTGTGTGACTGTCGCCTATGAAAAGTGATCTACTCATTTTTAGTGTAGTCTCCCTTGCCAGGAATCACATGACGTACACCACCTTTTGGATTTTCACAGTCACCTTTTTTTCTAGGAATAAGATGAACGTGAGGATACATCACTGTTTGTCCTGCGGCTTCGCCCACATTTATACCAACATTGTAACCATCTATAATGCCTTTGGCTACATTGTCATTGCCTATTTTAATTGCTAGTTCAACACATCTAATAATTCTTTCCTGTGTTGCTTCTTTAGGTACAATCAATGAGTGACCTTCTGTAACAGGATATCCGTCATTGTACCATACCATGTCTTTAAAATCATACACAACATCATTCCACGGTGCTCTGCCGTCTTGTTGTGCTTTTTCTAATGTGTCTACTTTAATCATTACCACTGTTCCCAAGGAAATACTATCCACTGCGGATTTTCCTCTTTGTTTATATTATAGCACCAATAGTCTAGTGTGTCAAATTTGCTAGGTGTATTGTGTATCAATGCGGCTGTTTTAACTCTATCTTCACCACCAAAATTTTCTCTGATGTATTTGAATGTGTTTCCTGAATCATTTATATCATCAATAATCAAAATCTTTTTTTGAAAGGCATAGGCTTTTTCTAAATTACGCATATCTGGTTTTGCTTTATGATCTCTCAGTCTAACATCTAACACTTCATGCGGAATATGTAATCGGTGACTCATATACACACCAGGTATACATCCACCTCTATTAATACCCATTACCACATCAGGTTCAAATCCATCTTTACCCATTTGCTCACAAATTTTATCCATAGCATTACGGATTTGAATCATAGTGAAATAAACTTTATTGTCCATTAAAAATTCTCCTCATCTGGATTTTTTGAACAATAATCTGTGTAACAAATTCTCCAAACATTTTTAAATTTTTCATAAGCAATTTTTAATGATGGATATTCCGAACACATCTCGTCTATTTTTTCTAAACTGGGCACACCGTTTTCAAAAGGTTTAACTATATTGTAATCTTCGAACGTCATGTTTTCCATTCCTTTGCCAGCATCTTGCCTCATCATTTCGCCTATATCCATTGTGTCAACTGTGCCTGCTCCTGACGTGTCATAACTGACTGTGTAATTTTCTGCCGGTGGCGCCCAACTGCCTGATAGAGAGTCATCGCTGACACTCCAAATTTCTTTTTGTTTGTTATTATCTGCCATATAAATTCATCTCCTGTTGAATATATCTGTTTAATTCGTGATCCTTTACATCTAATGGTATCTCGTTTTTGTAAAACAATCTATAACTGTCTGAACCATATTTGCCAATGCCATATAGATCAGTAGCATCAACACCGTCCCAACTTAAAAAGTCAACACTCATATTTCTTAATCTTTTTGCTCTTACTTTATTCATACCCAAAGGTTTAAGAATTTTTTCTTGTGTTGCTTTGCGTCCTCTTATAAATGTAACAGGATCTGGATACTTTTTAAATAGTTTAGGTAGCACTGCTTTTACTTGTTTGCGATTAGTTTGATTCAAACAGATCACGCCAACCATGTGTTGCCATTTGCTTTCAACTTGTTGTTGAACCATCAAGTCGTCACGCATTAGTACAACTCTTCTATTTTGTCACAAATTTTTAGTTTCTTTGCTTCTTTGGCAGATAACCAAACGTCTTGTGGCGGAAGTAATATTTCTCTAATCTGCTTCTCACTCATACCAATACATTTTTTGTAGTGTTCAATCATTCTGTTTGTACTCAATTCAAACTCTTTAACTCTTGCGTACAACTCATGCTCTTTTCCAGCACTGCCCCAACTGTATTGGTGCGACAGTATAGATGTATTCGGAGTCAAGATTCTTGATCCTTTTTTCCCTGCTATAAAAATTAAAAATCCACATGAAGCAATCAATCCTAGTCCAACAGTTTTAATTGGTATACTACTTGCTTTCATTGTATCAATCAAAGCAAAAGCGGCATGAACATCGCCACCCGGTGAATTTATTATTAATGTAAGTTGTGGTAATCTATTCTCTGCTAGGTTGTGATTCATAATCCAAGTTAAACAGTTTCTACAAGATTCCATTGTGATCTCTTCCATCAGCACATACACACCATTTGATGCCAAATTGTTTTGTTGTACTGGAGGTGTTCCTTTTTTAGCCATTCGATACTACTCCATATAGTTTTTTACCTGAAAAGAATTGTTCTTTCAGTTTTGTTTTTTGTTTTAAAACAGCAGGCACATACTTTTTATAGTTTTCCATATAGTCTTCTATTTTAGCAATCAACTGTTTTTTATTTTTCCTATAACTTTCCATATTCTCCGTCCACTCGCTTGGGTATAAGAATTCATTCATAGCCATTTCTTTGTAACTTAATCTGTTAGGCATCATTGGAATCACACCTAAAATAGCACCTTCATACCAACTGATGCCAAGTGTCTCTTGTAAGTTAGCAGAAAACATTAATTTTGCTTGACCTAGCAAGTTATGATATTCTATTTTACTTAAAGGTCTTTCTTGACACGTTACAAATTCATATTGTGGTAAACTGTTTTTTAAATCTTGAAATATTGCTGGTTGCTTTTCAGGAGCCAATCTGTGTGGAAACAAAATCATGTTTTTCTTTTCCATATTTTGATACATGTCTAAATTGCTTTCCATGTACTCCATGGGCCAACCAACTCTACATACTTTGTTGCCTTTTGGTGCATTCAAACCTACATACTGTTCTGCTTTTGTAAATGTTTCACAGAACAAATCAATATGGAAGTCTGTAGCAAAAAAATTATGATCAAACACATCAAACATTGCTTGTTCAGTGTTTCTCACCCATTCTGCATTGCCGATCAATCTACCCAAGAAGTCTTGTGGATCATATGAACCGGCGTGCCACATACCACCTATTTTAATTTTTACTTTCAATAATTCTGCCATATACTTCAGTTGTAACACAGTTGGATTCCATGCATCTGTGTATAAAAAATAATCACCATCTTTTACCTTGCCTTCACAAAACAGTGTTCCTATCTGTTCCATTTGATTGGCTTTGTAAACATTAGTACCACCAAAGTTTAAAAATGCACCTGGAGTTGTGGCTTGTGGAGTATCTCCACCACTGATTGTGATCACTTCATGATTGGTTGCTTTTTTAATCTGTCGAGGCAAGTGTGCTTTCCACTCTTTAGTGTATCTTGTGTCAACTGCTTCTAAATCTACAATATAAATTGTCATTTGTTTTCCATGTGTAAAATTGCTGTGAGTCCCGCGAAAGCCACAAAGGCAAGGAAATAGATATCACTCAAAGTCTCATCACCACCAATCCACGGATGAGGCATAGTTAAACTATAACCTGCGAGACATACCAAAGCAATAATACCTGAGATATAACTCAAATTTTACTCCTTGTGATATATAATTTCACTCCCATTTTCACCATCCTCACTAACATTAATAATAACGTCTCTTCCTGGATATTTTTTTTCAATTTCTTCAGCCAGGTCGTCACTCATCATTTCGCAAGATTTATAATCTAATTGTAGTGTTTTTTCAGCATACAATTTTTCTAACCATCTTTTGAACTGAATAAATTCTATATCTCTATCATTGTGAAATACTTCTATCTCTACTTTGAAATGAAATATATGTCTGTGAGGGTAGCCTAAAAAAGACACATCATATTCATCACCTGTTGCCAGTTTTGGATCATCCAATGCCGCAGGATATTTGTGAATGCCTTCTTTTTTAAATGTTACCCATATAAATGTTTTATGTTTTTTCATAGTTTATTATAGCAATTTTATTCGTTTGTGTCAACGTCAATTACTGTATCTCCCACATATTCTTTCCAATCTGTGTAGTGCATCGCATCTGTAATCTCTTTTAAGTTTCTGCTCCACACTCCTGTGTTTGAATGTCCCCAAGTGACATCATCTATCTTCAGTGTCGCATTTCCATTAATTTTATAGATGTTTGGAATTTTGGCACTGATCATTGGAATGAATTTTTTGCTACTCATTAAACCTGTGGCTGTAACCTGTTCCATGTACTCGATACCAAAATCAAGTGTTACCCAAAAATCTTTATCCAATAGAGATTTCATCATGTCTACCCAAGGTTTTAAATCTTCTTCTTTGTTGATTACAAAACTTTGACTTGTGCCAAAGTAAATGTGTTTCGCATTGTGTTCCACAGCCAATTTGGCTATTTCATCAACAGGTCTTATGCCCACAACAAAAAGTGTTTGCCAACCTTTTGCCACTGTGTTTTCAATCTCTGTACCTGTAAAATAGATAACCTGTTTTCTTTTTGCTGTGTCTAAAGCCATTCTATATATCCTCTGCTGTATCCAGGCATTCTTTGATTGCCTTCTTTAAAAGCATCTTGCCATTCTGTTTTTCTATCATATCCTTTGCTCCAAAACTTATCTATATTAAGAGCCTCTTTTTCAATCATGTTCACAGCCATCTTCATACAACGTTGAAAATGTTTTTGTCTAGGAGATGGAAATACTACTGTGACTGCGTTCCATAAAAGTTTACTAAAAGATGTTGTAATTTTGTTTGTTTTTTCTGCTCCTATCACAAGTAGTCCTTGTGGTTTAATAATGTCTCTCGTAAACACTTCATCTCTAGTGTTTAAATCTATCACAATATCATAAGTGCCATCAAAATTATCTTTAAGATTTTTACCCCAACGTTCTTTATTGTGACTGCCTATTACATCTATTTGAAAGAAATAATTGGCATTTAGATATTGGTATACTACCCAAGAAAGAAACCCACTGCCTATTATGGCAATTCTTGATTCTTTACTATTACGTTTTTCAAACTGTTCTTCTTCCTGCATGACTACATTAAGACCACAAGCAACTGGTTCTATGATGTATTTAGGGTCTGCTTCAGGAACACTCACATAAGTTCCTTTGTCAGCATTGTATTGATCAGCATACGCAGGCTCTCCTCTTGTGGCTACATAATCACCTACTGCTACATCATTCACATCAGTACCTATTTCTAATACTTCACCTAAACCTTCATGTCCTTGCATATTCAATGGTAGTGGACCAAAGTCACCATTCATCATGTCTATATCACTTCTACAAACACCTGTATAGATACTTTTCACTCTTATCTGATCAGGCTTTATATCAGGCACGTCGAAGTCTCCTTCTTCGAACGCTCCATTGCCTTTAGTGTGTAATATTTTTACTGTTGTCATTTATTTTTTCCTGAATCCATAAATCTTGTTCTAGTTGATTATTCCAAAACATATCATCTTCCAAATGTATCAAACAATCTTTAATCATGTTTTCATATGCTTCTTCTGGACACAATCCTAATTGAATAGATTTTAAATGCGACTCACCATTTTTATAAAAATGTACTGCGACATCGTCCATCAAGTTGCTTTTCCAGTTGGCATATAGTATATAGGTTTTTTCACCATCTGTCAACTCCATCACTGCTGAATCGTCAACATCATACACTCCGTCTTTCTTTACTACACCATAATCAGTGCCAGTACAATCATTTAGATTCCATCTTTGTTCTAATCTATACTTCTGTGTTTTAAAATCATGAAATGTGTTTTTGTTTGCTGAAATCATTATGCTCATTAAATGAGGTAAAAGATCTCTACTTACTCCGCCAAATGCTTTGCTTTTATCTGTGAACCACGTGCCTGGTCCAGGAATTCTGTTTCTGTTTACCCAATTAATCTGTATCAAGTCACTAGCGTCACAATGCTCTGCTATCTGTTTGATATTGTGTCTCCACTGATTATTCTTTGTCATCATAAATCTTGTTGACTTATTTAGGTTTGTGAGCAGTCGCCAATGGTTAATTGTTTCAACTCCTGGTTTTTCTACAAACACAATCTTTGTGTGATCTGCTACCTTTAGTGCAGTTTTGTAGTGTAAATGATTTGGCACACATATATGAGCCGTATCAAAAGGCGTGTGTGCTTGAATGGCTGTGGTCAGTTCCGTAAAATCTGCTTTGGCATCAGGATTTATATCAACAGTGATAACTTCATGTCCCATCCTTTTAAGAATGTTCACGTACAACTGTCCGAAACCTAAACCAACAACCAAACTTTTCATTATGCTCCAAGTGTCCTTTTCATGTATTCAATCTGAGTTTTTAAAAACAATTTAATTTTTTTAAATTTTACTAGAAGATGTTTAGAGTCCCAACTTCTATCGTAACCTCTTTCGTCTTCCATCTGCTCCACTTTCTTTTTGTACCAATCATACTCTTTTTGTACTGCTTTTAGTTTTTTGCTTTTCTTTTTAGCCATCTTATGCCTCCTCAAATAAATTAGAAAACTGAGTACTTGCGTTGACAGTTTTCTTACCTGTTGCTCCTCTAGTGCCAATTATTGACATCCAGAATCTTGAAAACTCTTCTATAACCATGTTAGCCTCATCTCTACTGCTTGTGGCAAACACAGCATTTACAATATCTTTAAAAGCAATTCTATCAAATTTTTCTTCAACTAACATTTTAGGATTTAAACCTTCATCATATTTTCTATTTGCTTCTTGTACTGCTGTGATGTGTGTCCAAACATTATGTGCCATTTGCAGTGTATAACTGAATGAATCCCAAGAAGTCTTACCTTCGTTACCCATTTTGTTTAAATCACCAGGCTTGTAACAAGTGATATCTTTCAACATTAACCTTTTGCTGATAGCACTGTCCATAAAACTGTCAAAGATACCTTTTTCTAATACAGCATCTCTAAACAA